>LUMI01000527.1_pt1 | contig 16734 bp, 30 predicted proteins | sample 729681 | NCBI WGS metagenome assembly LUMI01 (sample SAMN03860267, study PRJNA289734) | marine metagenome | biome: seawater column; feature: ocean; material: water; isolation source: Red Sea water column Station 34 - depth 10m | place: Saudi Arabia: Red Sea | collected 2011-10-15 | depth 10 m
GGTCAAACGATTATTAAAGGTATGGGCGAACTTCATTTAGATATCATTGTTGATAGAATGAAAAGAGAATTCAAAGTGGAGGCCAATGTAGGAGCACCTCAGGTTGCTTATAGAGAAACAATATTAAGCGCAGCAGAATTTGATTATACACATAAAAAACAAAGTGGTGGTGCTGGTCAATTCGCAAGAGTTAAACTTTCTGTGGAACCATTAGAACCAGGAAAAGGTAGAGAAATTGAAAGCAAAATTAAAGGTGGTGCGATACCAAAAGAATTCATTCCAGGAGTAGAAAAAGGAGTTGAAACTGTAGCAGATGGAGGAATACTAGCTGGTTTCCCAATGATAGATTATAAAGTTACTATACTAGATGGTCTACATCACGATGTAGACTCAAGTGTTTTAGCTTTCGAATTAGCTTCAAGACAATGTTTTAAAGAAGCATGTACAAGAGGGACCCTTAAATTATTAGAACCTATCATGAGAGTAGAAGTTGTTACTCCGGAGGATTATATGGGTGATGTAATCGGTGACTTGAACAGTCGTAGAGGTCAAATTAATACCCAAGAGCAAAGAGGAAATGCAACTGTAATTACTGCAATGGTGCCTTTAGCTAACATGTTTGGTTATATAAATAACCTAAGATCAATGTCACAAGGGAGAGCTCAATATACAATGTTCTTTGATCATTATGATAAAGTCCCTCAAAATGTTCAAGACGAAGTAACAAAGAAAACAGGTTAATATGGAAAAACAAAATATTAGAATAAAACTAAGAGCTTACGATAATAAAGTTTTAGACCAGTCAACTGAGGAAATAGTAAACACAGTTAAAAGAACTGGTGCTAATATTAAAGGGCCAATACCATTACCAACTAAAATAGAAAGATACACTGTATTAAGATCACCACATATTGATAAAAAAAGTAGAGAACAGTTTGAAACACGAACACATAAAAGATTAATAGACATAATTGAACCAACGCCAGCGACAGTGGAGGCTTTAATGAAATTAGACCTTGCATCTGGTGTAGATGTGGAGATTAAAATTTAATGTCTGAGATAGCTTTAATAGGAAAGAAAATTGGAATGACCAGAGAGTTTTATAAATCTGGCCAATCTGTTCCTGTGACAGTGCTTAAAATGGAAACTGGTAGAGTTATACAAGTAATAGAACAAGAAAAAAGAGGATATAAAGCTGTTCAAATTGGATTTGGTAAAATTAAAAATAATAAACTTTCAAAAGCAATGAAAGGATTTTTTGCAAAGAAAAACACTGAACCAAAAAAAATATTAAAAGAATTCAGGGTAGATAATACTGAAACATTTAAAGAGGGTAATGAGTTTGGCATAGAAATATTCAATGATATTAAGTTTGTCGATGTGAGATCTAAAACTATTGGAAAAGGTTTTGCAGGAGCCATGAAGAGACATAATTTTGGTGGTTTGAGAGCAACACACGGAGTTTCAATATCTCACAGATCACACGGTTCAACAGGTCAAAGACAAGATCCAGGAAAAGTATTTAAGGGAAAAAAAATGGCTGGTCATATGGGTGACAAGTTAAGAACAATGCAAAACATAGAGATCATAAAATCAGATAAAGAAAATAATCTACTTTATTTAAAAGGATCAATACCAGGTGCAAAAAATTCAGAAGTTATGATTAAGAAAGCAGTTAAAAATTTAAGAAAATTAACAATAGCAGAAAAAATTGAACAAATAGAAAAACTTAAAAAATCTGCAGATAAAAAGAAAAAATAGATGAAAATAGACAAATTAAATATTGATGGAAAAAAAGACTCTATAGAAGTTTTGGATAAAATTTTTGCTGCAAAAATTAACAAGCAATTAGTTAGCAACGTTTTATATAAAACAAATGCAAATTACAAAGGAAGAAAAGCTAAAACTAAACAGAAGAATGAAATAACTGGATCTACAGCAAAAATATATTCGCAAAAAGGAACTGGTAATGCAAGACATGCTAGTAAAAAAGCGCCTATATTTGTTGGTGGTGGTGTAGCTCACGGTCCAAAAGGTTCTACAAATTATAAAATTAGAAAATTAAACAAAAGTGAAAAAAAATTGAGCATCGCTTCGTTGATAACTGAGAAAAACAAAAATAATAATTTAATAGTCTTTAATGATTTTGATAATAAAATTAGCAAAACAAAAGAGGTTAACAAAATTCTAATTAAGTTTGACGCAAAAAACTCTTTATTAATTGTAGATAAAAAATCTAAAGAAAATATCGAAAAAGCCACAAGAAATATTCCTAATGTAAAAATAACAGACATAGGACATTTCAGTGCTTTTGATTTAGCAAAATACAAAAAAGTTATTTTTACGGAAAGTTCAATTAAAGAATTAGAAAAGAGGTATCAATAATGGACAAAATTCATCTATACGATAAAATTTTGGCTCCTATAGTTACAGAAAAATCTACAAATCTTTCTGAGCAGAACAAAATAGTTTTTAAAGTACCAGCTAAAGCTAACAAAAAGAATTTAAAAACTAATATTGAGAAAATTTTTAAAGTTAACGTTACGAAAATTAATATAATTAACAAACAAACAAGAACAAAAGTAACAAGAGGAAAAAAAGTAAAAGTAAAAGGATTTAAAAAAGCAATAATTACTCTTAAAAAAGGTCAAAATATTGATCTAACAACAGGAATTTAAAAAATATGTCTTTAAAAACATTCAAACCATACACAAAATCTACTAGAGGTACAGTTCTTGTAAGTAGAGAAGGTCTGTGGAAGGGAAAGCCTTATAAGCCTCTAACTTCAGTAAATAATGCCTCTAAAGGAAGAAATAATTATGGAAGAATAACTTCAAGAAATCATGGTGGTGGTCATAAACATAAATATAGAAAGATAGATTTTTATAGAAAAAAATTTGATATGACTGCAGAAATAGAAAGAATAGAATACGATCCTAATAGATCTTGCCACATTATGCTTGTTAAATTTGATGATGGTGAAAGAGCTTATTATTTAGCACCACAAGATATCAAAGTAGGTGATAAAATTCAAAATGGACCTAATTCTGAGATTAAAGTAGGAAACTGCTTGCCACTTCAGGATATTCCTGTTGGTATAAACATACATAATGTTGAATTACAACCTGGCGCTGGTGGAAAAATAGCTAGAGCTGCAGGTTCATCAGTGACGATATCTGGTATTGATGGAAGTTATACAATTGTAAAAATGAGTTCTGGTGAGGTTAGAAGAATAGACTCAAGATCATTGGCAACAATTGGAGTTTTATCAAATCCTGATCAAAAAAATATTAAAATTGGTAAAGCAGGTAGATCAAGATGGTTAGGAAGAAGACCTCATACGAGAGGTGTAGTTAAAAATCCTGTTGATCACCCACATGGTGGTGGTGAAGGAAAAACAGCTGGTGGAAGGCATCCAGTTTCACCTACAGGTCAATCTGCAAAAGGATTAAAAACTAGAGACAATAAACGAACCGATAAATTTATAATTAGAAGAAGAAAGAAAAAGAGAGCATAACTTATGGCAAGATCAGTATGGAAAGGACCTTTTGTAGAAGAAAGCTTAATTAAAAAGGTTGAAAAAATTAAGAATGATCCAAACAGAAAACCAATTAAAACCTGGTCAAGAAAATCAACTATTATTCCAGATTTTGTTGGATTTAGTTTTTTAATTTACAATGGAAAAAAATTTATACCAATCACAGTTTCTGAAGATATGGTTGGACATAAATTTGGTGAGTTTGCTCCTACTAGACAATTTTTTGGACATACTCCAGCTGACAAAAAAGCTAAAGTAGAAGGTGGATCAAAAGGAACAGGTAAATAATTAACATGGCAAAAAAAGATAAAAAGATTGATATAAAGATGGTTAAATCAGTCAACAAAAATGTCAGATCAAGTGTTAGAAAACTTAAGCCTATTTTAAAATCGATAGTAGGAAAAAAAGTTGATGTTGCAATTAGAGATTTATCTTTTTCTGAAAAGAGAATTTCAAAAGATGTTAAAAAAACAATTTCTTCTGCTGTAGCCAATGCAGAAAATAATTTCCAGTATGATATTGATAATTTGATTGTAAAAGAAGCATACTGCGGCAAACAAATAGTAATGAAAAGATTTAGACCAAGAGCAAAAGGTAGAGCTGCTGAAATAATGAAACCATATTCAAATGTTACAATAATATTAACAGAACAAACCAAACAAACGGAGACACATGGGACAAAAAGTTAATCCGATAGGTCTAAGACTTGGAATTAATAGAGGATGGGATTCCGTCTGGTATGCAAAGAAAAAAGATTTTGGAAACTATTTAATAGAAGATTTCAAAATTAGAGAATATATCAAAAAAAATGTAATTAATTCAGGTGTATCAAAGGTAATGATAGAGAGAACATCAAAAAAATGTTTTGTAACTATTTATACATCAAGACCTGGATTTGTTATTGGAAAAAAAGGTAGTGATATTGAAAAAATTAAAGGCAAACTTTCAAATCTTACTACTAATGAGGTTGTTTTAAATATTAAAGAAGTAAAAAAACCAGAAACAAACGGTTATTTAGTTGCAGAAAATATAGCGCAACAACTTGTAAAAAGAGTTTCTTATAGAAGAGCCATGAAAAGAGCTATGCAATCTGCATTAAGATTAGGAGCAAAAGGCATCAAAGTATCAGTAAGCGGTAGACTTGGTGGAAATGAAATAGCAAGAACAGAATGGCTTAGAGATGGAAGTATACCATCTCATACTTTAAGAGCGGATATCGATTATGCAGAAGCAGAAGCCTTAACGACATATGGAATTATTGGAATTAAAGTTTGGATTTACAAAGGTGAAATATTCACAAAAGAATTTAGCCAAGAGAGGAATAAAGCATAAATATGTTACAGCCAACAAGAACAAAGTTTAGAAAAGCTCACAAAGGAAGAATTCATGGTAATGCTTCAAGATGTAATTTAATGAATTATGGTGCTTTTGGTTTAAAAGCTATACAGCCTGAAAGAGTAATATCTAAACAAATAGAAGCAGCAAGAGTTGCCTTAACAAGACATATGAAAAGACAAGGAAGAGTATGGACAAGAATGTTCCCAAATATACCCGTATCAAAAAAACCTACAGAAGTAAGAATGGGTAAAGGAAAAGGATCTCCTGAGTTTTGGGCTTGTAGAGTTAAACCAGGAAGAATTTTATTTGAAGTTGATGGTGTGTCAGAACAAATTGCAAGAGAAGCTTTGTATAAAGCATCTGCAAAACTACCAATAAAATGTAAATTTATAAAAAGAATATAATTATGAAAAAAAAAGAAATTAAAAAATTAACTAAAGAACAAGCTTTAAAAGATCTTGAAAAACTTAAAAAAGACTTGTTCAATTTTAGATTTCAAAAAGTTAACGGACAAGTGAAAAGTCCAGCAAAGATAAATGAAACTAAAAAAACAATCGCAAGATTGAAAACACTTATAGAGGTAAAAAATGCCTAAAAAAATATTAAATGGAGTTGTTGTAAGTGATAAGCCAAACAAAACTATTACAGTTATGGTTGAGCGAAAGTATCAACATCCAGTTTTAAAAAAAGTTATAAAAGCAAGAAAAAAATACAGTGTTCATGATGAAGAAAATAAATTTAAAAATGGCGATAAGGTTTCAATAAGAGAATGTAAGCCATTTTCAAAATCAAAAAAATTTGAAGTTATTGGAGGAGCAAAGTGATACAGGTACAGACTGAATTATTTGTAGCAGATAACACTGGGGCAAAAAAAATTGAGTGCATAAAAGTACTTGGTGGATCTAAAAGAAGATATGCAAGTATTGGTGACACTATTGTTGTAGCCGTAAAAGAAGCAATACCAAAAGGCAAAGTTAAAAAAGGAGCTGTGCACAAAGCAGTTGTGGTAAGAGTTAAAAAAGGAATCCACAGAAATGATGGATCTAAAGTAAGATTTGATAATAATGCTGCTGTTCTTACTGATGATAAAGGTGAACCAATTGGAACTAGAATTTTTGGACCTGTTACTAGAGAATTAAGAAGCAGAGGACAAATGAAAATAATATCTTTAGCACCAGAGGTACTTTAATGATTAAAAAAGGTTCAAAAGTTAAAATTCTAGTTGGAAAAGACAAAAATAAAGATGGCGAAGTAATGGAAATTGATAGAGCTAATAATAGAGCTAAAGTTAAAGGCGTTAATATGGTTAAGAAGCACGTCAAAACTACAAAAGAAAAAAAAGGTGGAATTATTTCTAAAGAAAATTTTATCCATATTTCTAACTTGTCAATTTTAGATGGCAAAAAAGAAAAAAAAGTTGAGGCTAAAAAATAATGCAACCACGTTTAAAAGATTTAATAGTTAAAGAAATACAACCTAATTTAAAAGAAAAATTTGGTTATAAAAATTTGTATATGGGGCCTCAAATACAAAAAATTGTAATAAATATGGGATTAGGACTAGACGGAAACGATGCAAAAATACTTAAATCTTGTGAAGAGGATTTAGCAAATATAACAGGACAAAAACCTGTGGTAACTAAATTTAAAAAATCTATTGCAAATTTCAAAACAAGAAAAAATACAAATGCTGGTTTAAAAGTTACATTGAGAAAAAACAAAATGTATGAGTTTATAGATAGACTAGTAAACATAGCCCTACCTAGAATAAAAGATTTTAGAGGCTTAAGTCCTAATGGATTTGATAAATTTGGAAACTATTCTTTTGGAATTAAAGAACATATTGTTTTTCCAGAAGTAAATTTTGATAAAGTGGATAAAATAAGAGGTTTAGACATTACAATTACAATTAAAACTATAGACAAAAACCATAGTTTTGAATTACTGAAACTTTTAAATTTCCCATTTATAGAAAAGAAAGGCAAATAATATGGCAAAGTTAAGCGCAGTAAATAAGAATAATAAAAGAATTAAATTGTCAGATAAATTTTACAAAAAAAGACAGAAGTTAAAAAAGATTATTATGGATAAAAAACTACCATTAGAGGAAAGATTTAAAGCTCAACAAAAATTATCTAAATTGCCGAGAAATTCCGCAAAAACAAGAGTAATGAATAGATGCCAAATTACAGGAAGACCTCATGGCGTTTATAGAAAATTAAAAATATCAAGAATTGCTTTAAGACAGTTAGGTTTAGAGGGCAAAATTCCTGGTATGGTAAAGTCAAGTTGGTAGAAAGGATATTATGAGTTTAAGTGATCCAATAGGTGATATGTTAGCGAGAATTAAAAACTCGCAGATGAGAAGTCACAAAAATGTAGAACTTCCATCATCAAAATTTAAAATTAAAATTGCAGAAGTGTTAAAATCTGAGGGATACATCATAGATTACAAAGTATCTGATGATGAAAAAAAACCGAACTTAAAAATAAATTTAAAATATAACTTAGGTAATCCAGTAATAAGCACTATAGAAAGAGTTTCTAAACCAGGAAGAAGAATTTTTTCAAGCGCTGAAAGTTTGCCTAAAATAAATAATGGTTTAGGAATAGCAATTGTATCTACACCAAAAGGTGTGATGACTGATATAGAGGCAAGAAAAAATAAAATAGGTGGCGAAATTATTTGTAAGGTATTTTAATGTCGAAAATAGGTAAAATTAATATTCCAATCCCAGAAAAAGTAAAAGTACTTTTAAGTGGAAATAATATAAATATTGAAGGTCCACTCGGAAAAAAATCATTAAACATTGATTTAGATATTTTTGATTTAAAAATCGATGAAGGAAAAGAAGTGTCAATCAAACCTAAGAGAATTGATCAAAATTCTAAAAGACTATGGGGCATGAATAGAAGTTTATTAAATAATGCAATTATTGGTGCGAGCAAAGGTTATGAAAAAACACTAGAATTAGTTGGCGTTGGTTATAGAGCAGCTTTAAAAGGACAACAATTAAATATGCAACTTGGATTTAGTCACGATATTAACTTTGATATACCGCAGGGAATAAAAATAGCTGTAGAAAAACAGACAATTTTAAAAATTTCAGGTCCAGATAAGCAACAAGTTGGTATGGTTGCATCTCAAATTAAAAGTATCAGACCACCAGAGCCTTATAAAGGAAAAGGAATAAAAGAACAGGGTCAGTACATATTAAGAAAAGAAGGTAAAAAGAAATAATGAAAATAAGCACATTAGATAGAAAAAAATTCAGAGTAAGAAATAAACTTAAAAAAGTTTCAGGCAAGGATAGATTTAGGTTGAGTGTTTCTAGATCAACTAAAAATATAAGTGCTCAAATAATTGATGATGTAAACAAAGTAACATTAGTTTCAGCCTCATCAATTGAAAAAAATATAAAAGATCAAAAAAAATCTAAATCTGAGTTATCAACATTAGTTGCAGAGTCTCTTGCTAAAAAAGCTCAAGAAAAAAAAATAACAAAAGTATACTTTGACAGAGGTATTTATAAATATCACGGTAGAGTAAAAATATTTGCTGAAACATTAAGAAAAAATGGAATGGAATTTTAAGTTATGGAAAAGAATACAGATTTTTTAGAAAAATTAGTCCACATAAATAGAATTACTAAAGTTGTAAAAGGTGGAAGAAGATTTGGTTTTTCAGCTCTAGTAGTTGTAGGAAATCAAAATGGAAAAATTGGAATCGCTCACGCAAAAGCAAAACAAGTTCCTGATGCTATTAAAAAAGCAAATGAGTTAGCAAGAAGAAATCTTATACAAGTACCATTAAGAGAAGGTAGAACAATTCACCATGATATATTTGGAAAAGATGGAGCTGGAAAAATTAAGCTAAGAGCAGCTCCTAAAGGTACTGGAATAATCGCTGGAGGACCAGTTAGAGCTGTTTGTGAAGTTCTTGGAATTAAAGATATTGTTGCAAAATCATTAGGAACGGCAAATCCACACAATGTTATAAGAGCATGTATGAAAGCACTATCAAAACAAAATTCACCAAAAAATATTTCTGCGTTAAGAAATAAAAAAATATCAGAAATTATTGAAAAAAGAGGATAATGACTAATTTAAACACAACATCATCTGTAAAAATAAAAAAAATAAGAGTTGGCCGTGGTATTGGATCTGGCAAAGGCAAAACATCTGGAAGGGGCGTAAAAGGACAAAAATCTAGATCTGGTGTTGCAATAAAAAGTTTTGAAGGTGGTCAAATGCCACTTTATAGAAGATTGCCAAAAAGAGGTTTTAATCCAATCAAAAAGGGTAAAATTGCAAAAATAAATCTAGAATTACTCGAAAAGTTAATCGATGGAAAAAAGATTACTGCAGACAATAAAATTGATCTTTCTTACTTAAAGAAGAGTAAAATTTTATCAAAATCTGTAACGCATTTTAAAGTTCTAGGAAACGGAGAATTAAAATCAAAATTAAATATTGAAGCAGATTTTTCATCAAAGTCAGCAAAAGAAAAAATTGAGAAAGTAGGCGGAAGTATATCAGTAAAAAATAAGAAAGATTAATGAGCGCTTCAACTCAATCACACGATCTTAGAAACAGAATACTATTCACAATACTAATATTAGCTATCTATAGACTTGGTACCTTTGTCCCTTTGCCTGGAATTGATCCAGAGCAATTGCAAGTGATGATGCAAAGTAACCAAAAAGGTCTACTTGGTATGTTTAATGTATTTGCAGGTGGTGCTGTTAGTAGAATGGCAATATTTGCACTAGGTATAATGCCCTACATTTCATCATCAATTATAGTTCAATTATTAACAGGTGTTTCGGACTATTTTAAAAATTTAAAAGCTCAAGGTGAAATAGGAAGACAAAAAATTACACAAATTACACGATACGGAACAGTATTACTTGCAACTATTCAAGGATATGGTTTGGCAGTTGGATTAGAATCTTCTGCAAATCTAGTAATTCATTGTCGCTGAAATACCTAGAGCATTAGTTACAACTTTTGAATTAGGAAGAACGGGAGCAATTTCAACTGTAATGATCATTGGAATATTTATTCTTCTAGTTTTGACAATTCTTTTTATAGTTTTTATGGAGCGTGCATTAAGAAAAATACTTATAAATTATCCAAAAAGACAAATGGGTAATAAAATGTATGGTGGAGACTCTTCACATTTACCACTAAAAATTAATTCTGCAGGAGTTATTCCAGCAATATTTGCTTCAGCTTTGTTGCTATTACCTGTTACATTTTCAAATTTTAATATTTCACAAAACGAAACTTTTTTGAATATAACTTCATACTTTTCACAAGGTCAGCCGCTTTATATGATTTTGTATGCAAGTGGAATTATCTTTTTTACTTTTTTTTATACATCAATAACATTCAATCCAAACGAAACAGCAGAAAATTTAAGAAAATATGGTGGCTTCATACCAGGTATAAGACCAGGTGAAAGTACTGCTTTATATATTGATACAATTCTTACAAGATTAACTACGATTGGTGCTCTTTATTTAACCTTAGTTTGCTTAATGCCTGAGTTTTTAATTGCAAATTATCCAATTCCATTTTATTTGGGTGGTGCTTCCGTTCTGATCGTTGTTGTAGTTGCTATAGACACCGTAACACAGATACAAACACGTTTAATGAGCTCGCAATACGAGCAACTTATTAAGAAAACAAAATTTGGAAGATAATAGTGAACATCATCCTTTTTGGACCTCCGGGCGCTGGTAAAGGTACTCAGTCTAAAAATTTAGTAAAAAAATTAAATGGCTTTCAAATATCAACCGGTGATATTTTAAGAAATGAAATAAAAAATAATACAAATATTGGTAAGGAAATTATCAATGATATGAATAATGGTAAATTTGTAACTGATGAGATAGTAAATAAATTAATTACAACTTTTGTTTTTGACCCAAATAAAAAAAATAGGTTAATTTTTGACGGTTATCCTAGAACATTAAACCAAGCCAAAAATTTAGATATTTTACTCGAAAAATCAGACCAAAAAATAGGATTAGTTTTTTTTCTAAATGTTAATAAAGAAATTATAATTAAAAGAATTGAAAAGAGAAAAATAATTGAGAACAGATCAGATGATGACATAAATACATTGATAAAAAGGTATGAAACTTATATGGAAACGACCAAACCGGTTCTGAACTTCTATATGAAAAAAAACAATTTTCATGAAATAGATGGATCGATGGAAATTGATAAAATAACAAGCAAAATCAATGGTTTTATCAATGTTTAAGACGTTGACTTTGAAAGAACTTCTTATATAAAAGGCACAATTTTATCACATAAATTATGGCTCGTATTGCAGGTGTAAACATACCACAAAATAAATTAGTTCATATCGGACTAACTTATATATATGGGGTTGGAGATAAATTTTCTAGCCAGATTTGTAAAGCATTAGAAATACCAAAATCAAAAAGAGTAAATGAATTAACTGATGATCAAATTTTGAAGATAAGAGAATATATAGATCAAAATTTTACAGTTGAAGGGGACCTAAGAAGAGAAAATTCTTTAAGCATAAAAAGATTAATTGATTTAGCAACATATAGAGGATCAAGACATAGAAAAAAACTTCCTGTGAGAGGACAGAGAACAAGATGTAATGCAAGAACAAGAAAAGGTAAGGCCATTGCCATTGCAGGTAAAAAACTAACTCCACTTAAAAAATAATTAAATGAAAAAAGAAACAACTGACAATAAAGCTCAAGCTAAAGATACATCAACAAAAAGTAAAAAAAGTTCTTATTCCAAAAAGAAAAAAGGAAAAAAAAATATTCTTAATGGAATAGCTTATGTTCAATCAACTTTTAATAATACTATAGTTTCAATAGCAGACACTAATGGTAATGTAATTTCATGGGCTTCAGCAGGGCAGAAAGGATTTAAAGGTTCTAGAAAATCTACTCCCTACGCAGCACAAGTTGCTGCTGATGCTGCGGCTGCTAAAGCACTAGAAGTTGGTATGAAGGTTTTATCTGTTGAAGTGAAAGGACCTGGGTCTGGAAGAGAAACAGCTTTAAGAGCCCTACAAGCAAGAGGATTCAAAATTATATCAATTAAAGATACAACGCCGATGCCTCATAATGGAACGAGACCACCAAAAAAAAGGAGAGTATAAATGGAACAAACCGAAGTAAATACTAAAAATTGGAAATCATTAATAAAACCAACTAAGTTAGATGTTCAACTTAGTGATGATAAATCTCATGCAAAAATTATCGCTGAACCATTAGAGAAAGGTTATGGTTTAACACTTGGAAATTCATTAAGAAGAATTTTACTCTCATCAATCAGGGGAACTGCTGTAACTGCAATTCAAATAGATGGTGTTTTACATGAGTTTACATCTATAAAAGGTGTAAGAGAAGATGTAACTGATATTGTATTAAATATTAAATCACTAGCACTCAAAAGTAATTCTGAAGGGTCAAAAAAATTAATTTTAGATGCCAAAGGTCCTGGTGAAATTAAAGCTTCAAATATTACTCCAGTGACAGATATAGAAATTTTAAATCCTGATCTTGTAATATGTAATTTAGATGAAAATACAAATTTCCATATGGAAATGACTGTTGGTACAGGAAAAGGTTATGTGTCAGCAGAAATGAATAAGCCAGAAGAACCACCATTAGGTCTTATACCTATAGATTCTTTATTTAGCCCAGTTAAAAAAGTTTCATATTCAGTAAGTACAGCTAGAGAAGGTAAAGCTCTTGACTACGACAAATTAACTATGGAAGTTGAGACGAATGGATCAATTTCTGCAGAAGATGCCGTAGCCTATTCAGCAAGAATATTCCAAGACCAACTAGGAATGTTTGTAAATTTTGATGAACCTCAAGAAGTAATCGTTAGAGAACAGCCTAGTGAACCAGAATTTAATAAAAACCTTCTTAGAAAAGTTGATGAACTGGAATTGTCGGTTAGATCAATGAATTGTTTAAAAAATGATAATATCATTTACATAGGTGATTTAGTTCAAAAGTCAGAAGGTGAAATGTTAAGAACACCAAATTTTGGAAGAAAATCTTTAAATGAAATTAAAGAAGTGCTTACAGGAATGTCACTATATTTAGGTATGGAGATACCAAATTGGCCACCAGACAATATAGCGGAACTTTCTAAGAAACTTGAGGAAGCAATTTAATGAGACACAAATTTGGTTATAAAAAACTAAATAGAACCTCAGAGCATAGAAAAGCTCTAATTAAAAACATGCTTAATTCTTTAATTAAATATGAGCAAATTACAACTACTTTACCTAAAGCAAAGGTGTTAAAACCACAAGCTGACAAAATCATTACATTAGGTAAAAAAGATACACTTCAAAACACTAAAGCTCTTATATCGAAACTTCAGGATACAAAATCAGCTAATAAAGTGAAAAAAACGCTTTCTAAAAGATACGAAAATAGGAAAGGCGGATATACAAGAATAATTAAAGCTGGATTTAGATATGGTGACAATGCACCAATGGCTGTAATTGAATTTGTTGACCGTGATGTAGAGGCAAAAAGAGTTGATAAAAAGAAAAAAGATCCAAAAAAAGACGCAAGTACTGACCAGCCAAAAGTAGCTACTGCTTAAATAATTCTATAATATTAGTTAATGAAAAATATCTTCGAAATCGAGGAGACGTTTAATAATATGCGTTTAGATCGATGGATTAGAAATAAGTTTGGTAGTGTTCCACAAGGTCTTATTGAGAAAAATCTTAGAAATGGAAATATAAAAATAAATAAAAAACGTGCAAAAAGTTCTTTTAAAGTCAAAACTAACGATAAAATTTATGTGTTTAATTTTAACTTCCAAAATAAATTAGTACAAAAAAAAATTAAATTTAAACCTACTAATGAAATTATCAAAGAGAATGAAGATTTAGTAATTGATAATAATGAGGACTTTGTAGTTTTAAATAAAAGTGCTGGTATTGCAGTTCAAGGAGGGACTAAGTCAAAAAAAAATCTAGTTGATATATTTACCAATAGTGAAATTTTTGATCAGACAAAACCTTACTCTGTTCACAGATTAGATAAAGATACCTCAGGTGTTTTTATACTAGCAAAAAATAGAAAGTCAGCACAATTACTTACAACTCTTTTTAGACTGAGAAAAGTATATAAAACATATTTAGCAATCTGCCATGGTGAATTAGAAAAAGATAAAGGTATTTGGAAAGGTAGTCTCATTAGATATGAAGGAAAAAAACAAATAAGTGAAAAAGCAGAGACTATTTTTAGTGTAATAGATAAAAATTCAAATTCAACATTAGTTCAAATGAAACCCATTACAGGCAGAAAACATCAGTTAAGAAAACAATTATTTATAGAAAACCATTCAATAATTGGAGATAAAAAATATAATTCTCAAAAAGATAATAAATCAATCAATAAAAATTTGATGTTACATTCATACCAAATTAAATTTCGTATTAATGAAAAAAAATACACCTATAGAGCAAGTTTACCTGAATATTTTAAAAAAATGTTAAAAACTAAGAGGTTAAATTTTCAAGATAACCTAATAGATTAGTTATAAGTATATTATTAATTTTTGAGTAATCTTGTTTTAGAATTTCATTGAGATTTGTAACTTTTTTATTTTCAATTCCACAAGGTATGATTTTTTTAAAATCCATAAGATTGTTGGAAATATTTATAGCAAAACCATGATAAGCAATCCATTTTTTAACTTTTATTCCAATAGCGGCTATTTTTTCTAATTCATTTTTATTTTGATACCAAATGCCAATATTTTCTCTGTCTGCTTTGCTTTCAATATTATAATATTTAAGTGTTTGGATTATTGATTGCTCAATAATTTCTAATAATTTTCTAATATTTTTACCTCTTTTTCTAAGGTCAATAACAAAATAACAAACTAATTGACCGGGGTTATGACATGTGATTTTGCCACCTCTATTGGTTTTAACAAAATTGATTGTTTTGTCTAAAATTTCACTTTCTTTATGACTTGTTCCTCCTGTAAAAACAGTTTCATGTTCTAATAACCAAATTAATTCATTTTTTTTATTACTCTCGATATCTAACAATCTTTTTTCTAGTTCATTTATTGCAAGATTATATTTTACTGGTTTTACTGACTTTTTAATTTCGATTGGCATTTAAAAATTGTATTATTCTTATTTTGTATTAATAGTGCCTACTAAAATAAAGGGTTAATTTTATGACTTTAGTCAAAAAAATAAAAGATAAAAAAGTCAATTTTGAATTCAATAAAGAATTTATTAAAGTTGTTACTGACAAAATTAAAAATAATGATGCTGAATTTATAACTAATTCTTTTAAAGAAATGCATCCTGCGGATGCAGCCGATATTATTGAGCATTTAAATCTAGATGATAGAGAAAGTTTAATTAAACTAAATAAATTTAATATTGAGCCGACGGTATTTGTAGAATTAAATGAATCTGTACAATCAGAAATCATTGCATTTCTTTCATCTGATTCAATTGTATCTATTCTAAAAAATCTAGAATCTGATGATGCGATAAAAATATTAGAAAATGTTGATGAAAAAGAAAAAAATAACATACTAAGCTCCTTACCACCAAAAGATCGTTTTGCATTACTCGAAAGTTTAAGTTACCCAGAGGATACTGCTGCAAGAATTATGCAGAGAGAATTTACAGCAATACCTAGTAATTGGTCTGTTGGACAAACAATTGATTATTTAAGAGAAAACAAAGAATTACCAGAGGAATTCCTAGAAATATTTATTGTAGATGAAGAATTTAAACCTATAGGCACTGTACCTTCATCAAAAGTTTTAAGAACACCAAGAGATAATAAGATGATGTCAATAATGGCTGAGTCTCAATTATTAATACCAGTAGATATGGATAAAGAAGAAGTTGGTAATTTGTTTGAAAATTACAACCTAAGTTCAGCTGCTGTAATAGATAAAAATAACAAATTAGTTGGAATGATCACATATGATGATGTTTTAACCGTACTAAAAGAAGAAACTGAAGAAGATGCGTTGCGTTTAGCAGGAGTAGGTGATGAAGAAATAACCGATGGTGTTTTTACAAAAACAAAAAGAAGATTTAATTGGTTGTTATTAAATCTATTTACAGCATTTCTTGCAACTTATTGTATTAGCTTATTTGGGGCAACAATTGAACAAATGGTAGTCCTAGCTTTTTTAATGCCAATAGTAGCCTCTATGGGAGGAAATGCTGGAATGCAAACACTTGCAGTAACAGTTAGGTCTTTAGCAACAAAGGATTTAACTAAAAATAATTTTTCAAAAAATGTTTTTAAAGAATTCAATATTGGAATTTTAAATGGTGTTATCTTTGCAGTTATAAGTTCATTAATAGTGCAATTTTGGTTTAATGATATTCAATTATCGATGATAATATCTATATCAATGGTACTCACCATGATCGTTGCAGGATTATTTGGTATTTTAATACCAGTTACATTAAAAAAAATGAATATAGATCCTGCAATATCTTCAAGTGTATTTGTAACCACAATCACCGATGTAATTGGATTTGTGTCTTTTTTAGGTGTAGGAGCTTATTTTTTATAATTTAAATATTATCAATCAATCTTATGCCATTGATATGATATGCAATAAATAATCTAAATTTATTTCTATAATCTGTTTTTTTTAAATTCTTTGGATTTCTAAATTCTAAATAATCGATTTTAATTTGATATTTTTCATTAAGTAAATTCTTTAAGAAAGAGATGCTATAAGAAGATCTAAATTTTTTTAGTCTATATTTTCTTTTTATTTTAAATAATTCTTTTGCAATATAATTTGCTTTTGACAATAATTCTT
>LUMI01001713.1_pt1 | contig 16708 bp, 19 predicted proteins | sample 729681 | NCBI WGS metagenome assembly LUMI01 (sample SAMN03860267, study PRJNA289734) | marine metagenome | biome: seawater column; feature: ocean; material: water; isolation source: Red Sea water column Station 34 - depth 10m | place: Saudi Arabia: Red Sea | collected 2011-10-15 | depth 10 m
ATCTAGTTCTCTTGCAGTTATTAGTTCTTTATATGAAGGTTTTGGTTTTCCTGCTGCTGAGGCAATGGCATGTGGAACACCAATTATTTCTTCAAATTCCTCTGCACTCCCTGAAATTGTTCAAGACTTTGGACAGTTATATGAACCTGGTAATTCAGATGCCCTGAAAGAGTGCATAGAAAATTTTTATCTAAATAGACCTTCATTTAATAATCTTGCTCAAGAAGGATCTCTATATGCAAATGAAACTTTTAATTGGGAGAAAATTGCATTAGATTACGAAGAACAATTTTTAGAGACAATAGAAAAGTTTTATTCATGTTAACGTTTAACTTTAATAACATTAGTCCAGAAAAAGATTCTTTTATGCTTGATGCAGGATGTGGTCCTGGTAGGCATGTTTTTGGTTTCATGGATCAGTTTCCTGATATCACTTGTGTTGGAGTTGATTTAGATCCTGATTCGCTTCAAGAAGGGAAAACAAACTTAACTTTATTTAGCTCTATCTCTAATAAAGAATCAACATTCCTTCAAGGATCTGTTTATAACTTACCCTTCAGTGACAATGCCTTTGAGACAATAATTTGCTCTGAAGTTTTAGAACACGTTGCAGATGTCGATGCAACTCTCAAGGAGTTAACAAGACTGCTTAAGCCTGGTGGCAATTTGCTCATAAGCGTGCCATCTTATTTTCCAGAAAAGATTTGTTGGTTGCTTTCCAAAGATTATCAAAACATGCCAGGTGGTCATGTAAGAATATTTAGAAAAAGCGTGCTTCAAGAAAAAGTTGAAGAAAAGGGTTATAGCTTAGAGAGGACTGAAAAGTATCACGCCTTGCATAGTCCTTATTGGTGGCTTAGATGTCTATTTTGGTCATCTCAAGACAGCAATTTTCTTGTGAAAATTTATAAAAAGATATTAGAGATACAAATTTTGAGAAATCCCATGATTTTGAGAGTCTTGGATAACCTTCTTAATCCATTTCTAGGGAAAAGTACTTCTTTTTATTTTAAGAAGTTATGAAAATGATTAAACATCAATTAGTTCCTGCTAAGGATTGGATAATTGAAAATCAAAATAAGAGTGGATCAATATGCTGGGACCATAGAGGCAAGTGTGATCCTTGGGATCACTGTGAGTGTTTAATAGCTCTAGCAATATATGAAGAGTGGGATGCATTTAATAAGGGCATAGAATGGTTCTTTAATAATTTAAATGCTGAAGGTGAGATTGCATCAGAATTTATTAATGAAAAAGTTTCTAAGGGATATACCGAAAGCCATCATGCACCATATGTTTTTCTTCCTCTTTACCAAAAATTTTTAATTGATAATGATATTGATTACTTAGTTAAGTACAAAAAAGAAATACAGTCTATATATAATTCAACTTTGGCCTTTGCAGACTCAGAAGGATTCTTGTTTTGGGCAAAGGATGAAGATGGGTATTCTGATAATTCTCTAATAACTGCCTCATGCTCAGTTCACATCTCATTAAAAACATATGAAAAAATTGCTGTTACTTTAGGTTTGGATTGCAACCATGAAAAAATACTTCTGAATCAAGAAAAAATTAATTCAAAGAAATTTGATCGTGATGGTGTAAGCAGGAAAAGGTTTTCCATGGATAATTATTATCCTTTTTTATGTGGTATTGGAGACGATGAGCTGATTAGTAAGACTCTTAGTAATTTTTACCATGAAGGATTAGGAATTAAATGTGTTATTGAAGAGCCATGGGTAACTTTTGCGGAATCATCAGAATTTATAATTAGCCTAGTAAAAATGAACAGAAAAGAAGATGCCAAAAAGATTTTAGAAGAAATAATGAGATTCCAAGATAACAGAGGAATATTCCCAACTGGCTATCAATATAAATTGGATATTTTATGGCCTGATGAGTTTTCAACTTGGACAAATGCAGCAGTTATTATTGCTGCAGATTGTGTATTTGAGATCTCAAAAAAAAGAAATGTATTCTTAGCCTAGCTTTCTTAGAGCAACTAAGCTGTGAACTCTATCTATTAGCTCAAAGTTTTCAACTAATGCTTTTTCATAAATTTCTTTAGGAGCTTGGCCTCCCTCTAATTCTGTGTCATAAATATCATGAATAGCTAGGATACCGCCAATTCTTATTTTATCTCTCCATGAAAAATAATCGTTTCTTGCTGACTCAAAAGTGTGACTTCCATCAATAAAAACAAGGTCTAAATCATCTTCAATTCTTTTAGATGCTTCCACAGAACTATCCACTACTGGAATAACAGTATCAACGAGATCAAATTTTTTTATGTTGCTTATAAAAAGAGGATAGGTATCAACTCTTTTCTTTTCATAATCGTAGATCTCTTCATCAAAATACTCTTCACCAAATTGCTGCTCTTCCGATCCTCTATGATGATCAATGGAAAATAATTTTGTATCATTTTCTTTACAAGCTAAACCAATATAGCAAGCAGATTTGCCGCAATAGGAGCCAATTTCAACAGCAAATCTCTCTCTACATTCTCTTGAAGAGAGCTCATAAAGGAATTTTCCTTCATCTGGATGAAGGAAACCTTTTATGTTGTTAAACCGATCTAACTTAGCGCTCATAAAAACTTTCCTTTCCCAAAGTTGATTTGAATCTCCTGTGTTGCCATAAATATTCCGATGGCTTCTCTCTAATTCTAGCCTCAACATGTGACGAGATATCTTGAATCATCGATTTTGAATCTGAGATGTTTATCCTTTCAATAGAAAGAATTAATTTGTCTGAGTCATAGTATGAATTTAAAAACAAAACGTTGCATCGAGTTGCATCTACAATTTTGACAGGAGCATTTGTAGGCCCTTTCAATCTTCCCATGCTTTGTACTTTCTGCATGAAGGATGAGTTATGTACTCTTTCTACCCCGTAAAGCTCACAATGCATTCCAAGTATTCTTGAGTCCAGCTCTAAATGATGAGAGTGTTTAAAAATGAGAAGGTTGCCTTTGGTTGCAATAAGCTTATTTAAACCAAATATTTCATATTTAATTAAAGAATTTATCTTTGAATCATTCCAAAACCATGCTTTACCAGTATCAAATATTCCATGAATCATCGACTTGAGATTTTTATTAAAAAGATCTCTTTTTTCTTGTTTATTTAAGTTAGGAAAAGCAGCATCAATATTTTTTCTACTAAAAATATTTCTTTTAAGATTGGGATTTTTTAGAAGGAAAAATAAAATATTTGTTAAAACATTTTGAAAGTTTATCGGAAGAGCAACAATTAGCTTCCAAAAAAATACGCCTATCTTTTGATTGATAAATTTCATTTAAATCCTGTTGCGCAGTTATTATACTAACCAGAGTAATAAACTATGCTTATCTTTATCTATAATCTCATTTTTCTGGTTTTAACCCCAGTATTTATTATTAGGATCTTTTTAAAAGCAATTGGAGATCCAAGTTATTTAAGGAATCTAAAAAATAGATTTGGCGTTTTATCAACTTCTATGGAACCTGGTCTTGAATCAATATGGTTTCATTCAGTAAGTTTAGGAGAAGTAATTTCTTCGAGTGATTTAGTTAGAAAGCTATCAAAGGATCATAAAGTCATTCTTACTACAACAACTGGAACAGGATTTAAAAAAGCAAACCAACTTTTTTTTGATAATAAGCGAGTTGATATTGCATATGCGCCATTTGATTTTTATTTTTTTACTTTGCTCTTTCTAAATAAAGTAAAACCTAAGGCAGCTATCTTTTTTGAGACAGAAATTTGGCCAAACTCTATCCATTTATGCAAGGCACTGGAGATACCATCTATTGTTAGCAATGGAAGACTATCTAAAAAGAGTTTTAAAAAATATATGAAGCTTAATATCTTTCTTAAAAAAGTTTTCTCTAATCTTGATCTTGTCATGGCTCAAGGAGATGAAGATAAGAATTACTATCATCAGCTTGGCTGCAAAAATATTCACGTCACAGGCTCAGTTAAATTTGACCAAGGATCTAATTTTAGTAAATCAAAATCACTAAGTTTTAAAAAGTTTTTAGAGCACCCATATTTTCTCGCTGCATCCACCCATGAGGGAGAGGATAAAATTATTTTGGAATCTTTTAACCTGATAAAAAGAGATTTTCCATCAGTTAAGTTAGTTGTTGTGCCTCGTCATCCAGAGCGGGCAAATAAAATTAAAGCCCTTTTTCTTAATATGGGATCAAATTCAATTTATGAAAATGAACAGGAGACTTCATCAGATATTTTAATAGTTAAATCACTTGGAATTCTTCCCACACTTTATGCAGATGCTCAGCTAGCTTTTGTCGGAGGAAGCTTAGTAAACAGAGGAGGCCATAATATTATTGAGCCTGCAATAGCTCAGTGCCCATTTATATTGGGAGAACACTATTTTAATTTTAAAAATATTGTTGAATCTTTCATAAATGCTAATGCAACATACATTGTGAGAACTCCATTGGATATATTTGAACTTTTTTGCAAAACCTATAAGAATCAAGAAGACTTTAGAGAAGGTATGATTAGTAATGCAAACACAGTTGTTGAAAAGAATATCGGAGCAACCATGCGCCAACTTTCACTGATTAGAGCTAGTTTGTAAATTGCACAATAGCAAGATTAAAAAGAAAATAATTACCCTGATTGGACCAACTGCATGCAATAAAACTTCTACAGCAGTTCATTTAATAAAAAAATTTCCAATTTCAATCATAGGCGTAGACTCAGTTCAAATTTATAAAAGATTTAATATTGGATCTGCTAAGCCTTCCAAAGAAATCCTTGAAAAATACAAGCATCACTTAGTTGATAGCGCTGATCCAGAAAATATTTTTTCAGTAAAAGATTTTTATGATCAGGCCTACAGAATTGTCATACAAGCGCATTCAAATAATAGGATTCCTTTGCTAGTTGGTGGAACAATGATGTACTTCAATGCACTATTTAAGGGAATAAATAATATACCTGAAGGAAATGAAGCTATCAGGGAGGAGCTTCAGCGAGAGCTTGATAATCGAGGAGTGGATAAACTATTTAATGAATTGAAAGAAATAGATCCAGAGTCAGCTAAAACTATAAAGGAAAATGATAAACAGAGAATAATGAGGGCTCTAGAGGTCTTCAAAATATCAGGTAAGAAGATTTCTGATTTCAAAAAAGAAGATACTGAAAATATCTTTGAAGAATTTGAGTTTATAAATTTAGGAATTTTTCCAAGCGATAGAGAGATTCTTCAAGCAAGGATACGAGAAAGAATAGTAGAAATGATCAACATGGGCTTAATTAGAGAAGCTCAAGAAATAATTAAATTAGACAATATCGCAAAAAATCATCCAGCTCTTAATTCAATTAATTACAAAGAAGCAATTCAAGTAATTAATGGAGAATTAGATGCCAATGAGCTTGAGGAGAAGTGCGCCATTTCTACTAGACAATTGGTAAAAAGACAGCTTACTTGGATGAGGAGTTTTAATTTCTCAAAAACTTTTGATATCAACTCAGCTATTGAAATTGAGAAATACTTAGAAGAGCAAATTTTTTAAAATAATTTGTTTAATTATCTTCTTTCATCCATATATTAATGTTAAACATATATAATAAGCGTTATGAATTGGGATAATCAGGATAACAAAGACCCTTGGGGCAATCGCTCCAATGGAAATGATCAAGACTTTGATGATCTTTTAAAGAGATTTTCTTCTATCTTAGGCAGCAAGTCTGGTGGAGGAAAAGGCTCATCATCAGGCGGCGGTTTTAATTTTTCACCTAGTAGATTTCTTGGATATGGATTTTTTATATTAGCAGTCGTCTATCTATCTGCATCCATCTATACAGTTCAGCCTGGTGAAAGGGTAGTTATCTTAAGACTTGGTGAGTATCACAAAGAGACAACAGAAGGTCTTAACTTTATGTTATTTGGAATTGATCAAAGATTTAAAGAGGACGTAGCCCTTACGAGAAGATATTCTCAAACAGCAAATATGCTTACACAAGACGAGAATTTAGTCGATGTTACAGTTTCAGTTCAATACAGAATAAGCAATATCAAAGACTTTGTTCTCAATGTTAGAGATCCGGAAGCAAGCCTTAGAAAGGCTACAGAGAGTGCATTGAGATTTGTTGTAGGCGATAATTCATTGGAACAAACTTTAACAGTAGGAAGAGAGAAGATAGCTCAAGATGTTGGAGACAGGCTTCAAGAATACCTTGATATTTATCAAGCTGGATTAATTGTTCAACAAGTTAACATTGAAAAAACTGATCCGCCGGTTGCTGTAAAAGCTGCTTTTGATGATGTGGTTGCTGCAAGAGAAGACAAGATTAGGCTTCAAAATGAGGCTGAAAGATATGCTCTTACTATTGTCCCTGAAGCAAGAGGTCAGGCTGAGGCAACTATTAAAGCTGCTGAAGCATATAAAGAACAAGTAATACTTACTGCCGAAGGTGAAGTTGTAAGATTTAATGAAGTTTATGATGAGTATAAAAAGAATCCTGAAGTAGTTAGAAAGAGAATCCATCTTGATGCTATGAAAAAAGTTTATTCAGATTCAACCAAAATAATGATTGATGTCAACGATGGAAGCAATATAACACTTCTTCCCTTAGGTGATATTTTGCAACAAACACAAGATGAGGATGAGGATTAAGTATGTCTTTTAAGAATTCAACAGTTTTATTTTCTCTCCTTGCTGTATTAATTTTATTTAATAGCTTTTTTATTGTTGATGAGCGTGAAAAAGCAATTGTTCTTCAGTTTGGAGAAACAGTTAGAGAAGATGTAGGCGTGGGCTTCCATTTTAAAGTACCTATTATTCAGGAAGTAAAAAAGTTCGATGCTAGGCTTAGATCGCTAGATGAGGATCCAGATAGAATTCTCACAAATGAAAGTAAATATTTGTTAGTTGATTCATTTGTTAAATATAAGATTAGTAATGTTCTACTTTTTTATAAAGCTACCGGTGGAAGCTTTAATAACTTAAATAACTTGCTTGGACAAAGAACTGAATTCGAATTAAAGAACCAGTTACCTTGGCATTGAGGTTATTGATTTTAGGGTTAAAAGAATAGATCTTCCCCCTGAATTAAGTAATTCTGTATACGAAAGAATGAGAACTGAAAGAAATAGACTCGCAGAGGAGTTAAGATCAGAAGGTAAGGAGCTCTCAAGAGAAATCACTGCATCTGCTGACAAAGATAGAATAATAATTCTGGCTGAAGCAAATAAGCTATCACAACAATTAAGAGGAGAGGGCGAGGCTACTGCAGCTGCAATTTATGCTGAGGCTCATAATCAGGATCCAGAATGGTATGAGTTCATTAGAACTATGGAACTTCTTCCAGATGCATTCAGCAATAAGTCAGATGTTATGTTGATCGATTCAGATCAAGAAATTCTGAAATATTTCAAAGATTCTTCCGGCGAAGAAAAGTAAAATGTCTAACAATACCCTTATCCTTGGTCTGCAATGGGGAGACGAAGGAAAAGGAAAAATTGTTGATGCCTTAAGCGAAAGCGTTTATGCAGTATGCAGATTCCAAGGTGGTCATAACGCTGGCCACACAATAAAAGTAGATGGGGTTCAAACCGTTCTTCACTTGATACCATCAGGAGTTCTTCATAAAAATGTTAAGTGCCTTATAGGAAATGGAGTAGTCCTATCTCTTGAAGCAATTAAAAAAGAAATTGAAGGATTGGAGGAATTTGGTGTTGAAATACGTGACCGATTATATATTAGTGAAAACTGCCCATTAATTCTCCCAAGTCACATAAAGATTGACCAAGTAAGAGATAAAGATGAATTTATTGGCACAACAGGAAGAGGTATTGGACCAGCCTATGAAGATAAGGTTGGACGAAGAGCAATAAGATTCGGTGACTTAAAAGATGAGACTTTATTAAGAAAAAAAGTTTCAAGGTTAATTAAGATTCATAATAAATTGTTGGAGCATTTTTATGATGCAGAACCTTTTTCTGAAGAAGAAATCCTAAATAATCTTCTATCTTTTAAAAACTTTGCTGAAGCTTTCTCAGTTAATACAACAGACTTATTAATGAATTGGTCTGAAGAGGGTAAAGAGGTTTTATTTGAGGGTGCGCAGGGGACTTTCCTTGATATTGATCATGGAACCTATCCCTATGTTACTTCATCAAGCACTACAATTGGTGGAGTTTCATCAGGTCTTGGAATAGGGCCAAAGCATATTAATAATGTAATCGGAATTGTTAAAGCATATGCAACAAGAGTTGGGGAAGGCCCGTTTATAACTGAGCTTTTTGATGAAGATGGAGAAGAAATAGCTAAACGTGGAAATGAATTTGGAGCAACTACGGGTAGGCCAAGAAGATGTGGATGGCTCGATCTTGTTGCTTTAAAAAAGGCTATTTTTATAAATTCTGTTGACAGTTTATGCATGACCAAAGCTGATGTGCTCGATACTTTCGAAAATATAAGTGTTTGCGTAGCTTATGATGACAACAACTTACCGATCTATAAGAGATTCGAAGGATGGCAAGAGGATACTAGTCAATGCAGTTCATATGACGAACTTCCACAAAAATTAAAAGATTATGTAAAATTCATTGAGGAAACTGTTGAATGCAAAGTAAGCATAATCTCTGTTGGCCCTTCTAGAGAACAAAGCATACATTTATAAATTTATCTCAGCTAAATTTTATCTAAACTCGCATTTATAAATTTATATGATTCAGGATTAGAGAATTTTTTTGTTAACCTTATACATTCATCAATGACAACAGTTCTTGGTGCCATTTCATTATTCATTTCTATTATGCCAAGACACAAGATTGCTTTATCAATAAGTTCAATTTCATTTTCTTTAATTTTCATTTTTTTTGAAATAGTTTTCTCAATAACCTCGTTGTCTTTAATGAGTGCATCTACACAAAGTTTAAATCTTTTGAAGTCTACTTTTCCAGACCGATGCTCTTTTCTAAATTGTTCTAATATTTCTTTAGAAGAAGTTTTCTCAAATAAATGCTGATAAATTGCTTGAACTAGGACTTCTCTAGTTTTAACAGCTATTTTATGTTTCGCTAGATTTTTCATTAATGAGAGCTATTAATGCATTGGCATTATTTGTCGTTGTAGTGATATATCTTTTTTCAAGTTGATCTTTGTTATCTACACAAATTACGCCATTTATTATTGAAATATCAGGATAATCAAGAGCTAGTTGTCCCAGTGATCTAAAAGTTTCATTACTGACCAAGTCATAATGTGATGTTTCACCTCTTATGACAATTCCTATAGCAAGAATTCCTTTTGTTTTAGAGGTAATCTTTGCTTTGGCTAAGGCTGGAATCTCAAGTGATCCAGGTGCTTTAAAAGATTTAATCATACAATCTTCAGATTCCAATCTTTCTAAAGCCGCGCCCGTCATCTCATTAATAAAATCTGTATACCAGCTGGTATGGATAATCAGGATTTCATCATTTTTAGTCATTTTCAAAACCTACTATTTCAATGTTAAATCCAGAAATATTATTATATTGAGTTGGGGTACCCAGAACTTTTATTTTTGTGAGCCCCAGATCTCTTAAAATTTGAGATCCGGCTCCAATAACTCTTCTGCTTTTTTTTGTTAGCTCTTTACCTTCAAGTAAGGAGAGCCAATAACTGCTAGCATCTCTATGATTTATTAAAACAAACACACCTGCTTCAGATTTTGATATCTTTTCCAGGGAATTCCTAACTGACCACTTCTTTCCAAGATCATTAATTGCTAACGTGTCTTGTAAAACGCTTTGCGTTTGAACTCTGACTAATGGTGCATCTATATTTTGGATATCACCTTTCGATAAAGAAAAATGGAAGTTTTTTTCTAGCATATCTTCCCAAATCCTTAACTCAAATTCTCCAAAGTCTGTTTCAACAGATCTTTTTTCAACCTCCTTTACAGTTGCTTCAGTTGTCAGTCTAAAATCAATTAAATCAGCAATAGTACCAATCTTTAAACTATGTTTTTTAGCGAACTCAATAAGATCATCTCTTCTTGCCATTGAGCCGTCATCATTCATGATTTCGCAAATGACACCTGATGGAGAATATCCTGCAAGTTCTGCAAGATCGCAAGAAGCTTCGGTATGACCGGCTCTTGCTAGAACACCGCCGTCCATTGCTTGCAGTGGAAAAACATGGCCAGGTTGAGCAATGTCTTTTTTAGTTGCATCTGGGTTAACAGCTGCAAGAATAGTTGTAGCTCTATCTTGAGCAGAAATTCCTGTAGTTATACCTTCTTTTGCCTCTATGGATACAGTAAAAGCGGTTTTATTACTGGATTCATTAGAATCAGTCATTTGTTTTAAGCCCAGAACAGAGCACTTTTCTTTGGTAAGCGTTAGACAAATTAAGCCTCTTCCATGCTTTGCCATAAAGTTAACAATATCTGAATCAACTTTATCTGCTGCACAAACTAGGTCGCCCTCATTCTCCCTATCTTCATCATCGACGATAATAACCATTTTCCCTTCTTTAAGGTCATCAATGATTTCTTTTGTTGTATTCATGGTGTTTTTAAATAAGTTTCTTTACTATCATCATTAATTTTAAAAGAGGATTTTAAATCAAAACCTAAGCTTTCTATAGTTTTATTTTCAAACCAAGAAACCCCTTCATCTCCCAATGTAATATTAGACTTATATATAATTATTTCATCAACTAAATCGTTATCTAGAAAAGCATTTACCAAATTTGGACCCGCTTCAACTAAAATTGAATTTATTTCTGTATTTGATAGCTCTGTAATTACTTTATTTAAATCAGATGAGCGGTTAATTATTACATCTCCACTTTTAAAGAAATTTGATTCTTTATTAATTTCTTGAGAAGTTAAAAGTATTTTTTGAGGCTGATTAACTTCGAAATCAACTCTAGCATTCATCCTAGGATTATCATTCCTGAGTGTATTGCCGCCAGTAAGGATTGCATCAAATCCTGCTCTTACAATTTGCACATTATCTCTTGATTGTTCAGAGGTAATCCAAGTAAATGTATTATCTTTTCTGTGAGACATTCCATCTGCTGAGGAAGCAATTTTTACAGCTATGTAGGGCCTGTTATAAGTATTTTTGAAAAAGAAATGTTTATTAAGTTCAATCAATTCTTCTTCAAAAAAACCAAACAGAACCTCAATACCATTATCCTCTAATTGCTTGATACCAGATCCAGAAACCTTTGGGTTTGGATCTTTGATCCCGATTACAACCTTCTTAATACCAGACTTAATTATTGCATCTGTGCAAGGTCCAGTTTTACCATGATGACAGCAAGGTTCTAGCGTGCAGTATAAAGTGAGCTGTCTAAATTCTGCTTCGGAAATATTATTATTTTTATTAAGATCCTCAAGCGCATTTATTTCTGCATGATTAGAGCCATATTTCATATGGTATCCCTCTGCAATTACTTCGCTGTCTTTGACTATAACGCAACGAACCATAGGGTTAGGTTTAGTTAAATATTTTCCTTTACCTTTTTCTTATCTTCTTTACTTAGCGACTTTATTTCATCTGAAAAATCACTGATATCTTGGAAATCTCTATAAACAGACGCAAATCTGACATATGCAACTTGATCAACATCTTTAAGAGCATTCATCATAATCTCTCCTATTTTTTCAGAGTGAATCTCTCTTTCTCCAAGCACTCTTATATCACTTAAGATCTTTGAAAAGAGGGCATCTGTTTTCTCAGCCGAAAGAGGTCTTTTTTCAAGGGCTCTAAGCATCCCCTTTTTTAACTTAGAACCATTAAACTCTTGTCGCTTCCCATCATTCTTAATAATCTTTGGAAGAGCTAGATCAGCAACCTCAAATGTTGTAAATCTTGCGTTGCAAACATCGCATTTTCTTCTTCTTCTGATTTGAGAGCCATCTGCAAATATTCTTGAATCAACAACTTTTGTATCTTCTGCTTGGCAAAAAGGACAATACATTACTTATATACTGGGAATTCTTTGCATAAAGACAAAGCTTTATTTTTAATTCCCTCAATTTTTTTCTCATTATCTAAATCAAGGACTATGTCGCAGATCCAATTTGAAATTTGAATAATTTCATCCTCTTTAAAGCCTCTTGTTGTAACTGCAGGAGTTCCAAGTCTTATTCCTGATGTTACAAAGGGAGACTGTGGGTCATTAGGAACAGCATTCTTGTTTACTGTGATATTAGCTAAACCAAGTTTATATTCAGAGTCCTTTCCTGTTATCCCTTTATTTCTAAGGTCGACAAGAATCATATGATTTTCAGTGCCACCTTTTACTATATCGACTCCTCTTCCAATAATAGTCTTCGCCATAGTTTTAGCATTACTAATAACTTGAGACATATAGGTTTTAAATTCAGGTTCAAGAGCTTCTTTAAAACAAACTGCTTTAGCAGCAACAACATGCATCAAAGGGCCTCCTTGTGATCCTGGAAAAACTGCGGAGTTTAATTTTTTTTGTATATCTTCATTCTCTCTTACAAGAATAATCCCAGACCTTGGACCTCTTAGTGTTTTGTGAGTCGTAGATGTCACAACATCTGCATACGGAACAGGTGAGGGATACATGCCTGCCGCTACAAGTCCCGATATGTGGGCCATATCTACCAAGAAATAAGCATTAACCTCATCAGCAATTTCTCTAAATATACTCCAATCAACTAAACCAGAGAAAGCTGAAAACCCAGCAATTATTAGTTTTGGGTTATGTTTTTTTGCTAAATCACGAACTTGGTCATAATCAATATCATGTGTTTCAGGATTTAAACCGTATTGAAAAGATTTATAGTTTCTTCCTGAAAAATTTACTTTCGATCCATGTGTAAGGTGTCCTCCATGATCAAGACTCATTCCAAGTATTGCATCATTTGGTTCAAGTAATGCTAAATATGCAGCAGCATTTGCAGAGGAACCAGAATGAGGCTGAACGTTGGCATAATCAGCGTTAAAAAGCTCCTTGGCTCTATCTATTGCTAACTTCTCAGCAATATCAACAAACTCACAGCCGCCATAATATCTTTTGTCAGGATATCCTTCAGCATATTTATTTGTTAATACAGAACCCTGAGCCTGAAGCACTCTTTGACTTGCATAATTTTCTGAAGCTATAAGTTCAATATGTTCTTCCTGTCTAACCATTTCCTTTTCAAAGGATTCCCAAAGCTCAGCATCATAAAGTTCTATATCTTTTTTATTTGAAAAGATAAGGTTAGATTTCTTATCAAGCAAAGACATTTTTAAAGTTTCTCCAAAACAGAAGGTTACAATTTATAAAAGTTAAGTACATTTTAAATGAACTATGGTTTTTTGTGGATAAAAGTTTTTTTTCTATTAGGCGATGTTTGTTTACAAATTTTACACTCTAATCCAAAGCATTCTCTAGCTTGGCAATACTCTCTTCCCCAAAAAATGAACTGCAAATGTAAATCATTCCAGTCTTCAGATGAGAATACTTTCTTTAAATCTTTTTCTGTTTGCACTACATTCTTTCCTGAAGTAAGCCCCCATCTTTGAGCTAACCTGTGAACATGAGTATCTACAGGAAAAGCAGGTTCACCAAAAGCCTGACTCATCAAAACAGATGCAGTTTTGTGCCCAACTCCTGGTAATTTTTCTAACTCATGAAAGCTTTCAGGAACTTTGCTGTTATGTTCTTTAACTAATATTTTTGACAACTGTTTTATAGCTTTTGATTTTTTAGGACCCAGACCACAAGGCTTAATAATAGAATATATTTTCTTTTCAGATAGTTTTGACATCTCAAGAGGGCTTTTTGCTAACTTAAATAACTTTGGGGTTACCTGATTTACTCTTTCATCAGTGCACTGAGCTGATAGTAAGACGGCTATCAAAAAAGAAAAATTATTGAAATGATTAAGAGGTATAGGTGGATTAGGGTATTTTTTGCCTAAAATCTTTTTAACTATTAATGCTCTCTCTTTTCTTGTCATATAATAAATATTTAAATTAATTCTAAATGATCAAGTATAGGAAATATCTACTGAAGCTTAAAGATGCATTTTTAGAAGAAAATGTACAAAACACGAAAATGTTAGATTTATATTTGAAATATCTTGAGGGCGAGGCCTCGGAACAAGATCTAGAAGATGCGAACAAACAGCTTGCAGAGATACTTAAAAGCTTAGGTATGGGCGTACTTGTGGTTTTACCTTTTAGCCCCGTTAGCATTCCTTATCTTGTTAAAAAAGCTAAAGAAAATAATATAGATATAATTCCCAAGTGGTATAAAGCTTTAAGAGAACAGGATGATAGATTAGAATAACAAAGTAAATTTTGGAGTAGATTATGAAAACAGCTGTAATAGTAGATAGTGTTAGAACAGGACTAGCTAAGTCATTTAGAGGTGGATTTAATATGACTAGGCCCGATGAAATGTTGGCACATATTATAAATGCAACATTGGAGAGAAATCCTAATTTACCTCCAGAAGCTGTTGAAGATATCATAATGGGGTGTGGAAATCCTGAGGGTGCTCAGGGGCATAATGTTGGAAGAAACGCAGCGGTTCTCTCTAATTTACCTATAACTACTGGAGGAACAACTATAAACAGATATTGTTCTTCTGGAATGCAGTCAATATCCATGGCGGCATCTCAAATTATGGCTGGTTGCTATGACACAGTTATTGCTGGTGGAGCAGAAACAATTTCTATGATGCAAGGAAAGCAAAACATGGATAATTTTGTTAATGAACGACTTGCTGAAAAGTCTCCAGGAATATACTACCCAATGGGAATGACAGCTGAAGTCGTTGCAAAAAGATATAACGTATCTAGGGAAGCTCAAGACGAGTATGCTTTCGAAAGTCAAATGAGAACAGCAGCAGCTCAGCAAGCCGGAGCATATGATGATGAAATTATTCCAATGGAAACAAAAATGCTTCTTATGAATAAAGAAACTGGCGACTCAAAAGAAATTGATTATTGTGTAGAAAAAGATGAGTGCAATAGACCAGAAACAACGCTTGATGGATTGGCTTCTTTAAAACCAGTCTTTGATCCAGAAAATGGATCAGTTACTGCTGGAAATTCTTCACAATTATCAGATGGCGCATCTGTTACCTTAGTAATGTCTGAAGATAAAGCACTTGAGCTTGGTCTTAAGCCATTAGCTTATTTTAGAGGATTTACAACAATGGGATGTGAGCCAGATGAAATGGGTATAGGCCCCGTTTTCTCAGTTCCAAAACTTTTAAATAACTATAATCTTTCAATGGACGATATAGATATTTGGGAGCTTAATGAGGCCTTTGCAGTTCAGGTAGTCTATTGCAGAGACAAGCTTGGTATTCCAATGGAAAAACTTAATCTAGATGGAGGGTCAATATCTATAGGCCATCCATTTGGTATGACTGGCTCAAGACAAGTAGGGCATATAGTTAGACAGCTTCATTCTCATGATAAGCAATTTGGTGTTGTAACTATGTGTATTGGTGGCGGTATGGGAGCAAGTGGATTGTTTGAAAGATATCCTTCTTGATATCTGAATCTGACATTCTTAAATGCTTTCAACATCTTGTTGATAGCACTTATCACAAAGATTCTATTCTATTAGGTTCAGGAGATGATGCTGCTGTAATAGATACTCAAGGCAGACAGTTAGTTCACTCTGTTGATATCTCAAAAATAGGGGTTCACTTCCATGAAAGCATGAGACCCGAAGATATCGCTTATAGGTCTATAACTACAGCGCTGAGTGATTTAGCAGGAATGTGCTCTTTTCCCTCTTTTATTTCTATTGCACTGACTTGCGACATTAAGGATATCTCTTGGTATGAAAAATTCTCTAATGGCACCAAGGAAGCTTTAGATGAGTTTAGTATTGACCTCGTTGGCGGAGATATTACCAATGGAGAATTAAATATTTCGGTAAATGTTTTTGGATATCCATTTAAAAAACCAATACTCAGAAATGGCGCGATCCCTGGAGACTCTATCTATGTAACAGGTCAGTTAGGAAAAGCAAAACAAGGTCTAAATGATTGGCTCAATAAAAAAGATTCAATATATTGCAAGGACTTTCTTAGACCAAAGCCACAATTCCAAAAAGCGAGAGATATTTCAGATTTTGCAACTTCATGTATTGATATATCGGATGGGCTCATAAAAGATTTAGGTGATATCTGCAAACAGTCAAATGTAGGTGCTGAATTATGTTATGAAGATATTCCCATCTTCAATGATCATAAAGACTTAACTCACGGAGATGATTATGAGCTATGTTTTACAGCGCCAAGCCATCTTGATGACCAGATAAAAAGCCAAGGATTCTTTCTTATTGGGAAAATAATTCAAAAGTTAGGTCTTTTAGTTAAAAAGGACGGTTGCGAAATAACATTTGAAAAAAATGGATGGGATCCATTTGAATAATAAAGTTGGTATTGTTGGTGGAGGAATAACAGGACTAATCTCCGCATATTTTTTATCTCTTGAGGGATACGAAGTTGATCTGTATGAAAAGAAAACACTCTTGAGTGAGACAAGCTCAAAGACAACTAAGCTAATTCATGGTGGAATAAGATACTTAGAAAATTTGCAATTTTATGAGGTAAAAAATGGAATTAATGATAGAAAATGGTGGCTTGAAAATTTTCCTAATCAAACAAAACTTCAGGAAATTATAATTCTCACAAAAAAAAGACTATCTCCTGAAATTCTTAAGTTTTTTGTTGGCATAAAAGTCTATGAGACATTTGCTGGCC
>LUMI01000205.1_pt1 | contig 16651 bp, 17 predicted proteins | sample 729681 | NCBI WGS metagenome assembly LUMI01 (sample SAMN03860267, study PRJNA289734) | marine metagenome | biome: seawater column; feature: ocean; material: water; isolation source: Red Sea water column Station 34 - depth 10m | place: Saudi Arabia: Red Sea | collected 2011-10-15 | depth 10 m
TTTTATTTAATCTTTTTAGGGTCCATTTCGGGAGTTTATCCCAACTCATACGTGGCAAAAAACATGAACGACCCCCTGACTTCTTCTGCAGTCAATTATTTTTATTGGTCCAGAAAAGTCACCAACGATGCAAAAATCAACAAACCAACAAACGCTTTACAAAAGGTGATCGACGGATTAACTGGAGAAGTTCCACAGGAACCAAAATATACCGGCTTGCCATTGGCACGACACCACTCATCAGATTCCTGTAAAAAGGGCAATTCCCTGGATCCTCTGGCATCTGCCTTGTGTTCTGATCACAACAAGAATGTCCTCATCATTCTCCTCGAATCCTTCAGGGCTTCTGAGATCGACAGTTACGGTAGCGAAATGGGGTTAACACCGCATTTTAAAAAATGGGAACAACAGGGGATCTTGTTTGAAAATTTTTATGCCAATGGATTTCAAACACGGCATGGTGAAATCGCCACTTATTGTTCCATCATGCCCAATTATGGAGATTCCGTTTTCAGCCATTATCAACACAATCATTTCCTCTGCCTGCCTGAACTTCTTAAGCAATCAGGTTATTCCACTTCATGGGTTCACAATGCCGATGCTGCATTCGACAACCAATTGATAATGCTGCCCAAAATAGGGTTTCAGAAAATCATTGATCGTTTCGATTTCGACTTAGGCACAGAAGTTCTCGGATGGGGTTATTCAGATGAGGCTTTATTCAACAAATGGATTTCATTTCTGAATGGGGAAAAAGAACCTTTTTTTTCTACAGCATTGACCATCACCAACCATCACCCATTTGATGTTCCAGAAAAATTTCAGCGGTTTGAAAACCGTACTGTTCAAAACAAATATTATGAAGCAGTTGGCTACGTCGATTCAGTACTAAATCAATTCCTGTTGGAAGCATCCAAAACCAAATGGTTTAAGAATACACTGATATTTATCACCGCAGATACTTCAAATTACCAGAATCCCCAAAAGCCTTTTAACCATTTTGAAGACTTTGTGAAAACGAGAACGCAAATCCCCCTTCTCATAGTTGGAGGCAACATCAAACACTCTTATCGGGAAAAGCGTTATTTCAGCCAAATTGATTTGGCTCCGACCATCATGGATGTTTTAGGATTCTCCTTCACAAACTCCTGGATGGGAAAGAGTATGCTCAAGAGCAAACATGATTCATTGGCCTTTACCAATAGACCGGGAAATTACTGGGCTGTCATGAGCCAGAAGGGTCGATACTACAATGAAGCAGATCAAAAAGATCACTTCTTTGGTTTCAGTGAAAATGAAAATCTAAAACATGAATACAAACAAATCGGAAAAGCCTGGATCGATACAACCCGATGGTTGTTGCAGGAAAATAAGATATGGCATCCATAAGGAGATGCTTGATATAATTGGCTTTGATGATATGAAGAATTGGTTCATTATACTCGTGTCTTTCCACAGCGCCCGTAGCTCAACTGGATAGAGCAACTGACTTCTAATCAGTAGGTTAAAGGTTCAAGTCCTTTCGGGCGCGCCAGCCAACTCAAAGTTGGTATCATCAACATTCAGATTCCATTTTTCCCACCTGTTATCCCCCGGATTCAAATAGTTCATTTCCAACATTGGATTTGAAAACCTGTTGTATTTTTTTAAATCCGGAACTTGCAGGAAGGTCCAGGGATTTGTAAAAAATGGTTTTGACCGACACCATGTTCTAAATTTTTAGAAAAGGAATGGAACCAAAAAAAGAAAAAACCAGAGAGCCACAAACCTGGGCGAACCGGATCCATGAAGTTTTTAAATCGCATGGAATCACTCAAGTCAGCTATGTCCCTGATGCTGGCCATTCGAGGCTGATCCAGTTGTGCCGCGATGATCATGATCTTCGAACGGTGGTTTTAACCACAGAGGAAGAGGGAGTCGCACTCGCAACAGGTGCCTGGCTTGGCGGGCAGAGAAGTGTCTTGCTGATGCAGAGCAGTGGTGTCGGTAACTGCATCAACATGTTTTCGATGATTCGTGAATGCAGAATTCCCTTCTTCACCGTGATCACCATGCGGGGTGAAAAGGGGGAATTCAACCCCTGGCAGTTTCCCATGGGCCGGAATGCTGGAAAACACTTGAAGCTATGCGGATTTGAGATTGAACGGGTCGAAAAAAGTACTGAAACCCAACAGGTCATCGATCAGGTGGCACAACAGGTTTTTATGAATTCTTCGATGGGTGCGGTGTTACTTTCCCAACAAATGATCGGGGTGAAAACTTTCAAAGATGAATGAGCCAGGAAAACGCAGTCTGAACTATCCTCTTCGACGGAGAGAGGTCGTGCAGGAATTATTGAAATCCCGGGAAGGCCTGCTTGTGGTGGCCGGACTTGGAGCGCCCGCATGGGATGCAACTGCATCCGGTGACCATCCGCTGACTTTTCCCTTGTGGGGCGGAATGGGGGGAGCGGTTTCAATCGGATTGGGATTGGCGTTGGCACAACCCGATCAGCGGGTGTTGGTCATCACCGGAGACGGAGAGATGCTGATGGGGCTTGGGTCTCTTTCTACGGTTGGACTGCAACAGCCAAAGAATTTGGCAGTGGTTGTTCTGGACAATGAGCATTTCGGAGAGACTGGAATGCAAACCACCCATACGGCTGGTTCCGTCAACCTTGCTGAAATTGCGAGAGCTTCTGGGATTTCTTCCTCCTGGACCGTCAGAGAATCTTCCGAAATCAGCACTACTAGAGAAAAACTCCTTCATGAAGAAGGCCCGTTATTTTGCGGAATCAAGGTACGGGCAGAGACTTTACCCCTGGTGCTCCCTCCCAAAGAAGGAGAAATCCTTCAAAAGCGATTCCGAAATGCGCTGATGAATGAAAATGGAGATTGATCGGAATTAACTCATTCAAAGTATAGATAGTGTCCTTTCCATTTTAAAAATTTTGCAACCCATGTTTCGAAGCACCAAAACCTTTCATTTCCTCCCCTGTGCACATCGCCAATGGCGTGATGAGGGGCACTGCAGATTTGTTCACGGATATGACCGAAGTGTTCACCTGGTCTTTGAATGCTCAGAACTGGATGACAAGATGTGGGTCATGGATTTTGGAGGATTGAAACCCATCAAGGCCTGGCTGGAAGACCTTTTTGACCATACCTTGTTGATCAATGAAGACGATCCCGAGCTCGAATTTTTTCAGGAAATGGAAAAAAGGGATTTGTGCCGACTGAGGGTGATGCCGAATGTCGGCATGGAAGGTTCGGCAAAATATGTATTTGAATACATCGACCAATGGGTAAAAAAAGAGACTGATAACCGTGTTTCCCTTTATTCCGTGGAATGCCGGGAAAACGAGAAAAATTCCGCCATCTTCATCCGTCCCGAGGCCTCAAGTAGTCAGAAATAGGCTAAGAAACTTGTTCATGGTTCAGCTTTTTGAGGCAGTCGAGTCTTTGATGAACTGAATCCAACTTCGCAGAACACGATGTTCGGTCTTGTACGAACTGTCGATTTCGTCGACCCGCTTTCCTGTTTTGAGAGTCTGAAGGTTCGGATCGTTACGATAATGAACCTCTACTTTGGTCGAAAACAAAGTCCCCTTCACACTGACTTGCAGAAGGTAATGCAGATTTTCAGCGCGATCCTGTTGCATCGTAGCGTGGGTCAGTTTTAAATTCACCCCCCCTTCAACCGATTTCATCTGACACGAGTGCGCACCGCAACTCACCTCTTCATACTTCGATTTCTTGATCACAAAATCGATGATGCCAATGGACTGGGAGGTCTCCATCGGAAGGCTTTGGGCGAATGCCGTTTGTCCTAGAATGACCGCCACCATCAAGACTCCAAAAAAAATATTCCTCATTTTTTTACTCATCTAAAATTGATTGAATCAAATTAAAGACTTTCATGCAAGAAAAGGAGAATTTAAGAATACGGTAGAAGATTTTTCAGCTATGGTGTTTTTTCAACGTCTTTCTTGATATTGCTTCTTTAACTCAAGAAAGATAGATTATCATTCTAATCAAATTCAGGAGGACCCATGCGAAACTCATTCATAAGCTTACTCATCCTTTTTGGACTGGTGATGCCCGTCCAGGACCTCTCTGCCAAGAGACAGCCTGCAGGAATGCTGATTGAGGTCAAAGGTAAAATCGAATACAGCAAGAAAGGTAAGAAATGGAGGAAGGTCCGAAGAAATAAATTTATCTATGATAAATATTTTGTTCGGGTCGGCGATGGTGGATCGGTAAAATTCCTCAATCAGGAGACCAATGAAACCACGGCACTGACTCCAGGAAGTGAAATCCAGGTCACCAAAAAAGGGTTGAAGGTGATCAAAGGCGCTTTGGGAGAAACAGACTCCGCCGGTGGGTTGCTTACGGGTCTGGGCAAGCAATTCAAGAAGACCCAGAAATACACCACCGTTCGACGTTCCGTCAAAAAAGAGGGAATCCACCTTAAACTGGCGACCAACACCGTGACTGATGAATTTTCAGAAGTCGCCTGGCAAAACGTCGGCAAAGACTACCATTACAAACTTCATATCGGAGTCAAGGACCGAAAGACCAGGAAGTTTAAACCTGAAATCAGCTATGATGTCCCGGGAACCGAGCTTCCGTTGGTTCGTGTGAAAATTGATCCGATCAAGAAAAATAAAAAATACATGGTTGAGGTCTTCGAGGGGCAGAAATCTGTATTTGAAACAAAAGACGGAAACCTGAAAACACTTCCAACGAAAAAACTGAAAGCCTTTGAAGAACAACGAAAAAAGGTCCGCAGTTTCGATGAAAGCGGATTTCTCTATGCGGGTTTATTGAAAGACAATGGATTGTTGGTTCCGGCATTGGATGAATACAATCGGTTCTTTGAAGAATTCTCGGATGATGAAGACATCAACGAACTGAGACCTTTTCTGATCGAAGTTTACACACGACTTCGTCTCGAAGAGATGAAAATGGCCGAACTGAAAAAATACGAGGCCAGTCTCTAAATCCAGTCGTTTTTTCGTCTCATTTTACCCACCCTTTTGACGACCCCCATCCTCATGGGGGTTGTCAAATGTCAGTCCATAGCAGGGAACTGAAAATCCATTCAGTCATCCTCTATATTCAATGAAAGATTCAGAAGTAAAAAATCGATACGAAGATTTCCTGAACGGATTCGACAGCCTGTGCATGTCAACCGTGGACAGCGAAGGTTGGCCTTTGATCAGCTATGCACCTTTTGTGGTTGATGATAATCGTTCTTTTTATGTTTTCCTGAGTGATCTCGCAAAACACACTTCGTATCTTCGAGAAAGCGGGAAAGCCAGTGTTATGTTCATTGAAGATGAAAATGCGACTGCCCAGATCTTTGCAAGGACCAGGGTCATTTTTCAGTGTGATGCCATCGAAATGACAAGGAGTTCCAAATCTGCTGAACGGATGCTGTCAAAAATGGAGGACCGGTTCGGGGAATTGCTGATCACCCTGCGGAGTCTTTCAGATTTTCATCTTTTCCGTCTTTCCCCAAAAAATGGAACCTTTGTGATGGGGTTTGGTCAGGCTTTCTCCATTTCTGGAAAAAGAATGGAAATCCTGAATCATGTGAAAATCGAGAAAAAGTAATGAGGTTTTTTCCAAGTCTTGGTTTTCCCAAGCTGTTAATCCTGTCCGGAGTATTTTTATTTTTAATTTATACCGGATTGATCAGCCTGGCAGCTTTTGGAGGGATGCAATATCTGGCGAAGAAGGATCGTGAATGGAATGAGCAAATCCAACAGCATCACATGCTCCAGCAAACGTTTCTGGAAGAGATGAACCGGGATGAACCAAATTTTTCAGGATTTTCAACAAAAACAAAAATTGCCCTGTTCAACACTTGGCTGCTCAAGCATGAAACCAAATCAAACTCAGGAGATTAGTTCTTTTCGAATAGGTAGACCGATTCATTAAGCCACTCGAGTCCTCTCTCACGCATCCGGTCTTCCAGGTTATTTCTGGTTTCAAGCACTTCCAAAGTTCCTTTTTTTGAAAACAGATTTTCCACTTCATTTTGGCTGACGCTGTAAGGCGGGCCTGACATTTTTGAAGGATCATAATCAACACAGATCAGAAGCAGCCTGGAGCCTGCACCCATCAAATCAGTCAGGCCCTGGACATAGTCTGGACGGAGTTCTTCCGGAATTGCCACCAGTGATGCACGGTCGAAAACTGCTTGGAAGGAATCTTCGACTTCCAAATTAAGGTCAAAAAAATTGCCCTGTAGGATTTTCAGCCCTTGGTGACTGTAAGCATTAAACGGGGAGTTTTTTTGAATTTCCGGAATGATTTGCTGTTCCCTGAAAAAATCCAACACGGCTTTTTCCACAAGCTCGACTCCGATCACAGTCTCAACCTTTTCGGAGAGCCAAACCAGATCCAAAGATTTTCCGCAAAGCGGAACCAAACAACGCTTAGGTTTGATTTCATGCAAATGATGCCAGTATTGGAGCAGAAAAGGGTTGGGCTTCGCCACATGAAAGCCAATCCGGTCTTCGTCCCACCTTGATGACCAGCCATCAAAATCGTATTTTTGGTCCATTAATTTTTTTGAAGACTTTGTAAGATCTATCTTCAGGATCAACTGGTTTGAGGTCTCAGTTTCTTCAGATTTTCGTAACGAAGCCTGTGCCAGGGCACCACGAAACTATCTTCAAAATGTTTCAGGAGGTCCCGTGTTAGTTCGAGTGCAGCCTCTTCCCTCCCGATTCCATCAAGCTCATCGTCATCAGGTTTGTAATTCAGTCTGACCCGATGAATCTGGAGCCCATTGCTTAAATCGATGAGTTGCAACCGCATGATCCAGGTTTCAGGGGATGTGCATTCCAGGGTACAGGGATAGGCGATGAACTGATAAAGAAGCGCCTGGTCTACTTGGTGCCCGGAAGACAATTTCGCAGCCAGGGTTTTTTCAGTGATGCCTGCCAGAGCCAGTGATGTTTTGAACTGTTCAAGGTCCAGTCTCAGTTGCTGATTTTCTCTCCAGCTTGCTTTCTGAGAATCGAAACCTCTGATTTCTCCCAGCCACCGATGCCCGGAAACCTGCTTTTCAACCTCCAAACCCAGTTCTGTCCAAACCTTGGAATTGATCCCTGAGGGCTTCACTCCTTGAAGTAAAAGGATGTTTTTCCCTTTATGGGGATAAAGGTCCGGAACCGAATGCTCCGAGTAAATGGTGCATCCGGAGATCCATGCCGTCGTCAAAATCAATCCAACCAGGAACAATTTGGTCGGAGAAAATATTGGTTTCTGCATAAAATGATGTTTCTTCATCGAGGTTGGACCGCTTAGAGGACGACTTCTTGACTATGGAGAATGATGCGATACTTGAGATTTGGCAAACAGAACGATTATCATAGAGGGTTATTTTTTAAACCTCTATTTGAAAAAGTGAGCACGGATGCTGAGCGAGGAAATCACGAGTCGAATCGAAATCCTTACCAGACGTTTGCAGGGCTTAGAAGGGTATCTTTGAAGTTACTGATAAACGTTCCCGCCTGAAAGAACTCGAAAACGAATCGGCAAAAAATGAATTTTGGGAACTTCCGGCCAATGAACGGACCGAAGTCCTGAAACAGGTTTCCCAACTGAACGATACCATCAAAAACTGGGAAAACCTCACCAACCATCAGGAAGAACTGGAGACCGCAGCAGAACTCTACCGGGAAGAAGAGGATCCTGAACTGCTGAAAGAAATCCTATCCCATTGCGATGATTTGGAAAAAGGCCTGGATTCCATGGAAATCCTGAGCCTCTTCAGTGGTGATAATGATGACAGAAATGCAATCGTTGCCATTCACCCAGGGGCGGGAGGAACGGAGTCCACAGACTGGGCATCGATGCTTTTTGAAATGTATAAGCGCTGGGTTTCGGAAGAAAATTACCAGATCGAGATCATGGATTTTTTACCCGGTGAAGAAGCGGGGATCAAATCCGTGACTTTTTCCGTTTCCGGACCTCATGCCTACGGGAAATTGAAGGCAGAAATTGGAGTCCATCGATTGGTTCGAATTTCCCCATTCGATGCAAATAAAAGACGCCATACGTCATTCGCTTCCGTCTTTGTCTATGCCGAGGTGGACGAGGAAATTGAAATCGAAGTCAAACCTGACGATTTGAAAGTCGACACTTATCGGGCCAGCGGTGCCGGTGGTCAGCACGTGAACACCACCGATTCTGCGGTCCGCATCACCCATCTTCCAACCAACATCGTCGTCCAGTGCCAGAATGAAAGGTCACAACACAAAAACCGGGCAACCGCAATGAAGATGCTCAAGGCCCGGCTTTATGATCTGGAGCAACAGGAATTGAACAAGGAAAAAGAACTGCTCAACAGTCAGAAACAGGATATCGCATGGGGCAGCCAGATTCGCAGTTATGTTCTGCATCCTTATCAAATGGTTAAAGATCACCGAACCAACTGGGAAACAGGAAATGCGGACAAGGTTCTTGGAGGGGATCTCAATGGATTGATCAAGGAAGCCCTGTCTCAAAAGGTTTGCTGAATTTGAAACGGAATATGATTTGGGATTCAATCACCTAAGGAAAAATTAAGAACTAAACTTAGCAATTCATAACTACAAAGGAGCAAGATGGCCTCATTCGATATTGTCTGTCAGGTAGATTTCCAGGAAGTAACCAATGCCGTGGATCAGGCACGACGAGAAATTGCTAACCGTTATGATTTCAAAGGTTCGAACTGCACCATCGAGCTCGACAGTCAGAAAGGGGAATTACTCATCACGGCTGATGATGAATACAAAATGCAAACGGTGATTGACATCTTGCTGACCCGGCTGCTTAAGCGTTCTGTCCCAGTCAAGTCACTTGTATACGGGAAAACGACTCCCAGTGGAAAAGTCCTCAAGAAAAATATCGACATCCAGCAAGGGCTTTCGAAGGAACAATGCAAGGAACTGAATTTGTTGATCAAAAACACCAAACTTAAAGTCCAGTCCCAAAGTCAGGGAGATTCAGTGAGGGTGACTGGTAAAAAGAAAGATGACCTGCAGCAGGTGATGCAAGTTTTGAAAGACAAGGATCTTTCTTTTGACATTCAGTTTACGAACTACCGCTGAGCGCGACTTCCTCATCTCCGTTCCAATTCCAAAAGTTCAGAATCCGCTGCGATTGGATTCCATCATTATCACGGACATGGACTTCGATTCTGTTTTGTGATTCTTCCAATGTTGCCGGGATAGAAACTTCTACTTCCTGATTTTCTTTTTCCGGATCAAAAAGCAAGTATTCGATTTTTACTCCATTGACGAAAACCTGCATATCCTTAAGTCCCAACTGATCGGAAATCTTCGCTTTCAGCAGATACTCTTCCGCTGAGGATGGGTTGCTTTCATCAACTAATTTGACTGAACTCAGAACCGGTCCCTGGAGTTTGTAACTGGGAAGCGGTTTATCAAGAGACCATTGATATACAATTCCCGGAAGACTTGATTCCTGGTCCCTGATTTCCAGTTTTAGCCGATCCGTTATTTTTGCGTTCTCAGGAATTTGGATCAACAAGGTTTCTTCATGATACTTTCCAGGATTCAATTCTCCCATCCGGATTCTCCCACGAGGGATTCGGGTTGTTCCAGAGAGTCTTGTCAGTCTCAGCAGTGTCTTTGAAGACACATAACCGCTTTCATTATTCAGGCGAATCCTGATTGCGTGTGTTTCTCCGGGATCGACCCGACCATCTCCATTCCCCTGGCTCTCCCAATCTCCATCGTCATGCATTTCTGCAGTAAAAGAAAAACGTGGACCGGGCTGAGAACTGAAAAGAAGATGGGTTTTCAGCCCGGAAATGGCTTGCTCCTCATGGTCCAGAATTTTCAAATCAAAGGATTCCACGGAAGCCAAAGAGCCTGGAGCAATCGAAAGATTAAAAATTCGGGTCAGGTTGTTTCCGGGATGTATCACTCCCAAAGGAAATTCCAGTCCGTCCAAGTCCTTGCTACTCGAATGCACTTCGGCTTTGAGGCGTTCCATCGGAGACGGAGTCGGGTTGTGAACCCAAATTTTTAAAAAGGATATTTTCCCTGGAGAGAGCATTTGTTCCGTGGGAAGGTCCAGCCATGCTTGCCCATCGTTACTCCAGGAAACTTGAATTTCAGGATGACCGGTTCGTGCTTTTAAAGCTTTGGCCTGCATGCCCCAATCGACACCATGTTCACTTAATCGGCTTATGATTTGTTCCTGCTGGTTTTTTTTGAGTGACTCAATTTTGCCTTCAATGGATTCACGGTCACTAAGACCTTTCTGCCACAATACTGTGGCCAACTCTTCTGCCACGTTGATGAAATAGTCTTTTCTCAGATTTTCAGAATTGAGGTCATTGGCCTTTGAGATTCTCTCCTCATCCGTTTCTTCATCATAAAGGAACGGTAAGGGGATCGGACCGGAAGAATCAGTCTTTTCTGTAAGAGGAAAAAGACGGTAACGTTTTTCATTGATGATCACAGGCTGGAGCACCACATCCGGCATGATACCTGTCTCATTGATCCATTCTCCGGAAGGAGTCAGGTAATCCCCGATGGTCAGTTTAAGTCCAGAACCATCCTTTAATTCCGCAAGGGATTGCACCGTACCTTTACCGAAGGTTTTCTGGCCGATGACCAAAGCTCTTTGATTTTGCTGCAATGCAGCAGTCACAATCTCCGAGGCGGAAGCCGATCCCCGGTTGACCAGAACCAGCATCGGCACCTCACTCCAGGCTGAATAACGAAACAGTCTTTTACTCCGAAATTTACTTGAAATTCTTCGTCCCCGGGTACTGACGATGGGTTTACCACTTTCCAGAAAAAGATCACTGACCTGCACCGCCTGTTCCAGCAAACCTCCAGGATTGTTGCGCAGATCGAGAATCAGAGCATTGACTTCACCCGCATTCCCAAGTTTATTTTTCAGCTCCTCCGTTGTGTTTTCCTGGAAATTTTTAATGCGAAGGTATCGGTATTGAAAATCCGCATGCTCCCAGTCCAGCACATCCACACTTTCCACTCGGATCACCTCCCGTTCCAAAATGAATTCAAGCGGAGAAGGTATTCCCTCACGCAAAATGTGAAGCCCCACCTGACTCCCTTTTTCCCCACGAAGTCGGAATAGGATTTCATCCAGGGTTAAAAATTCTGTTGCTTCTCCATCAACTCTGATGATTCTGTCCATCGGCAGGATACCTGCCTTTGCAGCAGGACTGCCGACCATGGGAGAGATGACGATCAGTTTGTTCTCACGAAATCCGACCATCAAGCCCACCCCGGCAAAACTTCCATCGACACTCACTCTGAATTCACGGTGAAGTTCTTTTGGTAAAACTGCAGTGTAGGGGTCCAGCTTCTGCGTCAACCCTCGAAGCATGATCTGCTCAAGTTTAGAAGAGTCGATCGTAAGCGTGCTTCCCAAAAGTTCACCATGCATCCGTTGCAGAATTTGATTCAAGTCCTCAAAATCGGCCAATGCATGCGGACCGCTTTCGTAGTTCCAGGCAGAACTCCAGAGTTTCAATCGGATTCCCTGAGGATCCTGGGATGAAGATGCCCTGAGTTCTACAAAATGTCTCTCCAGTTCTCTCAACACTCCATCCAGGAGCACCTCCATTCCAGTTTTTTCAGGATTGACATAATCCAGTTGGATTCTCATCAACACCTCGGAAATCAGAGAAGATGAATTTTTTGGAGGTGATTCAGGAAGCAGGGGGGCATAAACAGGACGGAAACAGCCGCTGAGCAAAAAAAGGAATAAAACAATGGAAATGATGCTTCGGAAGCAACGGACCATGGGTGCTTTGATCCCCGAACCATTGGCCGGAAGGATGGTGTTCAAATCGGATTGAGTTGTCAATTTCGAAACATCAAAAAGGAAAATGCTCATTCAGGAACGGTTTGATTCCTCAGGAGTGGTTTGGCATATTGATGGCTGGCAGATCTCTTAGATCCTGTTTCTCCCCTTGGTCCTTTTAAGTTTTCCTATGGAAAATTCGAAATCTTGGCAACGAAGCGAGCGGGTTCAAATTATACCCGATCAAATGATTCATGACCTTGAGGACAAACAGCTTGATCTGAGCTACCGAGATTATCAAAAAACCCTTGGCTCATACAGGAAAAAACGTTTCTGGCCGATGATTCTGAGCTTCGCAGGTTTTTGGCTGATCCTTCCCCCCTGGCTGTTTTTTAAATTCTTCCGGAGGCGTTTCCCGGAGTGGCAGTACCTGCATGAATTGAAATTAGAAATTCACGGGATTAAAAAAAACCGTAAAAGGCGTAAATTTTTTGACCGTCTACGTAAGAGTAAAAACTTGGTCCAAACCAGTCACCCCCAGGAGTTAAAAAATCTCTACCGCAACCTTGTTGATTCCTCCAGACAATATAACTTGCGGGTGGGACTTTTCGATCATGCTCTCGAACGCCAACAAAAAGAACTGGACCAGCCCTTCAGTGAACAGGAATTTGACCAGATCGAAAATACCTTCCTCAGGCTCTATAACGAATTAAACAGTGCTTTCAGCCTTTTCAAACTTGCTGAAGAAAACACCAATCTCGACTTGGTCACGCTGATTCATGACCAATACGCCGGGTTCGGACCATCTGCTGAATTCATCCAGCATTCACAAAATCTTGGGCAAAGCGGACAGTTCGTCCAGGAATTGCTCCTCCTCGAAGCTCAGCTTCACCGCGAAATCCAGGACTTCAGTCAACTCAATCAGAGTTCCCAGGATGCTTCCTGAAACATCCTGCTTTTCCCTTGACAGATTCAATCCCCTTTCCTAGAATTATTAGCACTTAAGCTTGATGAGTGCTAATTATTGAAATTCAGGATTCAATCTAGAGTGATTTGATGCGAGGCGGTAAAAAAAAGGGAACTTCCGAAGATTTGTTTGATCAGCGGACCCAACAGGTTTTGCAAGGGATCATTGACAACTTCATCAGCACTTCCGAGCCGGTAGGTTCAAGAACTCTCTCAAAAACTCTGGGGCTTTCGCTTTCTCCCGCGACAATCCGGAACATCATGTCGGATCTTTCGGACCAGGGTTACTTGACCCAGGTCCACACTTCGGGTGGACGCATTCCAACCGATAAAGCCTATCGTTTTTTTGTGGATTCTCTGGTGGTCGCCGACAAACTTCCGGAACAGTTACAGAAGAACATTGAAGAGATTTCCTATCAGGGAGCGAGTGCGGTACAGGATCTATTGATCAACACTTCCCATCTGTTAGCAGGATTAACCAAGTTTGCCAGCCTGGTTACGGCTCCCAAAACTTCTTTGAGCAGACTTCAGCATATTGAATTCATCAAGATCAGCGGAGACCGGATCCTCGTAATTTTGGTTACCAAATCCGGCCTGATTAAAAATCGGGTTGTTGAATGCCAGGATCAATTGTCACAGGAATTCCTCAACTCCGTTTCAGGATTCTTAAATGAAAAATTCAAGGATCATTCGTTGTTGGAGATTCGCAAGCAGATCCTGGACAGCATGGTTGAAGACAAGGATCGATATAACGAACTCCTGGCCCAGGCAATCCGGTTGGGAAAAAAAGCCTTCGAGTTGGATCAACCCGTTGAACTCTTCATTGAAGGGCAAACGAACCTGTTAATGAACCAAAGACTCCATGAAGAAGAGTCGAAGAATTCTCTCATCAGTGCATTTGAACAGAAAAGTGCGATCATGGAGATTCTGGATCAGACCATGGAAAATCAGGGGACAAGGATTTTTATTGGTCTTGAAAACGAGCTTTCCGGATTACAGGAATGCTCCCTGATCACAGCCTGTTATGGAAACAAACATAACATGTTGGGAACCATTGGAGTGATCGGTCCGACCAGCATGGATTATCGTAGGATCATTCCAGTGGTAGATTATACCGCTAAAATTGTTTCCCAGACGATTACAAGTCAATCCTATGATTGAACAATGATTGATCGAAAATGAGTAAAACAACAACCAATCAAAACGAAACTCAAACTGAAACCGAAGATATGTTCCAGGAAGATCAGGAGTTTCAAGAAACTGAAAACCTCGATGAAACTGAAAAGGTAACGGAGCAAGTTTCTGCATCTGCAGAAGCTACAGAAGAAGGAGATGATTCGGTAGATGAAGAAACAGAGGTTTCAGACAGGGAACCGACTGTTGAAGAAAGAGCCGCCCATGCCGAGTCAAAATACAAGGAGATGCAGGACCGCTATTTAAGATTGAATGCGGAATTCGATAACTACAAAAAAAGGATGATGCGGGAAAATAGTGACCGCCTGAAATATTTCAATATGGAACTGATCAAGGAACTCCTTCCTTCGGTGGACAATCTCGAAAGAGCCATTTCCCATGCCGGTGATGAGAACTCCGACTTGGAAAACATGATCGAAGGATTGCAAATGGTCTACAAGGGCATGCAGGAGGCGTTCGGTAAATTCGGTGTCAGTGAAATCGAATCCATTGGAAAGGAATTCGACCCTAACTGCCATCAGGCCGTTGGAATGATTGAAAGTCAAGAAGTTCCGGAAAACCATGTGGCAGAAGAGTGTCTGAAAGGTTACTACCTTCATGATCGTATCATCCGCCCAACGATGGTCCGGGTATCCGGGAAAGGATAAAATATCCGCCATTATCTGTGGAAGAGCTGCTTAACCAAAGCTCTCATAAATGAAGAATCAAATAAAAACGATACAGGAGTAACATGTCAAAAGTGATCGGGATTGATTTAGGAACAACCAATTCATGCGTCAGCATCATTGAAGCTGGAGATCCAACAGTCATCCAAAATGCTGAAGGGGCAAGAACCACCCCTTCGATGGTAGCTTTCAATGATGCGGGAGAACGCCTGGTAGGACAGGTCGCGAAACGACAGGCAGTCACCAATCCTTCACGTACCATTTTTTCTGCCAAACGTTTGATGGGCCAGGCTGCAGACTCTAAGGAAGTCGAGCACACCCGCACCATCGTCCCATACAATATTATTGAAGGAAACCACAAGTTGGCGTTCATCGAGGTGGACGACAAAAAATATTCACCACAGGAAATCTCGGCTTCTGTATTACAGAAAATGAAACAGACTGCAGAGGAATACCTCGGTGAAACCATCAAAGACGCAGTGGTGACGGTTCCCGCATATTTTGATGACAGTCAGCGCCAGGCAACCAAGGATGCAGGAAAAATTGCCGGACTGAATGTCATGCGCATCATCAATGAGCCTACAGCTGCTGCAATGGCCTATGGCCTCGATAAAAAACAGGATGAAAAAATTGCAGTGTTCGACCTTGGAGGAGGTACTTTCGACATTTCGATTCTAGAAATCGGTGAAGGTGTGTTTGATGTCAAATCTACCAATGGTGACACTTTTCTGGGTGGAGATGATTTCGACAACCGCTTGATCCAATTTTTGGCAGACGAATTCAAAAAGGATCAGGGCATTGATCTCCGTGAAGACAAAATGGCCCTGCAACGTCTGAAGGAAGCAGCAGAAAAAGCAAAACATGAGCTTTCTTCAAGTTCAGAAACTGAAGTCAACCTTCCTTTCATTACCGCGGATGCGTCTGGTCCGAAACATTTGAACGTCAAAATCACCAGGGCCAAGTTCGAACAACTCGTTGAAGATCTAGTAGAACGATGTGTGGAACCCTGCAGGAATGCACTCAAAGATGCAGGATGCACCGCCAACGACATCAACGAAGTAATCCTGGTCGGAGGCATGACCCGCATGCCGAAAGTGCAGGAAATGGTAAAAGAATTCTTCGGCAAGGATCCTCATAAAGGGGTGAATCCTGATGAAGTCGTAGCAATTGGTGCAGCGATTCAAGGCGGGGTTCTCAAAGGCGACGTTAAGGATGTCCTTCTTTTGGACGTAACCCCGTTGTCCCTGGGAATTGAAACTCTGGGAGGAGTAATGACCCGACTGATCGAGCGGAACACGACCATTCCGACCAAGAAAAGTCAGGTCTTTTCAACTGCAGCGGACAACCAGCCTGCGGTAAGCATCCATGTCCTCCAGGGAGAACGTGAAATGTCCCAGGACAATAAAACCCTTGGACGTTTTGAACTGGTTGGAATTCCTCCTGCCCCCAGAGGCATGCCTCAAATCGAAGTCACCTTTGATATTGATGCCAATGGAATTGTTAATGTCAGCGCAAAAGACCTGGGCACTGGAAAAGAGCAGGCCATCAAGATCACAGCATCCACTGGGCTTTCTGACGATGAAGTCGAAAAAATGGTTAACGATGCTGAAAAGTTCGCGGATGAAGACAAACAGAAAAGGGACTCCGTTGAATCGAGAAATCAGGCGGAATCGCTGATCTACAGTACCGAAAAATCCATGGGTGAACTTGGAGACAAACTTCCGGAAGAGGATAAATCCAAAATCACTGCGTGTATTGATCAACTTAAAAAGAGCCTCGAACAGGACGATCTGGAAGCGATCAAAAGTGATACTGAAGCTCTGGTTCAGGCTTCTCATAAAATGGCTGAACTGCTCTACAGCCAGCAGGCCCAGCAACCACCTCCGCAAGGTGGACCCGAAGCCTCCGATGCTGAGCCAAACAAAGAGGACAGATCGAACGATGATGACATCGTCGATGCTGATTACGAAGAAGTAAAAAAATAAATTCCTAGACTCAACCATATTGCTGAATGGCAAAACGCGATTACTACGAAGTTCT
>LUMI01000443.1_pt1 | contig 16625 bp, 10 predicted proteins | sample 729681 | NCBI WGS metagenome assembly LUMI01 (sample SAMN03860267, study PRJNA289734) | marine metagenome | biome: seawater column; feature: ocean; material: water; isolation source: Red Sea water column Station 34 - depth 10m | place: Saudi Arabia: Red Sea | collected 2011-10-15 | depth 10 m
AGCTTTTGTTACGCGAGAGTAGGACATCGTCGAGCTTTTCGTTTATATTCTCAATATGAGAATCTTTACATTACTTATTTTCCTTTTCTTATTTTCTTGTACTCAAACTCCATCTGTTTCTTCAGAATATATGGATAACTTTATCGAGTATGTAGAAACATTATCTTCAGATGATTTTGAGGGCAGAGCTCCGGGCACACCCGGAGGAATTAAAACTAAGAACTTTATATCGGAAAAGTTTTCAGAATTTGGTCTTGAAGGTTTGAACGGCAGTTATCTTAGCGATGTAAAATTAACTGAAATTACTCTTAAGAATTCATCAACTTTTTCTATTTCTCATAACGATAAGAAGTTAGATATAGACTTTGGAGCTGATTATGTTTTTTGGACAAAAAGGCAAGTCAATGAAGTTGAACTAAAAAATCAAAAAATGGTTTTTATAGGCTACGGCGTTGATGCTCCTGAATACGATTGGAATGACTACGAAGGAGTCGATTTAAAGGGAAAAGTAGTTGTAGCTTTAATTAATGATCCTGGATTTGAGCTGGAAAATGAAAATATATTTAAAGGAAAAGCTATGACCTACTACGGTAGATGGACCTATAAATTCGAAGAAGTTGCAAAAAAAGGAGCCACAGGAATGCTCATCATTCATGAAACTGCTCCAGCTGCATACGGATGGAACGTTGTAGAAACAAGCAACACAGGGCCTCAATTGGATTTATATTCAGAATCAAAGAATGTCCATAGAGCAAAGATTGAAGGATGGATCACCAAAGAGACTTCAGAGAAAATTTTCTCTCTTATTGGATCTTCCTATGAAGAAATGAAAAGCGCTGCTTTGAAGAAAGACTTTAAAGCTATCGAGTTGGAAGGCTTTCAGGTCAGCGCAAAAATTAACAATCTAATTAAATATGCAAATTCTCATAATGTGGTGGGTATAAAAAAAGGGAAGACTTATCCTGATGAATTCATAATGTTGATGGCTCATTGGGATCATCTAGGTAAGGATTCTTCCTTAGATGGAGACCAAATCTATAATGGAGCCGTTGATAATGCTACCGGAACTGCCTTGATAATGAGCGTAGCTGAAAGATTAAAAAATGAAGATACAGAAAGGTCTGTAATGTTTCTTGGTTTAACTGCTGAAGAATCGGGATTATTAGGTTCAGCATATTTAGCAGAGAATTTTCCATTTGATTATTCTCAAATTGTTGCAGGAATGAATTTTGATGGAATACCCGCAATTGGTAAAACAAAAGATATGTTAGTTATTGGCTATGGAGCCTCTGAATTAGAAGATGTTCTCAAAAGACATCTAAAGAAATATTCAAAAGTCATTACGCCAGACTTATTCCCTGAAAAAGGATTTTTCTATCGATCGGATCACATAAGTTTTGCAAAAAAAGGAATCCCTGTTTTGTATGCAGATCCGGGATACGACCTTGTTGATGGTGGTTTGGAAAAAGGCATGAAGTATGCAGCAGAATATACTAGTAATCTCTATCATCAGGTAGCAGATGAAGTATACGAAGATTGGAATTATGATGGAATAGCTGAAGATATAGATATCTTCTATTCAATGACAAAGGATTTAGCAAATTCGAGAGAATTCCCTAATTGGTACCAAAACAACGAATTTAGATCCATAAGAGATAATTCTTTAATCAATAAGAGTCCCTAAAGAGCTTGCAAACTCTCCATTATTTGGGAAATCAGCTGTTAATCCAGCAAAAGAAATCCACCTTTTTAGAACGCTCTTGTATAGATCATATTGAGGCGTTCTCCCAACTACGTAAACATTCTCGCAGTTGAATGCTACTGCTGTTGCAGAAGCCATCCTGGCAACAGTTTGTCCGACTAAATTCATTATTGCAGCTGTTTTATCTGCTTTAGTTGATTTGTTTTTATATCTTACTTTTCCAAAATTTACTGCGGTTGCATCTTTGGGTAATTCGCCAATTGGTCCTGATACAACTTCATTAAGTAATAAATCTACCTCTTCTACCTTACCTCGATTTGCAAGTTTATTGATTACATCTGGATTATTTTCATCGTTAATCAGATTACACAAACCAACTATAGTTCCTCCTCCAACCCCTGTTCCGCCAGCATGAGATATCATGTTTCCGTCACTTAAGACGAACGCTGTTCCAGATCCGGAGCTAATAATTAACTTTTTTTTATCATTTTTAGCCAAGTAATTTGTACCTTTACTTATGGCATCTATTTCATTTGCATGCGATAGCTCAATTCCACCAATCTTTGAAGGTAAATCATAGTGCTTTCCTCCTGTCACACCTATGAATTCGACATCATCAAAATTAACTAGTTTATGAATTTGTTTTGAAATATTAGAAACTGATAACCTTTTAGAATCGAAAGATATAAACTTTGCTTCAGATTCATCTAGAATAGATAAATCTGTGAAACTTATACCAAAATCAATTCCTACTTTCATTGAACTTTTTTTGTTTACATCATACATGAAGAATTTTAAGCAAATTATTACAATTTGTTTTTTTGCTATCGCATTGGCTAACTGTGGCGGCGGAGGCAAGGGAAGTTCTACACAGCCTTCTTCCCCAAACAATGACGTTCCTCCACAGAATTCTCAATCAAATTCAAGTCAAACACAATCATCTCAAGACTCTAGCAGTTCAGACTCTACAGCTTCTTACGTCGAACTGATGACTAAATTCACTAGTTCAGTTGAGTATATTAATCAATATGGTCTTTCAATGATCAATGCAGCAGATTCTTACGCAAACAATCTTTCAGGTGATGGAACAACTATTGGAATAATGGATAGTGGAATAGAAACTAATCATGTTGAGCTTGATTCTCAGAACAAAATTACAACTGATAGTGTTTTAGACTATTCAAATTTTTCAGGATATAGGGCGCCTACATCAGATGATAAAACCCATGGAACTTTTGTTGCATCAATAGCTGCAGGAGATAGAGATGAAAGCAATAATCCTAACGATATTCAAGGAGTTGCTTATAACGCCCAAATTCATTTTATTGCTATTCCTCTTGCAGAGCCTGATGATGATTATGATCCAGTGGAAGTCACAGAAGATAATGCAGAGGATTACAGCGGCCTTGATCAGTCATATGCCGCCTTTTATAAAGACTTTACATCCAGATATGTTACGGCAGTGAATAATAGTTATGGAATGCAAGGAAACATTGCTGATTATGAAGAGTCTGCAGTTCGAGCATCCTTTCCTACTGTAATAGAAACCATTGCGCAGCAGAATAAGATTAATAAAACAATATTTGTATGGAGCGCAGGTAATGCAGGAGGATATTCGGATCAACAAGTCGATAACTCAAGCCCTGAAATTTTTCCAGGAATGGTCTATTTTATCGAAGAGCTCCAAGATACCTCTGTCGCAGTTGTTTCAGTTAACGAAGAAGGCCTGATTGCAGATCATTCTAATCGTTGTGGCCTAGCAAAAGATTTTTGTATTGCTGCTCCAGGCGAGAATATTACCGGAGCTTATGTTACGAATGAATACCCAGAAAATAATAATTATGGGACAGGTTCTGGAACTTCTTTCGCAGCTCCTTTTGTCAGTGGCGCAATAGCTTTGCTAACAGAAAAATTCAAAGGGCAGTTAACCGGACAAGAAATACTTCAACGTATTTATGTAACAGCTAATAAAGAAGGAGTTTACTCAAATTCTGATATTTACGGTCAAGGTCTTCTTGATCTAAAAAAAGCTATAGAACCGATTGGACAAACATATTTTATTTCCCCCATAACAAACCAAGTAACCACTTTTTCTCAGGCCAATATTTTTTTGAGTTCGCCATTATTTGGAAGTCTCGATAACTTAGACGACAAACTATTCTTAACTTATTTTGATGAGCTTGGAGCCCCTTTTTCAATTAATGCTAGTCAACTCATAAGAAATAATAATCCAGAAAATAGTTATTTACCTAGATTTCCAAACTCGCAATTACCTAAATCAGAAAATGAATATTTACAGTTATTTTCCACAATAGAGAATTATGATTTTTTATCTAATCAAACTACTCAGAAAAGTGGTTTTTCATATGCTTTTTCTTTAGATCCCAATAATTCCTTTAATTTATCTTTAAATCAGAAGAATTATTATTCATCGCTAAGTACTTCTTACGATCCAATTAAAAATTTTGTATCCAATGGGCCAAGTATCAAATATTCATTCAAAAATAAAAGATTTGGTTATGGTTTTAGTTTTTCCAAAGGTTTCCAGGGTTGGAATCCTTGGACTGATCAAGATAAGGCTTATTCGAAGTATTTTTCAACTCAGTTAAATATCTTCTCAAAAAATAATAAAACTTCCATCAAATTGGGACGCCTTGAGGAAGATTCTTCTTATCTTGGGATGATGTTCTTAAATGGACAAAGTTCTTCAAAAAATTCTTATTCTTCAATAATAACCGTCGATTCAGATTTTTTTATTAATGAGAATTTCTCAGCCTTTATATCATTGACAGGCATGAGAGCTGAACCTTATGAAAATTTCTCTTTTATCAATATTAGATCGGATTCATCATTTCTTACATCAACAAACCTAAGCATTCTTGGTAAAGATATTTTCAATAAGAAAGATCGTTTTAGATTGGACTATTTAATTCCTTTATCTGTAGAAAAAGGTACAGCTGACCTTCAATATATATCTGGAAGAAACTATCTTGGTAATTCCACTGTGGATACAGTGAAAGTTAACCTGGCGCCTGCCCATAGAGAAAGAGTTCTTTCTGCGAATTATTCATCACCAATCAATGATTTTTCAGAATTTGGACTTAAATTATTTCTTGTTGAGAACCTCAATAACATAAAAGCAGAAAGTCAGGCTAACCTGACTTTCTATTTAAGATTAAAAATTAAATAAAACTTAAGCTTGGTTTAGCATTTCTGCTACAGCCTTGGCTTGCTCGTTTGATTCTTTGACGATTTGCTCTGAGCTTTCGAGAGGTTTTGTTATCTCAGCCCAATCAATTTCAAAATCACTAGGAGCATTTTCATATTCAAGTAAACCTAATTCTTCATATTTTGGTCTGATGGAGTCTGTCAAAAGACCAATTTTTGATAGATTAGGCATGACTCTTGAGAATAAGAAATTTCTAAAAGTTTCCATGGCTCCTGATTCTAAAGTAAATTGCCTAGCTTCCTCAGGAGACATTTTCAAAAATTTCTGCATAGCAGTGGTGTTAATAATTCTATCTCTTGAAATGACACATGCTTCATAGGCAAACTGTGCTCTGTCTTCTACTTCCTCTGGACTTAAAGTTTTTATATATTCTTCAAGATAATTAATCCCAAAGGTGACATGTCTGGCTTCATCTCTGATTACATAATGAAGTAGTTGTTTGAGAAGTATGCAATTAGTATCTAGTTTTAAGTTTGTAAAAGCAGCTAAAGCAAGACCTTCTATAATTACTTGCATACCAATAAACTTAAGGTCCCATCTCTCGTCAGTTAAAATTTTATCAAGCAAAGCTTTTAAGTTTGCATTAACAGGATAATGAAAACCTATTTTTTCCTGAAGATATCTGTTGAAAACTTCTACGTGTCTTGCTTCATCAAAAGTTTGTGAAGCAGCATAAAGTTTTGCATTGTATGTTGGTGCACAGCTTGCAATTTGTGAGGCAACTAATAACGCACCCTGTTCGCCATGTAAAAACTGACATAGAAGTTCAGCTGTTTCGTGTCTATCAAATTCTATTTTTTCTTCATCCGATAGATTTTTCCAAGCATCTAATTGTTCGTGAGGTGGCTCGAACAATTCTCCACCAACTAAAGGTTTATCTTTAGGATGATTGTAACTCCAATCTAAATCAATAGAACCGTTCCAATTTAGTTCTTTACCTAATTCATAAAGTCTTTTAATTCTATTTTCTGCTACTGTGTAATCCCAGTTATATGCCCCAGTTAGAGGAGTGTTAAAGATTTCAATAACATCTTGAACATGCTTCTCTTCTAGAGGCAATTCATCATCAAAATATATTAAATCTTCAGGTGGACTGCTTTTTTATAGTATCTTGTAACATCATGTCCGATACCTATTGCAATTAGTTCCGTCTCAGATGCGGTTTCTACTTTTTTTATAACGTCTCTTAGATGAGTATCAAGATAATTAGTAGAGTTTGTCGAAAGCGTACTGTCATCAACAGGGGCTCCATCTGAAATAACCATTAATATTTTTCTTTGCTCAGGTCTTTTGTTTAGTCTGTTTTGAGCCCACATCAATGCTTCTCCATCTACATTCTCTTTTAAAAGACCTTCTCTGAGCATCAGTCCTAGATTTTTCCGTCCCCGTCTCCAAGCTTGATCTGCAGGTTTGAAGATTATGTGTCTCAAGTCATTTAAGCGCCCTGGATTAGGGATTTTACCTTGCTCTAACCATAACTTTCTGGAGTCTCCACCTTTCCAGTGCTTAGTTGTAAATCCAAGAATCTCTGTTTTTATATTGCATCGATCAAGAGTGCTGCCAATGATATCTGCACAGATTGCTGCAGTAGTCATTGATCTTCCTCTCATAGATCCAGAGCTATCTACCAAAATAGAAACTAGGGTATCTTTAAACTCTGAGTCTTTTTCAATTTTGAAACTCAATGGAGTGAGAGGGTCTACGATAATTTTGTGAAGTTTGCTAGGATCTAGCTGACCCTCCTCCTTGTCAAATTCCCAAGATCTATTCTGTTGAGCTAATAATAATCTTTGCAGTCTATTAGCTAATTTCGCTATAGCATTTTTACTGGATTCCATTAATTGATCCAATCTTCCTCTTAATCTAGCTAATTCTTCAGAGTCACATAATTCCTCTGCCTTAACTTCTTCATCAAAATCTTTTGTGTAAACTTTATACTCTTGTTCCCCAACTTTTTTTAGAAGTTCTTCTAATTTTGATCTATTTTCAATCCATGAATCTTCATCAGCATCTACTTCACCTTCTTCGATATCCATTTCTTCATCTTCTATAGAAGTATCTTGCTCGTCACTTTGTCCATCCTCTGAGTCAGTTTCTTCTTCCTCTTCCTGATTTTCTTCTTCGCTGGACTCATCTTCATTTTCTTCTTCATTTTTCTCATCATTCTCTTCTTCAGGCTGTTGCTCATCCACGCTAATTTCTAGATCTTTTAGTAAAGAAAAGATGACTTTTGAAAAGTCCAACGAACTTTCTAAAGACTCTTCTAATTGCCCTAAGTATTTCTCCTGAAAAGAAATGAGTTTCTCATAAAGATCTTCAAATTTTTTTGAATCAGGACGTCCTAATTCTTGTCCGAGAAGTTCAGATCTCAACCAATGCGAGATAGCTACAGAAGAAGAGTCTTCATTTGCATCCAAAGAATTAATATTTTTCTGAAAAAGAAATTCAAGGTTTTTTGAAACTCCTAGAAATTTTTTTGACCCCAGCAGTTCGACTCTAGTAAGGTCTAAGTCCTTTATGATTTCATTTACTTTTGCATCTCTATGCGTGAATAAATTATCACTTGAATATTTATTTATAAGAGCCACTTGATCAGATTTTGCCCTGAGATCATTAAAGTTTTTAACTGGTTGAAGCGGTTCTGGCAAAGAACTTTGTCTAAGGTTCTCTATTCCAAAATTTACATTTAATTCTGTATCTTCAGAAATAGCTTTAGCCGAAGCTGCAAGCGCATCCTTTATGGTTTGTTTATCAGATTTCTCTAACAAAATTTAATTGGATTCAGAGCTTATGGAACTATTGGTTTCAGCACCAAAACATCTCTGAAAATATTCTGAAATGATTGGTCTTTCAGTTTCATCTGACTTATTGAGAAAACTCAGCTCGAATGATTTAACCAAATCTTCAAAAATAGAATAATTTTCTGCCCAACTAATGACCGTTCTAGGTGACATTAATGTTGATATATCCCCACTCTCAAAGCCTTTTCTTGTTAAGTTGGCTAGTCTAATCATATTTAGGACAGTTTCTTTTCCTTCTTTGTTATCTAGATCTTTTACTTTTGAAAGGATGACCTTTTGCTCAAGCTCCTCATCTAAATAGTTTAAAACTGACACGATTTGCCATCTATCCATTTGTCCTTGATTTATCTGCTGTGTCCCATGATAAAGGCCAGTACTATCTCCCAAACCTACGGTGTTTGCTGTTGCAAATAATCTAAAATACGGATTAGGCGTTAAAACTCTATTTTGATCCAACAAGGTTAACTTTCCTTCAGCTTCAAGAACCCTTTGAATGACAAACATTACATCCGGTCTTCCTGCATCATACTCATCAAAAACTAACGCAACCGAATTCTGTATTGCCCAAGGGAGTATGCCTTCTACAAATTTTGTTAATTGCTTTCCATCTTCAATAACAATTGCATCTTTGCCTAGCAAGTCTAGTCTACTGATATGACTATCTAGGTTAATCCTCACACAAGGCCAATTTAATCTTGAAGCGACTTGTTCAATGTGAGTTGATTTACCAGAACCATGCAAACCTTGAATCATTACTCGACGATTATGCGAAAATCCTGCAAGAATTGAGAGGGTTGTCTCTTTGTCAAAACAATAGTCGGGATCAAGAGCAGGAACGTATTCACTTGGTTCAGAAAAGGCCGGTACTTCTAGATTAGAGTCAAAGCCAAAGGTATTTCCAACGCTGACCTTAATATCTGGAGTCGCGCTTAGATTTTGGGAAGTTGAAATTGTCATATTATTCTTTTATAAATTATTATCCTTTATACCCTAAAACTTCAAATATATAGCTATGACTTTTTGTTAACTTCGTCTAGACTTCTTTTTTTTTATGAATGCCGTAGATAACAATATATGGACAAAGCTTCAATCTGAGGCTGAGGACTATATTAAATCCAATGAAGATTATAAAGACTTTTTGGAGTCTTTGGTTTTATCTAATGATGATTTTATATCTTCCATTAGCCTAAAATTATCCAGAGATTTATCTCAAGCATGGTCTTTTTCTGAAAAAAAATTATTTCCAAGTATTTTGCTAGCTCTCAATACCAATGATGTTTCAGAAGCTATTGAAAAAGATCTTAATGCAGTTATTTCCAGAGATCCCGCAACAAATACTATTTTGGAGACATTCTTATTTTCGAAAGGATTTTCAGCTTTGCAGGCCTACAGGGCCTCTAATTATCATTGGGAAAAAGAAACTCTTTTATCTTATTTTCTACAAAGCAGAACCTCGCAAGTTTATGGCGTAGATATTCATCCTGCAGCTACTATTGGAAAAGGAATTATGCTCGATCATGCTACTGGAATAGTGATTGGAGAAACTTCAGTGATTGAGGATGATGTTTCTATATTCCAGGGAGTTACTCTTGGTGGAACAGGAAAAGAGATAGGGGATAGACACCCTAAAGTAAGGAAGGGAGTCTTAATAAGTTCAGGAGCTAAAATTTTAGGTAATGTTGAAATAGGCGAAGGTGCAAAAATAGCTGCTGGAAGCGTGGTTTTAGAAGATGTTCCTGAGCACATGACAGTTGCTGGTGTTCCAGCAAAAGTAGTTGGTAAGACTTCTATAAAAACTCCTGGGACTGAAGTTGATCACACAATTGAGGAAAATTAATGTCGTCACAAAAAAGTTTAGATGATCTAGTTCAAACACTTAATCTAGAAAAATTAGAAGAGAACCTTTACAGAGGTGAATGCGAAAAAACTGCATGGGGCAGAGTCTTCGGTGGTCAAGTTTTAGGCCAAGCCTTAAGTGCTGCATATAACACAATTGAAGAGGAAAGATATGCTCATTCTTTTCATGCTTATTTTTTGAGGCCAGGAAGAATAGACATCCCCATTGTTTATCAAGTAGTAAGAATAAGAGATGGAGGAAGTTTTACAACGAGAACAGTTGATGCAATTCAAAACGGCGAGGCAATTTTTAATATGTCTGTTTCTTTTCAAAAGGACGAGGGCGGCTTCGAACATCAATTCGACATGCCTGATGTTCCTGGGCCTGAAGAGCTCAAAAGTGAAAGGGAATTAAGAGAGTCAATGATGGATCAAATCCCTGAAGAGTATAGAGATGGATTTCTTAGAGAGAAAGCAATTGAATTAAGAACAGTTGAGCAATTCAATCCATTAAATAGTGAAAAAAAACCTCCTTATAAACATACGTGGATGAAGGCAAATGGGAACCTTCCGGATGATATTCTTGTTCACCAAAACATATTGGCATACGCATCAGATTTTGGTTTGCTCAGCACAGCACAACTTCCGCATGGTATCGGTTGGGGAGGCATGAACAGAAAAGTAATGGCTGCGAGTATTGATCATGCCATGTGGTTTCATAGACCTTTCAGAGCGGACGAATGGTTGTTATATGTAACAGATAGCCCTAGCGCAAGTAATGCAAAAGGTTTCAACAGGGGGAGTGTTTATACGCAGGATGGAGTATTGGTAGCTTCAGCTATCCAAGAAGGATTGATGAGAAAGATAGACTCAGATTACTCTAAATAAGAGCAGTAGAGCCCATTAATTCTTTATCAATTTCTCGCGCAGCAGCTCTTCCCTCATTTATCGCCCAAACGACAAGTGATTGGCCTCTTCTGCAATCCCCAGCAGCAAAAACTTTTGGATGTGAGGTTCTATGGATATTATGATCTGCCTTAAAGTTAGATCTTTCATCGAGATCTATTTCTACTTCTTGATTGATATAGTTTTCTGGCCCAAGAAAACCCATCGCTAAAAGAATAAGATCTGCTTTCCAAGTTTTTTCAGTTCCTTTTATTTCTTTAAAAGCTGAATCAACCATTACCGTTTTAATTCCTATCAGCTTTCCAGACTCATCTCTTAAAAATTCTTTTCCAGAGATTGAATATTCCCTGGGATCTTTTCCTAACACCTCGATTGACTCTTCATGGCCGTAATCAACTTTATGTATTCTAGGAAAAAGAGGCCAAGGATTGTTATCTGCTCTATCTTTTGGCAACTCAGGCATTATTTCAAAATTAAGAAGACTTTTGCACTTGTGTCTTAATGATGTCCCGAGACAATCGTTTCCTGTGTCTCCTCCACCAATGACAATTACGTTCTTATCTTTGGCAGAGATAAAATTATTATTTTTGAGTTTGCTGTCTAATAGACTTTTAGTGTTTTTACCAAGAAATTCCATGGCAAAGTGAACACCATCTCCTTCTCTGCCAGGGATGGCCAGATCTCTGGGTTTAGTAGCTCCAGTGGTTAAGAGGACAGAATCATTCTCGTTGATAAGGTTTTCAAGAGAGGGTGAATTCGGAGCACCAATATCAGTATTTGTGTGAAAAACTATCCCTTCCTTCTCCATAATGTCAATTCTCATATCTAATATTGATTTATCGAGTTTCATGTTAGGAATTCCATACATCATTAATCCACCGATGCGGTCAGATCTTTCGTAGACTTCAACAGAATGGCCAACGCTATTTAGTTGTTGAGCTGCTGAAAGACCAGCAGGACCTGATCCGACTATAGCTATTTTTCTATTGGTTCTGACTTCTGGAACTTTAGGCTTAAGCCACCCAGATTTTATTCCTTTGTCAGCGATTGCAAATTCTAGATTTTTAATGGCGACAGGAGTCTCAGTTATACCTAAAACACAAGCTCCTTCACAGACTGCTGGGCAGACTCTTCCAGTAACTTCTGGAAAATTATTTGTTTTGAAAAGTCTATCAAATGCATCTTCCCACTGCTCGTTGTATACCAAATCATTCCACTCAGGAATTAAATTGTACACAGGACAGCCTTCACCTGATTGACAGAAGGGCACACCACAATTCATACACCTAGCAGCTTGAGTATTCAGTAGCTTATCGTCATGATCAGTGTATATTTCTTTAAAGCCAGTTACTTTTCCCATCTCAACTCACTTTAAGTTTTGTTTCATTTAATTCCATCATGACTCTTTTGTAATCGGTAGGCATTACTTTTACGAATTTTGATATCGAATTGTTCCAATCATTTAAAATTTTAGTCGCTATAGCTGAACCAGTAAATTTCTTATGATTTTTTATTAGTTGCTTAAGCTCTTTGAGATCATTCTCATTTTCTAATTTTTCTAACTCAAAAGTACTGGTATTGCATTTTCTTTCGAATGAGTTTTTAGAATCATAAACGTATGCAACTCCTCCACTCATTCCGGCACCAAAGTTTCTGCCTGTATCTCCAAGAATTACTGCTACTCCACCGGTCATGTATTCGCATCCGTGATCTCCAATACCTTCTACTACAACCTTAGCTCCACTGTTTCTCACGCAAAATCTCTCTGCGGCTATCCCTCTGAAATATGCTTCCCCTCCTGTAGCTCCATAAAGCGCAACATTTCCAAGAATAATATTATCCTCTGCTACAAATTTACTTCTCTTATCCGGATAGATGATTATTTTTCCACCTGAAAGTCCTTTACCAACATAGTCATTCGCATCCCCTTCAAGCTCAATGGTCATACCTTTGCAAGTCCAAGCTCCAAGACTTTGTCCAGCAGATCCATTTAATTTCATGTGAATTGTATCCTCAGGCAATCCTTTGTTTTCCCAGATTTTAGAGATCTCATTAGAGATAATGGTGCCAAAGACTCTGTTTGTGTTCCCAATTTTCTGATTTATTGTAATTTTCTCTCTACTTAATATTGATGGCTTAATCTTTTTAAGCAGCTTGAGATCAAGTGATTTTTCTAGATTATGATTTTGATCTTGAGTTTTAAAAACATCAGTATTTTTAAATATTTTTTCAGCAGGAGTAAGAAGATTTGATAAATCAATGCCATCTTTTTTCCAATGATTGATAGCATTATCTAATTCTAGAAGATCAACTCTTCCAATCATGTCATTGAGATTTTTGATTCCTAACTTCGCCATTATCATTCTTAGCTCTTTTGCAACCATAAAAAGATAATTAACAACATTTTCTGGCTTACCTTTAAATTTTTCTCTTAGATCTTTATCTTGAGTAGCAATTCCAACGGGGCAGGTATTTAAGTGACACTTTCTCATCATAATGCACCCCAAAGTAACCAGTGGTGCTGTTGAGAAACCAAACTCCTCAGCTCCTAAGATAGCTGCTATAGCAACATCTCTACCAGTCTTTAACTGGCCATCTGTTTGAAGAACCACTCTGGATCTTAGATTATTCATCACCAATGTTTGGTGTGTTTCAGCAATTCCAAGCTCCCAGGGAAGGCCTGCGTGCTTGATCGATGTTAATGGAGAGGCTCCTGTTCCTCCATCGTGACCAGCAATGACCAGATGATCTGTTTTCGCTTTTACTACTCCAGCTGCAATAGTTCCAACTCCAATTTCAGAGACCAGCTTCACACTTATTCTAGCTTTCCTGTTAGCATTTTTAAGATCGTGTATTAATTGAGCTATGTCCTCAATAGAGTAGATATCATGATGAGGAGGAGGACTTATTAGTCCAACGCCTGGCGTGGAATGTCTTATCTTTGCTATATATTGATCGACTTTTTTTCCTGGAAGTTCACCGCCTTCTCCGGGCTTCGCACCTTGTGCAATCTTTATCTGAAGTTCGTCAGAGTTAGTCAGGTACCACATAGTTACACCAAACCTTCCAGAGGCAACTTGTTTTATTGCTGATCTTTTAGATCTCCCATCTTTTAATGGTTTAAATCTAATAGGATCTTCTCCTCCTTCACCTGTATTCGATTTACCTCCTAGTTCATTCATTGCCAATGCAAGCGATTCATGAGCTTCTGTAGAGATAGAGCCTAGTGACATTGCTCCGGTTGCAAACCTTTTTACAATTTCTTTTTCTGATTCAACCTGATCCAAAGGAATTCCCTTTTTAGGATATTTGAATTTCATCAGGCCTCTCAAAGTACTGTTTTTGGTAGTCTGTTCATTTGCATGATTTGAGAATTCCCAATATTTACTCTCGTCATTGGCTTGAGAGGCAAGTTGTAAAGAGGAAATCGATTTTGGATCCCACATGTGTGAATCACCACCGTTACGCCAATGAAAATCCCCAGGATTAGGAAGTACAGATACTTTATTTTGATCGTATTCAGGAAAACCTATTGCATGTCTTCTCTCTATTTCTTCAGCTAAAACTTCAAAATTTACCCCTTGTACTCTGCTAGTAGTCCCCGGGAAACAAAAATCTATTATTTCATCAGCTAAACCAACCGCTTCAAAGATTTGAGCACCTTTGTAAGATTGAAGTGTCGATATTCCCATTTTGGCCATGACCTTCAACATACCCTTAGCAACTCCTTTTTTATAGGCATTAACTAAATCTGAGGTATTTCTTAATTTTTTATCTCGCAGTATTTGATCTTTTAAAGATTTCTCCAGGACTTCAAAAGCTAGGTAAGGATTTATTGCATCAGCCCCATATCCTATAAGAAGGCAGTGATGATGAACCTCCCTGGCCTCGCCAGACTCAATAATTAGTCCTAATTGTGTTCTTTTTTCTTTTCTAACTAAATGATGATGGACGGAGGAACACGCAAGCAATGAACTTATTGCAACTCTACTTTTCGATAGATTTCTGTCAGATAGAAGTACAAAAGAATATCCTTGCTTTATTGCGTCCTCAGATTCAGTGCAGATTCTTTTTAGAGCTTTCTTTAGACCTGAAGCCCCACTACCTCTTTCGTATGTAATATCGATAGTCTTAGTAGTCCAACCATAATCTTTATTATTCTTTATGCTAATTAGTTCTTCATTTGAAAGAATAGGATGCTTCAATCTTAATCGATGTGCATTTTCTTCTAAAGATTCGAGCAAATTACTCTCAGGGCCTATTAGGCATTCAAGAGACATGATTACTTCCTCTCTTATTGAGTCAATTGCTGGATTAGTAATCTGAGCAAAAAGTTGCTTGAAGTAGTCATAAATCATTCTGGGCTTATCAGATAAACATGCTAAAGCCGCATCATTTCCCATTGATCCAAGAGGATCTCTCAACTCAGTTACAAGGGGTAGCAACATGAACTCAAGTGTTTCAGTGGTGTAACCGAAAGACTGCATCCTTGAGATCAGATCGTCTTTTTTATATTTTGTTTTGGATGTTTTTAGATCTTGGATATCTATAATTTGATTTTTTACCCAATCTTTGTAGGGAAGTTTTTTTGAAACCCTTTTTTTGATTTCTTCATCTGGAATCATCCTGCCTTCCTCAAAATCAATCAGAAACATTTTTCCTGGCTGAAGTCTTCCTTTTGACAAAACTTTTGCTTGATCAACCGGAAGAACTCCTACCTCTGAAGCCATGATGACTTTGTCGTCATCGGTTACATAAAATCTACTCGGTCTGAGTCCATTTCTATCTAAAACGGCTCCAACATAATTTCCATCTGTGAAAACTATAGATGCAGGACCATCCCAAGGTTCCATAAATGATGATGAATACTCATAAAAGGCTTTTTTTGCTGGACTCATTTCATTGTCATTTTGCCAAGCTTCAGGAATCATCATCATGGCAGCCTCAGGCAGTTCTCTTCCTGACATTATTAGCAGCTCAAGAACATTATCGAATGAACCTGAATCAGAGCAGTCTGGTTCCGTTATAGGGAATAATTTTTTAATTTTTGAACCGAAATAATCACTTCTCGCAAGACCTTGTCGAGAATACATTTGATTCATGTTTCCTTTTAAAGTGTTTATCTCACCGTTATGACACATATATCTGTTGGGTTGAGCTCTATCCCAAGAAGGGAAGGTGTTCGTACTGAATCTCGAGTGAACCATTGCCAAATGAGTCTCGAATTTTTTGTTTTCAAGATCTGGGAAAAAAGGGAAAAGCTGAGCTGGGGTAAGCATACCTTTGTAAGCAATCAGTCTCGATGAAAGGGTGCAGGCATAAAACAAAGAGGCTTGACTCAAATTTTCTTGATATCTAAGTCGTTTAGTGAAAATTTTTCTAATTAAGTAAAGTTTTCTCTCAAAAGCCTCCTGATCAAGTTTGGACGATTTTTGAACGAAAACTTGTTCTATCTCAGGCTGACAATCTCTAGCAGCAGGTCCAACGTCTGCCTTTTTAGGATTAATAGGAACTTTTCTCCAACCTAAAAATTTCTGTCCTTCTGATTTAATAGTTTGTTCAACAATTTTTTTACAAAAAGATCTTTCTTTTTGATCCTGGGGCAGAAAAATATTACCTACAGCATAAGATCCAAAATCAGGAAGATTAATATTTATTTTTTTTGCCTGATCTTGAAAAAATGAATCCGGCAAAGCAAGAAGAATGCCAGCTCCATCTCCTGTGTTTTCTTCAAAACCACATCCTCCTCTGTGATCCATTCTAGAGTTGATAAGGTAGGCATCATCCATGATTTCTCTTGAAGGGATTCCCTTTATGTTGGCAACTAAGCCTACGCCACAAGAATCTTTCTCGCTATCTGGATCATAAAGTCCTTTCTTTTTTGGACGCTCTATTAATTTTTTATTTATACCTTTTACCATCGAGTCAATGCTTCATCCTTCCTGATAGAAAGATGCGTTCCTTCGGTTTGATTTTTTACCTACTTCCGTCCCCAAATAAGGATGAACGATTGATCTTAAGCCCAAGATCTCAGGGAAGAATGTTAATTTCTTACTTAATTATTTATACCAAAAAATAATAAAAAAGACCAATTTTTATTCTATGTTATAAGAGAAATGTTTTTTATATTTTTAAGCTATTTAAGATTTTC
>LUMI01000228.1_pt1 | contig 16594 bp, 13 predicted proteins | sample 729681 | NCBI WGS metagenome assembly LUMI01 (sample SAMN03860267, study PRJNA289734) | marine metagenome | biome: seawater column; feature: ocean; material: water; isolation source: Red Sea water column Station 34 - depth 10m | place: Saudi Arabia: Red Sea | collected 2011-10-15 | depth 10 m
CCGCGAAAAATGCCGATGAATGGCAGGTGGCCGATGAACGGCAAATGGCGAAGATCGAGCGCCTGCGTGATGATTTCACCTGGATCGTGGCCCGGGCCGATGAACTGGACACGGCTGATGCCATGCCGTGGGACAGCTTCTATCGCGAGGCTGAAGCCACCCTGTCGCTGGAAGGCCAGGAAGCTCTGGTGTCGCTGATGATGGAGCCGTATGGCGAGATCGTCGACCCTCTGGCGGCCTGCATGCATGCCGACGAGGAACTGGCGCACCGGATCGATGGCAAGGCCACCGTGGCCGATACGATTGCGGCCATCGACGCGCAATATGACTGGACCGGCAGCATCGATTTCGAGGCCGCCGACGCACAGGCGCGGGTCTGGTATGTCTCCGAGGAAAAGCTCGAGCCGCGCCTTGGCGAGAGGTTCGAGGAGCCGCTGGAACCCTATGAGCAACCGCTCAGCCCCGGTCGTGACGCCGCCCGCATGCGCCGTGACCTGGCTGCATTCGACGGCAAGGCAAGCCTTGGTGCGTTTCTGCTGCAGCATCCTGAACACCGTCACATGGCGCGCCGCCTGCAACAGGTCTCGCGCCTTGCCTACGGCGAAATCCGTGACAACACCATCGCCGCCGAAATGCTGCCGATCGACCTGTTGCGCTGCAAATTGTCCTTCTTCGGGGCGACGCGGTTCGACCCGCGTTCCGACCGCTGGCTTCGGATCACCATGTACAAGGGCGCCCCGTTCCCGGACGAACTCGGCGCGCTGGACCCCGACGACCTGTTCTATCCCCAGCTGGCGGACGGTACCGCACCGCAATGAGCTGGTCGCTAGGCGAGACGGCTGCACTCGCGCTGAAGGCCGCGCGCGGTGCCGGAATGAGCTGGGGCCTTGCCGAGGAAACGGCGGCATCGGTGGTCTGGCTCCATAGCCGCGGGCTTCCCGGCATCTCGGCCCTGTGCAGCTATCTCGGACAGTATCTCGGACAGCATCTCGGACAGGCCGCTGCCCCGCAGAGCACTGAAGGCGGCTGCCCGATCATGACCGGATGCGCGCTGATCGACGGCATGATGGATGTTCCGGAAACATCCTCGCAGACCCTCGACCTTGGCCATGTGCACGCGCCGCTGCTTTTGCTGCCATTTGTGGCACGGCTGGAGCCGGGCCATTACTGGCTGCGCGCGCCGGGCCTCCCCGGAACGGTCGATATCGCAAAGGGCGACGGCTGGCAGAGCCACTGCCTTCGCGGCAGCGGCAGTTGCACGGTCAGCCTCGGGGACAGGCCGCAGGTCGATCCCGCGCTGGAGATGATCACAAGGGTCGACGGCCGTTTCACCTGCTGCGTCGACCGTCTGGATGCCTATGCCCATCGCACCTATGCGCCGGCGACCGGCCAGTCACGCATGTCTGGCGCCGGCGCCGGCCTGACCGATAACGACTGACAACTCTGGAACATGAATCGGGGTGTGAAATCCGGCATCCGGATTCCCGGGCCTTGGTCCCGAATCTAAATCTCCGCCCCGGCCTTCCATTCGCGCCATTTCAGGACAATGGTCGCCCCCAGCTTCGCAATCGGCGTCGGCGGCAGCAATTGCGGCGCGTCGTATGATTGCAGATCCTGCACAATCGGCGAGTTCGACCTTGTCGCCAGCTCGACCGCACCGATGCCGGACAGCGTGCCCTTGGCGGTGCCGAGCCCGTTCTGGCAGCAGGCCGAGAAGAAGCCGGGCTCAAGCTCGCCGAAGGCGGGGACCGAGTTGCGCGACAGGCACAGCCTGCCGCCCCAGCTGTGCGTCATCGCGACATCGTCCAGCATCGGAAACCGGCGGCGGAACGCACGTTCATGATCCCGTCTGAAGCGGGCGACACGACCCTCTGAGACTTCCATCGCCGGGTCGTAGGTCCAGCGGTTGCGGATGACGATGCGTGACCCGCCCTCGCCGCGATGACGCCGCACGGTCGACCCCATCGGATCTGCCGGCGTGATGCCCCAGGCCGGCATGCCGCCCAGACGCCTTTGCTGCGCGGCGTTCAGCGGTTCGCTCATCGAGGCATAGGTGAAGACATGCATCAGCCGCTGGCGGAAAAAGCCGAAACTCTGGGCATGGCCATTCACCGCCATGATCACTTTCTTGGCGGCGATACGCGCCCGTGGTGTCGTCACCAGCCAGCTGTCGCCCTGCCTGTCATAGCCGGTTGCCGGGCTGTTCTCGTACAGGCTGACGGGATGCGTCTGTTTCGTCGTCAGGCCAAGCGCCAGCTCGCGGACATAGAGCGCCGGTTGCAGCATCACCGCGCCGGGAAGGAACAGGCCGGAGCTGTAGAACTCGCTTCCTGTCAGCTCCTTCATCTCGTCGGCATCCAGCCGCTTGTACGCCTCGCCAAGAAGATCAAGCTGGTCGGCATAGGCGCTGTTATGCGATTCGCCGCTGGCATTGACCGCCCCGTTCACCCGGCCGATCGGATCAACCGCTTCGCAAGGCATGCCATATTCCGCCGCCGCCGCCTTGGCAAAACCCTGCGCATGCCGGTTCAGGCTGATCTGCAGCCGGTCGCCATCGGCGCTGCCGGCATAGCCGTCGCCAGACAATTCGTGCGGCAGATCAATCATGAAACCGGAATTGCGGCCGGCGGGGCCCTCGCCGATGCGGCCTGCCTCAAGCAGAATAATGCTGTCACCGCCGCGCAATTCGGTCAGCCGCTTGGCCGCCGACAGGCCGGCGAAACCGCCGCCGATGACCAGCCAGTCAGCCGTGATGTCACCCTCGGCCTCCGGATAGGAGGGGGCGGCGCCCAGAACCGCATTCCAGCCGGTGATGCCGGTATCGCGTGGCAATTTGCTGATCTGTCGCATGCAGAGAAATTCCTGTCTTCGGGCACGCTGTACGCCGCTTACGTCTTCTGATTTAGTGGCATGAGCCGCTGAAGGAAGCAAGATTATGAACGAGACAGTCACACCAGACGCAAAGCGACGTGGCGGAAGGCGCGAACGCCGTGATCTGCGCACCAGGCCGGACCATGCGATGCTGCCGACACTGGCCGGACAGCTGCCGCTGACGGAACCGATGGATCAGGAGCAGATAGAGCGCATTGACGCGGCCTCGCTCGATATTCTGGAAGAGGTAGGCGTTGTCTTCCGTGACGACATCGCGCTCGAGGACTGGCGCAAGGCCGGCGCCGATGTGCGCGGCGAACGGGTGCATCTGGACCGCGGGCTGGTCAAATCCCTGATCAAGACGATCCCGTCCGAGATCACGCTTCACGCCCGCAACCCCGAAAAGACCGTCGCCCTTGGCGGACGGCAGTCGATCTTCATCCCGATGACCGGCGCGCCCTATCTTCGCGACCTAGAGGATGTTCGCCGCTCCCCGACCCTGGATGACCTGGCGACCTTCCACAAGCTGGCGCACATGCTGCCGGCCATGCATTCATCGGCGCACCATATCGTCGAGCCGATGGACCATCCGATCTCGCACCGGCATCTTCGCATCACCCATTCCTCGATGCTTTATTCCGACAAGACCTTCATGGGGATGACCACCTCGGGCCAGAACGCCGAGGATGTGCTGGATATGTGCGCCATCCTGTTCGGCGAGGAGTATCTCGAAACCCATGCGGTCGTCACCGGCAACTGCAACGGCAACTCGCCGCTGGTCTGGGACGAGACCATGCTGTCGGCGATGCGCGCCTTCAACCGGCGCAACCAGCCGGTGCTGTGCTCGCCCTTTGTTCTCGGCGGAGCCAACACCCCGGCCTCCACCGTGCCGACGGTGGCACAGCTGAATGCCGAGGCGCTGTCAGCGCTTGCCTATACGCAGGTGATCCGCCCGGGATGTCCGGCCATATACGGACACTACCTGTCGACGGTGTCGATGCAGTCCGGCGCGCCGATGGCCGGCACCCCCGAGATCAGCCTGATGAATTTCATGATCGGGCAGATGGCGCGGCATTACGGCATCCCGTGGCGCACCTCCAACACCCTTGGCGGTGCCAAGACACTGGACGCGCAGTCCGGCTATGAATCGGCGACGACGCTGATGGCGGTGCTGCTGTCCGGCGCGAACTATATCTGGCATTCGGCAGGCTGGAACGAAGCCGGCATGCATTGTTCGATCGCGAAATTCATCGTCGATGCCGAACAGTGCGCCATGGGCTACCGCATGGCCGAAGGCCTGAAATGGGACGATTTCGACGAGGCGCTCGCCGCCGTTCGCGACATCGGGCCGGGCGGCCATTATCTCGGCCATCCGCACACGCAGGAGAAATTCCAGCAGGCCTTCTTCATGCCGAAACTGTTCGACAACAACTCGTTCGAGCAATGGGTCGCCGAAGGGTCGAAGGATGTCACCGAGCGGGCGCTGGCGACCGCGAAATCGATGCTGGACAGCTATGAACAGCCGCCGATGGATGCGGCCACCGACGAGGCGCTTCGCGACTATATCGCACGGCGCGAACGTGAAATCCCGGCCATGGATTCGCTGAATCAGGAATTCTAGGACAGGCTTGAGGCAAACGCTCAGGGCAGGCTCAGCTTCGCCATCCTGCCGCCATCGATGCGGTAGATCTCGCCGGTGATGAACGCCGCCTCCTCCGACGCAAGGAAAGCGACCAGCGCCGCCACCTCGGCCGGACTGCCGGTGCGGCCTGCCGGATGGATGCCGCCGATCTGCCGGCGGAAGGCTGCCGGATCTTCCATCGATTCGATGAAATCCTCGTTCAGTTCGGTATCGATCCATCCCGGCGCGACGGCGTTGCAGCGGACCCCGTCGCCGCCATGGTCGATGGCAACGGCACGGGTCAGCCCGTGAAGCCCGGCCTTTGACGCGCAATAGGACGCGTGCCCCGGGTTCGAGCCCAGCCCCTCGATCGAGCCGATATTGACGATGCTCCCCCGCGCCGCCCGCAGATGCGGCAACGCCGCCCGTATCATCAGGAAGGGCGCCGTCAGATTGACCGCCATGTCATGCGCCCAGTCGGCCGTGCTCATCTCCTCGACGCCGGCCTGCCGCATCACACCGGCATTGTTGACCAGCACATCCAGCCGTCCACCAGCCTCGATCACGCGCGACACCACCTGCGCCGGGGCATCCGGGTCGGCGAGGTCGGCGCTGATCGATTCATGGTCAAGGTCATCACCGCGCTGCGCTGTGAATACCCGCGCGCCTTCATCGCGCAGACGGTCGGCAACCGCCTTGCCGATGCCGCTTCGCCCGCCGGTGACAAGCGCCAGCTTTCCTTCAAATCTCATCTCGTCCCCTTACCTGTCTTCCCTCTGCAGTGTCATGCATCCGCACGACGGCAGCAAGCATCTTGGCCGGTGAGGCGCTTTGCGCATGCCAAGCCGGGGCAGTCTGGTCTATTCTGGACGCCATGCGTTGCCGCTGTGTCCGGAGCCTGTGAAGATGAGCCGCAATCCCGAAAAGAGATACTGGTACGAGGTGGTCGCCGAGATGCTGGCGGCCGAGGGCGTGTCCGACTGTTTCGCCCTGCTCGGCGATGCCAACATGCATATGGCGACGCATCTGGATTCGCTGGGCACGCGGATGATCCATGTCCGGCATGAGCATTGCGCGGTGGCAGCAGCCATGGGCTATGCCCGAAAGACCGGCCGCACCGGGGTCGCCACGGTCACCTGCGGGCCGGGACTGACGCAGCTGATGACCGCCCTTCCGGCGGCGGTGCGGGCGCATATCCCGCTTGTCGTCATCGCCGGCGAGGCCCCGCTGACCCGGGCCTGGTACAATCAGGGGATCGCGCAGGCTCCCTTTGTCGAGGCCACCGGCGCGGCCTATCGCCCGCTGCATCACCCGCCACGCTTTGCCACCGGCATCCGTGACGCCTTTCTTCAGGCACGAACCGAAATGCGGCCGGTGGTTGTCGGCATTCCCTTCGACCTGGCGGAAAGCGAGGCCGTGGATGCCCCGGCCCTGCCGGCCCCGTCGGCCGAGCTGATGCCGGCCGCATCGCCGCTCCCGCCGCATGAGGGGGAGCTTGCCGCCGCGCGAAGGATGATCGCTGACGCAAGGCGGATCATTGTGATGGGCGGGCTTGGCGCGGTTGCCGCCGGCGCCGGACCGGCATGCGCGGCGCTTGCCGACAGGCTGGACGGGCTGCTGGCGACGACCCTGCCGGCACGCGGGATCTTCCATGACCATCCCTTCAACCTTGGTGTCGCCGGCGGCTTTTCATCGGAGATCGCGCGGGAATGCTTTGCCGAGGCCGATCTCGTGATCGCCGTCGGTGGGTCGCTTGCCAGCCATAATTCGGATGCCGGCAAGCTGTGGCCCAACGCAAGGCTGCTGCAGATCGACATCTCGCCGGCCACCATGGTGCAGGGACGGCGCGCCGCCGATGCCACGATGCGGTCCGATGCGAGGCTTGGCATCGAGGCGCTGCTCGACGGGCTGGACCAGCGGGAAAGCGACTGGCGCAGCGAGGCGCTTGCCGGTGATATAAGCAGCCGCCCGTTCGACAGCACGGGCTTCACCATTGATGACGGCACACATGACCCGCGCGAGGTGGTTGCCGCGCTGGAGGCCACCCTGCCGCAGAACTGCCAGCTGGTGAATTCCTCAGGTCACTGTTCCTGCTTCTTTGCGCATATGCCGTCGCGGCAGCAGTCGCATTTCCTGACCATTCGCGAATTCGGCGCCATCGGCAACGGCATCAGCTTTGCCATGGGGGTGGCCGCGGCACGGCCGGAGGAGCCAGTGGTGCTGTTCGACGGCGACGGCAGCCTGCTGATGCATGTTCAGGAACTTGAGACGATCCGCCGCCACGGGTTGCGGGTGATCATCTTCGCCATCAATGACGGGGCCTATGGCTCGGAAATCCACAAGCTGCGCGCCGACGGCCTTCCGGATGACGGCGCGGTGTTCGGGCGGCCCGATTTCGCGTCCATTGCCAACGGGTTCGGCATCGCCGGGCACCGGCTGGACGACCTTGCCGCGCTTCCGGCACTGGTTGATCAGGTGATCGCGTCCGGCGGCCCGGCGGTGATCGATGTGCCGGTGTCGGACAAGGTGGTCTCGCCGGTCATCCAGCGGTCACATGGCTGAACGGCGCGCCTCTCCGGCATCGGCAAGCAGCGCCGCGAACCGGTACAGCCCGTGCACGAATTTCGAATAGGGCAGCACAAGGAAGAATCCGTAGACCAGGCCCAGATGGATCGCCAGCGTCAGCCCCATGAACGAGGTCTCGCGCAGCGCCAGAAGCACGAGGCCCGTGGCGCTCACCCAGAACAGCACCCAGATGAAGGCGTAATCCATGCCCAGCTTTGCCAGCGGGCGCACGGCCGGCTCCATCCGCCGCTTCTCGCGCCACAGCCCGGCCGTGCCGACACACAGCATGATCCCGCCGACGGTGCCAAGCACCACCGGCAGTTCCAGATAGCCATAGGGCGCTTCGCGGCCGAGAAGGTAGTGGTAGATCGTGCCGGTGCTGGTCGATGCGAAGCACAGCATGAAACCATAGAAGGTGGCGTGATGGTAATGCCGCCGGGCGAGGCTGTTCCTGTCGTCGGGTCCGGGGCACCCGGCACCGTCGCCTGAATTGTCGCCGCCAAGATTGCGCATGGTCGCCGTCGCCGACATGGCATCGGCAAAGGCCGGCCAGCCGCCCCAGCGCGCGCCCGTGCCGCGCCAGTAGCGCCGCCATCCGATGATGAAGGCCACGATGGTGAAACCGGTGATCGCCATCGGGATGCCGGCCATCACCGTATGCGGCATCAGCACATAGAAGGCGCCCTCGCCGATATGCACGCCCCAGAACAGCTGCGGCGAAATCATCGCCAGCATCAGCCCCACAGCCAGCGCCAGCGCGGCGGTGATGATCATCACCAGCGCCAGCCCGTTGCGCTCAAAAAGCCCCGAGAGCGGGCCCGGCCAGGCGAATTCGGCCCATGTCTCGGCGCGCCGTTCAGCGAGCGTCAGCGGCACATTGACGGCGAATTCATGCGGCGGCGCATATTGGCAGGCATGATAGCAGGCCCCGCAATGATGGCAGAGATTGGCTAGCTGCGCCGTATCGCCGACATCAAACAGGCGGCGGCGTTCCATCGCCGGAAAGACGGCGCAGAACCCCTCGCAATAGCGGCAGGCATTGCAGATCTGCATGATCCGGGCGGTTTCCTCATGCGCCGGCGTGCTGGCGAGCTTGATCAGGCTGACATCATCCATGTGACCTTGTCCTTGCGTTACCGGTTGAGGCTGCGGGCGGCATCGGCTCCGGCGATGCGGCCGAAGACGGCGCCGATGGTCATGCCGATCCCCGCCAGATAGCCCTGGCCGAGAACATTGCCCGCCATGATCTCGCCGGCGGCATAAAGGTTGGCTGACGGCTTGCCGTCCGCCATCAGGATCTGCGCCGATTCATTCACCTCAACACCCATATAGGTAAAGGTAATGCCGGGCCTCAGCGGAAAACCGTAATAGGGCGGCACGGCGATGGGCGCGGCCCAGTTCGTCTTCTCCGGGCTCAACCCGCTTGTCGCCTTGCCGTCGAGAACCGACTGGTCGATCGGCCCCTCGGGACAGGCGGCGTTGAACCGGTCGACGGCGGCGCGCGCCGCCGCGGGATCGAGGCCAAGCTGGTCGGCGAGCCCCTCGATGCTGTCGTCGCGGATCGGCGTGAAGACCGAGGGCATGAAGCGCGAAACGCCGACGGAATCCAGAATGGCATAGCCGATCTGGTCGGGCTGTCCGGCAACGAGCCGCCCCCAGATGGCATAGCGCTTCGGCCAGAAATCCTCGCCCTCGTCATAAAACCGCTCGGCGTCACGGTTCAGGACGATGCCGAACGGCACCCCGTCGATGCGGCTGGCGATGCCGCCGTCATATTTCGGGGCGCGGGCGTCGATCGCCACCGCATGGCACTGGTCGAGCGCGCCGACAGGCTTCACGCCCTGATCGAGCAGGCTCTTCAGCACCGTGCCGGTGTTCCATGGGGTGCCGCGCACCAGAAAATTCTTCGCCGCCTCGCCCCAGCCTTCGGCAAGCCAGTCGAGATTGGCCTCGAAGCCGCCGGCGGTGGTGATCACCTTTTTCGCCGGCACGGTCTCGCCGCCGGCAAGCCTGACACCTTCGCAGAACCCGTCATCGATCAGGATATCCGCAACCTCGGTGTCATAGTGAAGCGCCACGCCCAGCCCTTCGGCATGACGGCACAGGCTGTTCAGCAGCGCCCGTCCGCCACCCAGGAAAAAGGCGTTGGTACGGCCGAGATTGAGCGTGCCCGACAGCGCCGGCTGGAACCTGACACCACGCTCGCCGAGCCAGGAGGTGAGCTCGGCCGACTTCTCCAGCGTCAGCCCGGCGAGCTCCTTGTTGGTGACACCGCGCGTCACCCTCATCAGATCCTCGAAATACTCTTCGAAGCTGTAGGCGTCGGTCAGCACGTCGGTCGGCTCTTCATGCATGGCCCGCAGATTGCGCGTGTGGCGGGTGTTGCCGCCGCGCATGTCGCGTGGCGCGGCTTCGAGAACCAGCACCGAGCATCCGGCCTCGGCCGCGGTGATGGCGGCGCACAAGCCGGCGTTGCCGGCCCCGATGACCAGCACGTCCCAGCGTTCCGGATAGCCGTTGTCGTTACTTGTATACATCTGTATACAGGTACGTGATGAGTGATCCGCAAGTCAAGAAGCCAGACGCCGTGACATGGGCGAAATGGCCTGAATTACAGGATGGTGACGATGTCGCGCAAGCAGCCACGCCGGTCAGGTTGCGGCGGCTGATCCTTGACGCCATTCAGGCCGGAGAGCTGCGACCCGGCGCGCGGCTCAAGGAAACCGAGCTTGTCGCCGCACTGTCGGTCAGCCGTACTCCGCTTCGCGAGGCGCTGGCGGCGCTGCGGGCCGAGGGCATTCTGGAGCGCGACGATGACGGGCTGCGGGTGCGGCGGCTCGACTGGCACGATGTGCGCGGGCTTTACGAGCTTCGCGGCACGCTTGAGGGTCTTGCCGCAAGCCTGGCGACGCGCAACGCCGGTGACGCCGAACGCACGGTCATTGACGGGATATGTGCTGCCGAGGCAGAGCTGATCGAGGCCGGGGCTCCGCCACATTTGCTGGCCCGCCAGAACAGGCAGTTCCACAACGCCATTCTTCAGGCCGCCGGCAACAGGTTCCTTGCCGAAAGCCTCGAACGGCTGTCCCGGCTGATGGTGCTGCTCGGTGCCACCGCCTATACGCTGGCCGGGCGCGCCGAAGCGATCCGCGATGAACATGCCGCCATCAACAACGCCATCCGGTCGGGTGACGCGACTGCCGCCGCCACGGCCATGTCACGGCATCTGGACAGCGCGCTGACGGCGCGGCTGAGACTTCTGAGCCTGACCGACGGACAGGAGCATGACTGAGATGGGTTCCGCTCGCACCCTCCTTCCGGCATGGCTGGTGAGCGACCTGATCCGTCTCGCCGTGACCTTCACCATGGCGCTTTCGGTTGGCTGGAGTTTCATGCAGATCGGCATTCCAGCCCCCTATCTGATGGGAAGCCTGTTCGGGGTCTGGTTTGGTGGCGCGCTGGTCAGGCCGCTGCAGCCGCATCTCGGCGTGGCGCGGTGGTTTCACAAGCCCGTGGTGCTGGGGCTGGGCGTACTGATCGGCGCGACCTTCAACCAGTCGGTGCTGGACCATGCCGACAAATGGATGGTCACGCTTGCCACCATGGTCGGCACCACGATCGTCGTGACAGCCATCGGCTATACGTTCCTGCGGCGGCGTCGCGGATACGAGCCGCGTCTGGCCATCCTGTGCAGCGTTCCGGGCGGCCAGGCCGAAGCCATCGTCATGGCGCGCGAGATGGTCGACAAGGATTATGTCGTGGCGCTGTTCCACCTCGTCCGGGTTGTGGTCGTCTTTGTGTCGACCCCGCTGCTCCTCGGCATCATCGAGGGGCGCGCGGCAGTGGAAAATTCCAACGTCGCGCTGCGCGACATGCCCAGCATATTCGGCCTTCCGCCATCCGACATCATGGTGTTTGTCGGGCTTGGCGTCGCCGGATTCATCATCGCCCGCCTGTGCCGGGTGCCGATGCCGCATCTTCTGGGTCCGGTCGGACTGTCGACGCTGTTCCACCTGACCGGCTGGGCCGAGCTGCCGCGGGTCAATGAATTCGTCATTCTGGCGCAGCTTGCCATTGGCGGCGAGGTCGGCGCGCGCCTTGCACGGGTGCCATTCCGCGATCTCATCGAATATCTGAAGGATGCCGTCGTCACGACCGCGCTGATCGTCAGCGCCTATTTCATATCGACGGCAGCCATCTCCTTTGCCACCGGCACGAGCTTCCTGACGGTCTGGCTCGCCTTTGTGCCGGGCGGGCTCTACGAGGTGACGCTGCTGGCGCTGATATTCGGGTTCGACGTCGCCTTTGTCGCCTTCCATCACACCATCAGGGTGATGATGATCTTTGTCGCGCTGCCGCTGCTGGCCTTCCGCCTCGGGCCGCGCGAGGTCAGCTCGCCGCCGCCTCGGGATTGATCATGTTGATCGGTGCGCCGTCGCGCCAGGCAACCACCTGATCGAAGATATCGGCAAACTGGATCTCGAACTCATCCTCGGTCACGAACCCGATATGTGGCGTTCCGATCAGGTTCGGATGGGTCGCCAGCGGGTCGTTCGCCCAGCTGATCGGCTCCTCGTCGAACACATCTATGGCCGCCATGCCGGGTCTCCCGGCGTTCAGCGCGTCGAGCAGCGCGCCCTCTTCGATCAGACCGGCGCGCGAGGTGTTCACCAGAACCGACCCCGGCTTCATCATCGCCAGATCGGCCGCCGTGACCATGCCGCGGGTCGCGGGCTTCAGCCGCACATGCAGGCTGACGACATCGCTTGTCGCAAAGAATTCCTCACGGCTGGCGGCCACGATTCTGCCATCCGCCGCCGCGCGGGCACGGCCTTTCTCGCTTCCCCAGATCACGGCCTTCATGCCGAACGCATCGGCGTAATCCGCGACCTGCCCTCCGATCCGGCCATAGCCGAGAATGCCGATCTGACGGCCATGCGCCGATTTGCCGACGCCTGTCTGCCAGCCGCCGGCGCGAAGGCTCTCCATCTGCCGAGGAATGTCGCGCAGCGCCGCCAGCATCAGCGCCCAGGTCATTTCCGCCGCCGCGTGCGACACCCCGCCTGACATATTCGAACAGACCAGCACACCATGTTCGGTGCAGGCCTCCACATCGATATGCGGATAGACGCTGCGCTGCGAGATCAGCTTCAGGTCGGGAAGCTGTTCGACGAGCTCGCGGGTGACGGCTGTGCGTTCGCGGAACAGCACAACCGCGTCGAACCCCTGAAGGCGCGCCGCCAGCCTGTCCACATCCGGCTCGTGGTCGGTGAATATGGTGACGTCGATCCCGTCGAGCCTGGCAAAGCAGGGAAGGCCGCGAAGCGTGTCGAACCAGTCATCAAGGATGGCGAGTTTCATCACATCTCTCCGTTCCAGACCGAGGCGGGCACGAACAGCTTCCCTTCGGCAAGTTTGCGCGCCGTGCGCAAGAGGCCGGCCGAATGGTGCCGGAACCCGTCCGCGCCGAGCTCGTAATCGACCAGCACGTCCATTGCCCCCATCGGATGGCGCAGCGTGACGGTGCAGGGAATATCGGCCGGACGCGCCATCATGCCGTCTGCCACGGTACCCGGGGTAAGCGCGCAGGACGCCATGCACTGGCTTCCCGTCACCGCCATGGTCGGGTGTGTCTTCCATGGCATGAAATAGCGCGCCTCGATCTGTCCGGGGTTGTCCGCCGGATTCGCCACCGGCGCCAGCAGGCCGAATTTCGGCATGACCGACTGGCTGCAGTCGCCAAGACCCATGGCGTGGCCAGCTTCCAGCCGCACCGCCTCCATGGCGGCGAAGAAATCGCGGTTGTCGTCGAGTTCCTCGCGGGACTCGGTCCCGCTGAGGCCGAAATCGGCGGCACGTGCGATCACCATCGGCATCGCCACATCCATGCAGGTCACATCGATCCCGCCGATCCTGTCCATCGGGTTCCCCGTCGGCAGGAATGCCCCGGTGGTGGAACCGGCGACATCCATGAAGTTGAGTTCGACCGGCGCGGCGGTGCCCGGCACGCCGTCGATGGACGTGTCGCCGTCATATGTCACGGTGCCGCCTGGCGTCTGCACCCGGGCAAGGACTCGCGCGCCCGTATTCACGGCCCTGATCCTGACTTCGGTCACATCACCCTTGGCGGCGATCAACCCCATTTCCAGCGCCGCCGGGCCGACCCCGCTCATGATGTTGCCGCAGGTCGGCTTGTAGTCGACAAGCCCGTCCTCGACGCTGACCTGGGCGAAGAAATAGTCGATGTCGGCCCAGCCATCCCCGGACCTCGACAGCATCGCGACCTTGGTCGTCACCGCGCTGCCGCCGCCGATGCCGTCAATGTTCAGCGGATGCCCGGACCCGACCGCGGCAACCAGCACATCGGCGAGGCGGTCGAGGTCGGCCGGAAGGTCGGCACGGTTCATATAGGGCCCGCGCGAGGAACCGCCACGAAGAAACAGAAAAGGTATGCCCGTCTGAGTCATGGATGTCTGGGTCATATGTTCCGCCGTCATCTTGCTACAAGCCCGACTATAAGTGGCGGGTGCGGGCCCGCCAATCGGCAAGTTCGCCGCTCCCGGAATTCCTCCCGGAATTCCTCACGGGATTCCGGCTACAGCCTGAACAGCCGGCGCGCAAGGAAACTTCCCACGGCGATGGTCAGCACGATCCGGATCAGGTGATGCAGGGCCACAACCACGGGATTGAAATTCAGCGAGAGGGCGATCAGGCTCATCTCGGCGAGGCCGCCGGCCGCGAAACTGACGAACATCACGTCGAACCCGGCCGGGACATAATCCGTCAGCACCCATGCGATCGCCGATCCGACAGCCAGCATGTAGAGGCCGACGATCAGCCCGAAGCCCAACCCCTTGACCAGAAGCCGCCGCGACATGCCGCTGAACTGGGCGCCGAGCGCGGTGCCGATCATAAACTGCGCCACATGCCCCATCCAGTGCGGGACATCGATGGTCACCGTGCCGGAAACCGTCAGCACAAAGGCCACGGTCAGCGGGCCGACCATATGTGCCACCGGAAGCCGCGCCAGATGCCCGATCCCCAGCCCGACCGCGGCAATGGCGAGGATCAACCCGACATCGGACAGCTGATAGCTGGAGGTCGCAAGGCTTTCGCCGGCAAGCGATCCCACCACCTCGCCCTCGACAAAAAGGAACAGCAGCGGCACCGAGGTCACCACCAGGATGATGCGGGTGAAATGCTGTGCGGTCACAATGCGCAGGTCGGCGCCGGCCTTTTCCGCAAGCACGACCGAATCGATGATGCCCCCCGGAAGCGAGGCGAAATAGGCATCGCGGCTGTCATATTTGCCGCCCCATCGCATGATGGCATAGCCGCCGGCATGGGCGATCAGGATAAAGGGCAGGAGCATCAGCCCCGAAATCCAGAATTGCGGCAGCAGGGCCAGAATGTCCGGCGAGAAGCGCGAGCCGATCATCGCCCCGATCATCGACATGAAGACAAGCCGGACCCAGCGTGTCACCTGCGGCAGCGTGCGTCCGCCGCGTTCGTACCACAGCACGAAGCAGGCGGCGCCGAAGATGCCGCCAAGCATGTAGGGCATGGGGGCACCGATGAAAAAGGCGCCGGTGCCCCCGATAAATCCGGACAGGAAGATCAGCAGCAAACGCGGATCCATGGTTTCTGCCGTATCCGTTACGCCTTTGCCTTGCGCGCGCGGTAGGTCGACCAGGACCGCATGCCTACAACCGCCGCGCCGATGATCAGGAAGATCGGGGCATAGGAGAACTTGCCCTGATATTCAAAGCTCATGAACACCAGCACACCGCTGTCGGAGATGATCATCGACTGGCGGAAGGCCTCTTCCATGCTCGACGTCAGGACGAAGGCAATGATGAAGGCCGCCGCAGAGAAGTTTGTTCGCCGCATCGCGTAGCCGATGATGCCGAACAGCAAGGCAAAACCCACATCCCAGATCGAGGCACGCGAGGAATAGCTGGCCGCCACCGCGGTCATGAAGATGAACGGGTAGAGATACTGCGTCGGCAGGATGGCGATCATCCGCCCGATGAAAGGCGCCGCGAAATAGCCGATCAGCGCATAGCAGGCGATGCCGATGAGGCCGGCCGCGAAAATGCCGAAGATGAATTCACGCGGGCTGATCAGCTGGCCACCCATGAACAGCGGCGGATCCTCGGCGAAGATCGACGGTCCGGGCTGCAGGCCGTTCACCAGGAACATGCCGATCAGGACCGCCGCGATGGTCGAGCCGGGGATGCCGAGCGTCAGCAGCGGAATCATCGACGGACCGGAGACGGCGTTGTTCGCCGATTCCGGCGCGGCGATTCCCTCGACCACGCCCGTGCCCCACTTGTCCTTGTTCTTGGCCTTGCGCTTTTCCTCGCCGTAAGCGACGAAACAGGCAACCGAAGAGCCGAGGCCCGGCATCATGCCGATCAGCGATCCGTAGATCGAGGAGCGGAACATCAGCGGAATACAGCGCTTGAATTCGGCCCAGGTGAAGTAATGCGCGGTCGGGTCATCGATCTTGTCTCCGGCGAAATCGATCATCTTCACCTTGGCGGCTTTTTCCGCCTGAATGATGACTTCCGAAATCACGAAGACGCCAATCAGAAGCGGCACCAGAGCCATGCCGGATTCCAGCTCGGCGCCGAACAGGGTCGAGATGATGCCTTTGATAATACTGTCGCTGACCACCGATCCGATCACGACAAAGGCCATCAGATAGATGGCGAAATTCTCGGGCGGGCCGAACTGGCGTGTGAAGGCGGCAATCCAGACGGCACCGAAAATCAGGATGATCTCACCGAAATAGTCGCCGTAAGCCGAGGCGACGGTGGCGGTCTTCAGCGCCTTGCCGGCGCGTCCCGAGCGCGTCATCGGATAGCCGTCCTGCATCGTCGCGGCGGATGCCGCGGTGCCCGGCGTGTTGAACAAGATGGCGGGACGAATGCGGCGAGAACAACGAACCAGATGGCATAGTCATCGCTGAAAAGGGTGACGAAGCCGCCAAGAATATCTTCAAACATGATGGCCCTATGCCCCCGAGATCCAGTTGGTGAGCGGGCGCAGGTCGATCAGCGCGCCCGCCGGGTCGTTCAGCAGCATGATTCCCATGAACAGCCACTGGAAAATGACAGCCAGGACGAGGCCGCCACCGACCATCCAGCCCCATCGCCGCACGCCGAAAGTGTAGAGCATGGCGATGTAGCTTGCGATGACGGCGGCAAAATAGCCGAGTGCCCAGAACAGCAGAACAAACAGCACGCCGCAGCCGACGACCATCACGATGCGCTTCACATCGCTCTCGAGGAACCCGTATCCTTCCTTCAGATCGCCGGCCCGGCCGGTGAAGGCGCGGATGGCAAGCCAGAGGCCGCCAAGCACCAGCGCCACGGCAAGATACAGCGGCATGGTGCGCGGCCCAACCGCCTCGCGCGATGTTTCGATGGTGAAGGCTTGAAAAATGAAAAAGGCGCCAATCAGTAGCACTATGGCGCTGACACCATATTCCACCTTGATCTTGTATTCCTGGGTTGCCATCAGCCGCTCCGA
>LUMI01000231.1_pt1 | contig 16582 bp, 17 predicted proteins | sample 729681 | NCBI WGS metagenome assembly LUMI01 (sample SAMN03860267, study PRJNA289734) | marine metagenome | biome: seawater column; feature: ocean; material: water; isolation source: Red Sea water column Station 34 - depth 10m | place: Saudi Arabia: Red Sea | collected 2011-10-15 | depth 10 m
TAGTTACTTCTGGTAACTTCTCCCCAGTATTAAATAAAAGTATTGGCTTTATATTATTTGAAAATATGCCCTCTCACGATTTAATAGAGTTTGATATTCGTGGTAATTTAATAGAAGGCAATATAGTTAATAAGAGGTTTTTAAGTTAATGTTTGTACCACATTCTGAGTTAGATTTAAAAAAGATGTTCGATGAGTTAAAAATTAATTCATTAGATGATCTATTTACTCATATTCCTGACGCATTACTGCTAGAAAATGGTCTTGATTTGCCTGAATCATTATCAGAACTGGAATCAATTGATTATTTTGATGATATTGCTGCTCGTAATAAATCAGAATTAGTTTGTTTTGCTGGTGGAGGTCATTACGACGTATATCTTCCACAAACAGTTAAATCACTAACTATGAGACCTGAATTTATGACATCATATACTCCATATCAAGCAGAAATATCTCAAGGGATTCTACAAGTTTTATTTGAATTTCAATCTTTAGTCTGTGATTTAACAGATATGGAGTTAGCTAATGCTTCATTGTATGATGGTGCTACTTCTATAGCTGAAGCGATCTCAGTTGCAATTAACAAAACAAAACGTGATGGAGTTGTTATATCATCGGGTTTAAATCCAAATAGTAAAGAAGTTATCAATACATTAATTGATAGAAATAAATTCAATTTAGATTATGTAGATTTGGATAACTTTTTATTTCCAACAAATTTTGAATTTGATGAATCTCAGGCTGCATTTGTAGTTTCTTACCCTCACTACGAAGGTTCATGTCAAGATTTAACTGTACTTGTTGAACGTGCAAAAGAAAAAGGTCTTGTAACTATTTGTTATGTTGACCCATCAATGTTGGGAGTACTTACAACACCCGGACAAATGGGTTTTGACATTATTGTTGCGGAGGGACAATCATTAGGATCTCCGTTATCTTTTGGTGGTCCAACAGTTGGTTGGTTTGCTACAAAAAAAGAGTTTGCTCGATTAGTTCCAGGAAGATTAATAGGTGAGTCTAGAGATAAAGATGGAAATAAATCTTATGTCATGACTTTAAGAGCTAGGGAACAAGACATCAGAAGAGTACTAATCAAACTCTTAATGCAATTGGTTCAGCAATACATCTGTCCTGGCTTGGACCGGAGGGTATCTTTGAAATGGGATATCATGCTATTCAAAAAGCTAATTATATGAGAAAACAGCTTATAAAAAATGGTTATGTAATTCCTAATGATGATTCAAGTTTGAGAGAGTTCCTGCTTGAAGTAAAGTCTGACGCAGCAGAAGTAATTCAAAAAATGTGTGATAAAGGTTTTCTCGCAGGAATTTTATATGATGAAAAGCACATACTTGTTGCTGTTACTGAAAAACGCAAAAAAATCGAGATCGATAATTATATAGAATCACTGATGGAGGTTGATAATGGTTAGTGGAGGAAATGCAAGTTCATTACCGTTGGTTGGTGGTAAGCCTGAACCTACGATAAAAGAACTATCAAGTCCTGGACGCCGTGCATCAAAATTTCCAAAGTTAGATGTACCTGAAGTAAAAATAAACCATGAGTCTCTTAAAAAAGAGAAAGCTAGACTTCCTGAAGTCTCTGAGCATGATTTGGTTATGCATTATTCAAGACTAGCTCATAGGAACTTCGCTGTAGATCTCGGTTTTTATCCACTTGGATCTTGCACAATGAAATATAATCCAAGGTTTGCAGATTCTATTGCCTCTGATTCTAGATTTGCAAATATGCATCCCTCAATGCCTGAAGAATTTACCCAGGGCTGTTTAAAGGTTTATTACGAAATTGGAAACTATCTGTGTGAAATTACTGGTATGGATGATGCTAGTTTTCAACCACCTGCTGGTGCTTCTGGTGAACTAACAGGCTTATTAATAATCAAAAAATATTTAGAAGTAAACAATATGAATCACAAGACAGAAATTATTGTCCCAGATTCTGCGCATGGAACTAATCCAGCTTCAGCAAGAATGGCTGGATTTACAGTTGTTGAAGTTGAAACAGATTCTCGCGGAATGGTAAATATTGAAAAACTAAAAGAGATTGTGAATGACAATACGGCTGGCTTAATGCTAACAAATCCAAATACTGGTGGGTTATTTGAAGAGGAAATCTTAACAATTTCTCAAATAATTCATAATGCTGGAGGTCTTTTATATTATGATGGTGCGAACCTTAATGCAATAGTTGGGGCATCTAGACCTGGTGACATGGGCTTTGATATAGTTCACTCAAATTTACATAAAACATTTGCAACACCTCACGGAGGTGGTGGACCTGGTTCAGGACCCGTAGCAGTAAAAAGTTTTTTGAAAGAATATTTACCAGGACCAATAGCAGAGAATAAAGATCGTAAATACAACTGGTATCATCCAGAAAATAGTATCGGTAGGATGCACGGTTATCATGGAAACTTTTTAGTTACTTTGAGAGCATTAGTCTATATGAAATTACTTGGTAAAGAAGGTCTAGATAAACTCGGTGCTTATGCGGTTTTAAATGCTCGATACTTAAGTTCAAAGGTTTCACAAATTATTCCTCTTGCATATGATGAACCATGTATGCATGAGTTTGTAGCTTCTGTAAGAGATCTAAAAAAATCACATAAGATCAAGGCTTATGATGTTGGAAAAGCTTTACTTGATAAAGGCTTTCATTCACCAACAATTTATTTTCCTTTGATAGTTGAAGAAGCTTTGATGTTCGAGCCAACAGAAACTCAATCAAAAGAAACATTAGACGATCTGGCAGAAAATCTAAAGTTAATCGTTGATGATCTACAAAAAGATGACACCGTGCTTGAAGATTATCCAAAAAACTTACCAGTTGGAAGGCCTAATGAACTTATACCTGCTAAATATTTAACAGTTAATTGGGGAGACTTTGAACTTCTTGAAATAACTGAATAATATGTAAGTATGTCCCTTACAAAGTTAGATATAGATCGGTTTATAAGCACGTTAAGGACAAAATCAAAAGAATTTAATTCAATCACTAATGTTCAGTTAGCTTCAATGCTAGAAGAAACAATTTCAAATATTAATGAAGTTGCTTATTTTTGGGCGACGATTTGTTCAGACAATAAAGGAACGACTAAAACGCCTGCTGAGGGTGAGGAATGGGTAGGTGGTCCATATGCGGCAGTATTAGCTACACAATATTACAGAGATACACTTATCGACGATACTGATTTAAATGAAGATAAATACAATGAAAAAGAAAATAGTTATAGCGTTTTTCCAAATAACTTGATTGAACGTATATCTTTCCCATTCGTAAATGCAAAAGTTCTTTTTAATAAATCAATGTCCTTTGATGATATTAATAAATACAGAGGATTTTCTAAAAGATATGATATTGATCCATCAATAACACTTGTTTTAGGTGCTGGAAATTACTCCTCAATTCCATATCTCGATGTAATGTATCATCTCGTAACTAGAAGATCAGTAATATTATTAAAATTGAATCCAGTTAATGAATATTTAAAACCAGTATTTGAAAAAGTTTTTCAAAATTTTATTGAACGTGGTTATATTATTGTTACTACAGGTAGTATTGATGAGTCAAAATATATGACAAAACATCCTGGAGTAAATCATATACATCTAACTGGCTCTGATAAAACTTACGAAGATATTGTTTATGGAAGAGAGCTATCCGTAAATGATAAAAAAGTAAAACAACTTCAAAAAATAAACAATAAGCCAATTACTTCAGAATTAGGTAATGTTACTCCAATTATTATTCATCCTGGTAAGTGGTCTACATCTGATATAAAATATCAAGCTCGAAAAATTGTTACTGGAAAATTAAATAACAATGGTTTTAATTGTATATCTGCACAAGTTGTTGTTCTCCCAGATGAATGGGGACACACAGATACATTAATTAAATACATAAAACACTACATGAACAAGATTAAAGATAGAAAGGCTTATTATCCAGATAGCATTGAAAGATTGCAAAAGTTAGAGAAAGATAAAGGTTATGAAAGAGTAAATTCTTTAAGCTGTACAACGCCACATCTTACTCGAGAGATAAAAGCTTACAATAAATACGAACTAGATGAAGTTTGGTCTTCAGCTTTATACTTCAAAAGAATTAATTATAAAAACGCTGAAGATTTTGCAAATAAAGCAATTGACTATTGCAACAATGAACTGTGGGGAAATCTTGGTGCATCTGTAATAATTAAAGATCAAAATAAAAAATTTAATCTACATTTAACAGATATTTATATTGATAAATTGAATTATGGTACCGTTGCAATAAATGAGTGGGCGGCAATGGGATATATTATACCTCAATTACCATGGGGAGGCTTTCCTGGTAATAAAGATAATGACATACAAAGTGGTCAATCAGTCGTTCACAATTCATTGCTATTTGAATCACCTTTGAAAGGAGTTGTATATACGAAATTTAGAATGACAAGATTTATTGACCCCCCATGGTTTATTACAAATAGAAAAGCAAGACGATTATTTAAAAACCTTACATATTATCAAATTAGTAATTCACCAATAAATTTTATAAAGTTAATGTTTTCAGCACTAATATAAGCATATGAAAAAATTTGGTTTTATACTTTTTTCTTTTTTACTAGTTTTATGTTCATCTTCAAATGATTCTACTGATGTTGTTGAAAGTACAACTACATTAGCCCAAGTGAATAATGATTCACAAGACTCAACTACAACTACTGTAAATACATCTTCTACTTCTGTGGTTGAAAGTTATGTATACGATAAAGAAAAAATGTCACCCTTCACTGGTTTAGAAATAAGCAATGAATTATGGTTAAAAAGACCTCGTAGAGTTATAGCCTTCAAAATTGATAATAATTACAATGCGCGTCCACAATCTGGTTTACAGGAAGCAGACTCTGTCATGGAGATTCTTGTTGAGGGAGGTATGACTCGCTTCCTTGCTTTTTATTTGGATAGAACAAGTGATTATGTTGGTCCAATCCGATCAGCAAGGCCAACAGATCCAACAATGGTTAGACCCTATGGTGGTGTATTGGTTGTGTCTGGTGCAACTGCTGGACTTATTCCTGCTATACGAGAACTTGGCGTACCAGTTTTAGAGGAGGTAAGTTCCCCAACAATGTTTAGAATTGACGAAAGAAAAGCACCACACAATCTCTATGCAGACACTGAATTAGTAAGAGAATATATTGATAGTAGAGGATTCTTATTCAATCAGGATGTTAACCCATTGTATAATTTTGGTACAAATCAAAATAATTGGACTCTAGGAGCAAATAGAGTGACTCTAAAATATAGTGAAAAAACAACTGTCATTTGGAAATTAGATACTGATCAGTACAGTAGATTTATTGCTGATGGGTATGCACCTAATACTGATGCAGTTGCTCATAACTTTATTACTAGAGATGGTTATGAAGACATTTTACAATCGCCTACAGTGGTAGTCATTCAAGGGCCTTTGTATAATGATGAAGCTACAACCCTTCCAAGCGTATTAACAGTAGGTGTTGGTCCTGTAACAATATTTCATGAAGGTAAATATATTGAGGGAACTTGGAGGAGAAACGATATATCTGATCCTTTTGAATTTCTTGATACAAATCAAAATAAAATAGATGTACCACCAAGTAAACAATGGATACATTTACTTCCTTTAAATGGTGAAATTACCATTTCTGATAATTAATTTTCATTTAAAAAATACACAATTATAAATTTAGTAAAATAATATTTAGGGTTGCGTATGAATAAAAAATTACACAAAAGTTTATATTCTAAAAAAGATAGGAGACCAAACTATCCAACTGTCAGTAAGGTTATTGAATCAAATATCGATATTACAGATTCAATCAATTTGGACGATGTTTCTCTTAAAAACAGTAGCAGTGTTAAAAATAAATATACATTATCTTTGTTTTCGGGATTTTTACTTTTGGGTATTGTTACTTATTTTTCTATAAACTCAAACACACAAACTGATACCAGTAGGGACAATATCTCAAATCCAACTGAAGTATCAGATACGATCATTAAATCAACTACAACAGTACCAATGCCGTCTACAACAACTTCTACAACTACAGTATCGACAACTACGACAACAATTGTTAAAAAAGAAATTCTAAATCTTGAAGATGCTCAATACCAGCTCTATGAGTTAGGTTTATATACTGGTGAAGTTAATGGAGTCCTTGATACTAATACGAAAACAGCCATTAAAGAATTTCAGAAGCTTTCAGGCCTTGTAGTTGATGGAATTTTAGGTCCAATTACAAAAGCAGCGTTAGAAAAAGGTGAAGAATCATACATTACAGAGAATAATCAGGCAATATCAGTCGAATCATCTAATAATTCGGCTCTTGATCTTAGATATTATAATCCAAATGAAAATTGTATAACTGGATATGTAAATTCCTCACAAGTTTGGGTTCCTGATCCTTGTTTTTATCCAGTTTTTGTATATAGGTATGGACAAATAGCACAAGTAAATTCTCAAGCAGAACTTGATGCATATTTAAATCAAAATTGGTCACTTACCCAAGAAAAAATATACAATTCACTGGGTGAAGTTCCAACTCAAAATTACATCTCAGGAATTAACTCACCAGTTAATGGACTTCCAATGCCTTCTGGATCAAATAATTCCATAGTTATTGGAATTAAGAATGATAATAATGTAAGAGCTCGCCCACAATCCGGTCCTCAAAAAGCTGATGCTGTTTTTGAAGTATTGGTTGAAGGGGGTATGACAAGATTTATCAATATTTTCTATCAAAGTGATACTAGTTATCACGGGCCCATTAGGTCAGCACGACCTACCGATCCAACAGTTTTAAGACCTTTGGGCGGTGTTTTGGTTGCTAGTGGTGCTACTGGAGGATTAATTCCTGAAATAAATGATATGGGTGTCCCAGTAATTACTGATAGAAGGCCTGAATATTTTAGAATATCCTCAAGAAAAGCTCCACATAATTTGTATGCAGATACATCAAAATTAAAATCTATAGCTGTATCTAAAGGTTATAAGAAAGTTAATGTACCTCAACCTTTGTTTCCATGGGGAGATCCAACTTTTGAAAATTGGCAAAACAACTCATTTTTGAATTTAGTTTTTTCTGGTTATACCGAGACAACATGGACATGGAATGGATCATCATATTTAAGAACTTATTATGATGCCTATCAAAATCAAAATAAAAATAATATACACAATTGGCTAGATGAAAACGGAAATACTGGACAAATTTCAGTTGATACTGTTATTGCTCTGTTTTGTGAACCCTATGTTCATCCTCTACAGTTACCTTCTGTTAAAACAGTTGGAGAAGGACGGGCAATAATTTTACATGCCGGAAAAATGCTAGATGCTAAATGGAAAAGAGGATCAAACCTAGATCCGTTTCATATTACAGACAACAACAACAATATATTGTATGTTCCTAAAGGTAAAGTCTGGATTTCACTTGTTCCAAACACAAAAAATCCTTCTTTTGGCTAAATAGCTTTACTTTTTAGAATTGTTCGTGGTAATCTAAGAGTGCGTTTCAATTAAGTGTGATACGCAGCCCTGTTGGGAAGCCTCCTTTTTGGGGGCTTCCGTTTTTTAGAGCTTCTCTGATAAAATTTCTAAAGTATCACCCCATACAATATCTGGAATGTAGGCAATTAAATATTCGCATTCAACTGAGGAAAATTCATCAATAGTATCAAAGACTTTTTCTTTTACTCCCACTAAAGGTCTGTCTATATACATTTCTTTAGGGATACCTGTTACGTCTACGATTTTATTTATTTTTGCATCTAAGTCTTTTTCATTATTTCCAATAATTACGTTTGTATGAAGTGTTTTTTTAATATCGGAATAATTACGATTTTGTTCTTCACAATGAGTTTTTAAAATTTTAGATTTATGAACAAACCCTTCTACATCAACATCCCAATTTCCGTAATCACCATACTTAGCTAACAATTTTAATGTTACCTTTTCACCACCACCACATACCCAGAGTGGAGGGTAAGGTTTTTGTAAAGGTTTTGGCTGATTGATTGCATCTTTAATCTTGTAGTAATCACCTTCAAATGATGCTTTATCTTGAGTAGTCATAGCTATATAAATTTGTAATGCTTCTTCTAGCATTTTCAACCTAACACCAGCAGACGGATAATCATATCCATATGCTTTATATTCTTGATCATACCAACCAGCACCTATTGCAAACTCTAACCTTCCGCCAGACATTGAATCAATCGTTGATGCAACTTTTGTAAGGTATGCAGGATTTCTATATGAGTTACATGTACACATCTGTCCAATTCGGACATTCTCGGTTACTTGTGACAATGCAGCCATTAACGACCAACATTCAAAGGTAGGATCTTGAGTCGGTGATGGAACTGTATGAAAATGGTCATACACCCAAACAGAAGCATAATTTAATTTTTCAATTCTTGCAGAGGCTTCAATTATTGTATCCCATTGTTGTTCCGGTTTAATATCATGTAAATCCATTCTCCATCCTTGTGGAACCATTGCACCAATTTTCATTTTCTATTCATCCTTTTTAAAATTGTTAAAAGATCACTTATATCTTCACGTTCTTTTCTATTTTTATATATATAAACAAGATATATTAGCAAAATTATTAAAAATGAGAGAGATACAAGGTTTGTTATTAATATTACAAATGCCTTTTCTCTGCATGAACTCCAATTTAATCTTAAATCCTTACTTAAATCTTCAATATTTGTAGTATTTATGACTTCTAATATGTTTCCGCATACAATTTCATAATTTCTGTACTCTTGGAATGAAATAGTGTGATATTCAATTGTTACACTTGAGAAAATATTAATTAAAACAGTAATAATTAACAATATATTTAACCAAATTGGTAATTTTATATTAAACATAACCAATATAAACTCTAACAAATGGAAAAAATTACGATTTATAAAGAGCAATTATCAAGAATGCGATCAATGAATAGGTATTATCATGATCAGTTTCTTCTGGATGTTAGAATATTGTTTATTTTGAATACAATTTTTATTTACTTATCTTTAAACAATGAATATGCATTGTATCTTGTCCCGCTTATTTCATTATTTGGTTCAGTTATATTAAGTTTTCATGCATATTTTCTAATATTTTCAAGAAACTACACAGAATTCATAGAACAAAAAATTAACAACGAGTTTGATGACAAAATACTAATAGCTCACGAACTAGAAAATGATTATTTTTTTCCTACAAAACAAAAAAAAATGGTTGTAGCAGTATTTAATAAAAATTTCTCATGGTTTAGTTTTGTAACTTTATTTATTACTACCTATGGATTTTCATCTTTTTTATGGTCTGTATATATGATCTATGTTTCTCAATTAAATTTGGTTTACCTTTATTTTGTCATAGGTATTACGGTTATTACACTAGTTGTTGGTTACTGGTGGTTCATATCAGGTACAGGTGAGAAAAGATTAGAAAGAATATTTCAAAACAATGGATAATGAAAAATTTTTAGAGGGTACATTTGATCCTTACATAGGACATGAAATTTTAGAAATCAAAGAAAATTATGTTAAAAGCAGGTTAGAAGTAAAAGATTTTCATAAACAACCAATGGGAATGGTTCATGGGGGAGTAATTGATACAATGGCTGAGGCCGCAATATCTTATGCTGCATATTATACCCAAGAAGGTACTTGGGTTGGAGTAAACAACAATACAGACTTTATAAAAGCTGTAACTGAAGGAATGATTATTTGTGAAGCAACACCAATTAAATTAGGAAAAAGATCACAGATTTGGGAAGCAAAACTTTACAATAACGACCAAGAATGTGCACGCTCTACAGTCAGATTAACTAATATAGACAGATCATGAAAAAATTCTTAATTCTAAGCATGTTATTATTTATATTCTGTGGTGAAGATGCCTCAGAAGAAACACTAGTAGAAGCAACAATTGAAACAACGGAGGAAATAGAAATGACATACGATAAAACATATTCAGCACCACCTGCTATGAATATAGACGAAAAAGGAAATTACAGTGCTGTAATTGAGACTTCACTTGGGTCAATTGAAATCGAGTTGTTTACCGACATTGCTCCAATAACCGTTAATAACTTTGTTAACTTATCCAATGATGGTTATTACGATAATGTTATTTTTCACAGGGTTATAAAAGGATTCATGATACAAGGTGGTGACCCTAGTGGCACTGGTCATGGAGAGATGGGTAAATATCCTGGATATGAATTTCAAGACGAGCTAAATAATCCAATGCAATACGAAAAAGGAATTGTTGCAATGGCAAATAGAGGACCTAATACAAATGGAAGTCAATTTTTCATAATGCATGTAGATTATCCTTTACCGTATGACTACACAATATTTGGTAAAGTTTCGAATGGTATAGATGTTGTTGATGCTATTGCGAATGTACAAACTGGAGATATGGACAAACCAGTTGATGATGTAGTTATAAATAGTGTAGATATTAAAGAGAATTAAGAAATTTCAAAGATTTAGTAGTCAGATTACCACCTGCAACACCTTTAATGGAATTTGTAAGGTAACCTTTTGTAAAACATTCTTTAGTTAAGTTTTTTAGGTAAGACTCCTTATATTTAATTTTCTCACTTAATTTTCTTGATATGTTTTCACCATATTCTCTTTCCGTATTTATGTATAACAACGAGTACATAGATAGGAGTTCAGATCTTTTGTTATATTTTTTTTTATTTATTCTCTTTATTAAATCTTTAGAATCAATTTGTGGATTGTATAAAGGAGAATTTCTATTATAAGTTTTTCTATCTAATTCAATATTTTTATCAATTAACCTAATACTTGTTTTCACTAAGTTGTGAATATTAATTTTTCTAAAATCAGTTGAGTTTATGTTTATAATTTTTGATTTATTTTCAATTGTAATTTTATTACATATAAGTTGGTACTTGTTTATTGGAATAAATTCAAGATGTACAATTTGATTTTTTACTATAGATTTATGACTAACTACAATTTTGTTCTTTTTGAGTTCTATTTCTGTAGTTTTACTCATATATTTATTAAAACAGATGTTTAATTAATTTATAGTTTCTTATGTAGAATTAATTAATAATTAATATACAAAAGTAATGATAAATATAACTTTTCCAGATAAATCAGTAAAAAAATATGAATCAAGTATTAATGGACTTGAATTGGCAAAATCAATAAGCAACAGTTTAGCCAAATCTGCTGTATGCATAGAAATCAACGGAGAATTGAAAGATCTTTCATATTTGATTGAAGAAGACTCGGTTTGTAAGATATTTACTAAAGATGATCAATATGCATTAGACACTTTAAGACATTCAACTGCTCATGTACTAGCCCAAGCTGTATTAAATCTTTATCCAGGGACAGAATTTGCCGTTGGACCTTCCATCGACGATGGTTTTTACTATGATTTCTTATTTAAAGAAAATATTAAAGAGTCTGATTTAATCAAAATTGAAAATGAAATGAGAAAAATCAGTAAATCTCAACAAGATTTTGTTAGGGAAGAAATTTCTAAGGATGAAGCATATAAAATGTTTAGCAAACAAACATTCAAACAGGAACTTATTAATACAGCTGACAAAAATGAAGGTGTATCCGAAGAAAATATATCTATATATAAAAATGATAAATTTAGTGATTTATGTAGAGGTCCACATGTTCAAAATACTAGTTTGATAAATCATTTCAAATTAACCAAGCTTGCCGGAGCTTATTGGAGAGGTATAGAAACAAATCCACAATTACAAAGAATATATGGTACTGCCTGGTTCAACAAAGATGATTTAGATAATTATTTAAAAAGACAAGAAGAAGCAGAGAAACGAGATCATAGAAAATTAGGCAACGAATTAGATTTATTTATTAGTACTGATGAAACTGGTCCTGGTCAATTTTTGTGGAAACCAAAAGGTGCTGTATTAAGACAAATAATAGAAGACTATTCAAAAAAAGCACATTCTGAAAATGGTTATGATTATGCTTACACACCTCATATTGGTAGATCAGTCTTATGGGAAACATCCGGTCATTTAGATTACTACAAAGAAGGTATGTTTCCTCCATTAAAGAATGAAGAGAATGATGAAGAGTATTATCTCAAACCAATGAACTGTCCTTTCCATATTCTTATATATAAAAGTGACATTCGTTCGTATAAAGAGTTGCCTCTAAGATATTTTGAGTTAGGTTCTGTATACAGATACGAAAAATCTGGTGTTTTACATGGCCTATTAAGAGCTAGAGGTTTCACACAAGACGATGCTCATATTTTTTGTACAACAGACCAAATTGAAGATGAGATACTCAACCTATTAACATTTTCAATAAAATTATTAAAATCATTTGGCTTTGACTCAATTGAAGCAGATCTTTCTACAAGACCTGAAAAATCAATTGGAAATAATGATGATTGGGAGAAAGCAACAAATAGTCTTAAATCTGCACTCGAGAATCAAAATATTTCTTTTGTAACAGCTCATGGAGAAGGTGCATTTTACGGTCCGAAAATAGATTTACATGTAAAAGATGCAATTGGTAGACGATGGCAATTATCAACAATACAAGTTGATTTTGCACAACCTGATAATTTCGATCTACAATTCGTTGATAGTAATAATAAAAGAGTCAAGCCAGTTATGATTCATCGAGCATTGCTTGGATCTATTGAGAGATTTACTGGAATTCTTATTGAAAATTATGCAGGAGAATTTCCAGGATGGTTATCACCAGTACAAGTAAAAGTTCTTACCATTGGTGATGTAAGTAATTATTTAAATAAAATTACTAAATCATTAAAAGGATTTAGATATGAAGTTGATGATCGAAACTTACGACTTGGTGAAAAATTACATGATGCATCAAAAGATAAAATCCCTATCACACTAATTGTTGGAGAAAAAGATGAATTATCAAATACCTTAGCTATAAATATACGTTCACAAGACAATCAGCAAAATGTGAAATACGAAGACGCTATTAAACAAATAAAAGCTAATCTTAAGACACCTATTTTTAAAATATAATGGCTGAAGGCATAAACATAAATGAAGAGGACGTACAGAAAGAAAACGTACCAGATGATTTAAACTCTTTAGCTGTAGGAAGCTATGTTATTCCAAATCCTCTTAGAAGAAGAAGATTTGCCCATCTAGTTTTATTGTCTTCCTTAATTGCTTTAGCATTAAACTTTTTTTTAGAATTAGGAAATTTAGTTCCGTCATCAATAATCTTAGGAATAACAAGTATTTTTATATATGCTATTGATAATAAAATTACTTTGAATCAACATGAGATTCTTGAATTTTTAACAGAAAATATCAATCACTCAATAGGGTATTATTCCATTGCATTAACTTTTCAATTCAAATTTAAATTCAGACTCTTAAATCCAGTTTGGACAGTCATAGTATATGATCATAAAAATCCACCATCTCTTAAAACTATCCTAGAAATTGATGCTTTTAATCTCGTTCTTATAGGTGATATCTATACTGAAGAAATAATTGATGCTTGAAAAGTATTTTAAATCTGCTTCTGAAAAATTTGCTGTTCCTTTTATAGGCATATGTATAAGAATTGGTATTAAGCCAAATGTACTATCTTTTATTGGATTATTGATTGTAATTGTTGGTTGTTACTTGTTTTTAAATGATATTAAAACACTAGGTGCACTAATAATTTTTATTGGTAGTGCGATCGACGGTTTAGACGGTCCTTTAGCAAGAAAAACAAATATGATGTCAAAAAAAGGGGCTTTGCTTGATTCATTTATTGATAGAATTGGTGAACTTTTTATATGGAGTGTTGTTGCTATAAGGTTTACTACAACAGATTTAGAATTGTTTGTTATATTATCAGTCGTTACTGCATCAAATTTAATTCCATATTTACGAGCTCGTGGTGAGACGTTGGGCATAGATAACAAAGTTGGTATAGCTGCTCGTCCAGAAAGAGTAATTTTTGCAGTTGTATATATGCTTTTTGAATTACCTTTTTATAGTATTTATATATTTACATTCATATTGTGGTTTACTGTGTATCAAAGATTCATTATCTTATATAACAATTTCAAATGAAAATTTTACAATATTTTTTTATAAGTTTGAGCCATAAGATATTAAAACTTTTACCCTATAAATCGATAAGAATATTTTCAGTTCCAATCGGTACACTTTATTTTCTTTTAACATTTAGATCGTCTATAAAGTTATTTAAACGTAAAGAAATATTCAATGAATTGAAAATAAACTACAAACCACTAATTGTAAAAATTAATTACACAAGATATTGGTTGGAGACTTTGTGGCTTACAAATAAGAATTTTTCAAAATATATCAGTCCACATGTTGAAATTGAAAATCTAGAATATGTTGAAAAGTTAAAAAAACAATATCCAGGTTTAATCTTTGCCCTTCCTCATCTTGGTAATTGGGAATTTGCAATCCCAATAGGTAACTCAATAAAATTAAATCTTCTGGCAGTCGCAGAACCATTAAATAACAGTTATGTCTTAAATTGGTTTAAATCTTTACGAGAATCTCTTGGGATAGAAATAATCATCGGAGGTAAAGGTCAAAATTCATTCGATTTACTAGTTAATAAATTAAAATCTGGAAAAGATATCTGTCTTCTATCCGAGAGAAGTATCAAAAAATCCGGTGTTGCAACTGAATTTTTTGGTCAACTTGCTGCTTTTCCGAAAGGTCCCGTTGCACTTTCTTTAAAAACAGAGGTACCAATTATCCCAACTGCGATGATAAAAACAAAGCGTGGATACAAGTTAAGATTTAACAAACCCTTTTATGTACCATATTTTGAAAATGAAGCAACAAGTATACAACACGGTTTAAAAACCCTATCTAAAAGTTTTGAAGAATTATTGGTCTTAGATATAAACGATTGGCACTCAATTCAACCAGTGTGGACAAGTGAGTACTAATCTATTATTAGTTTCACCATACAACGTTAATTTTTATGGTGGTGTACAAAATCAAGTCAATCTTTTTAAGAATGGCTTAGATAGATCTAATTTTAATGTTCGTTTGTTAGCACCTGATTCATCTGATTATGACATTGGAAAATCAATGAAAATTCCTTTCAACGGTTCAAGCAATCCAATATCACTTATACCTAATAAGAGAATTTTAAATGAAGCCATTGCTTGGGCAGATATAATTCATATTCATGAGCCATTTATTCCATTATTTTTTTGGAGATTAAAAACTTCAAAAAAGATTGTTGTTACTCATCATGCAAAAATAAGTAAGTTTATATATTTGTGTCTTAAATTTTTGTACTTAACTTTAAGAAATAAAAATTTTTACTCTACTGCTGTGAGTGACGAGGCAAAAGCTAACGCATTAACGTTATCAAAGAAAACAAGAATAATTCCGAATTTCATTGATATTAATGAAAATATTTCATTTATTCCAAATAATAATTTTCTATTCATAGGAAGAAATGAAAGTAGAAAAAATTTAAAATTGTTCATTAATTTATCAAAGTCCATAGATGAGACAAAAGAGTTTATTGCTATAACTAATAAAAGCTCAGAGGACGATTTAATAAAATACCTAATTGATATTTCAGATGATGAAAAAAATTCAATTATTAAAAATGTTGGTTTCTTTATCGCACCACAAACACATTCTGAAAGCTTTGGAATAACAATATTAGAGGCCATAAATGCTGGAAATATTGCAATTTGTTCAAATTTAACTGCATTTATCGATCTTTTAGGAGATAGTGGTATCTATTTTGAAAATAATAATCTCCAATCATTACTTAAGGTTTTAAATAAATTAAATAATTCAGATTTAGACAAAATATGGAATAAACAATACGAGCATATAAATAAAAATTACAATTTACAAAAAGTATTAGATGATTGGATTTATGTCTATAACAATTTGTAGTTAATATTAAATATATGAAAATTGAATCTACTTTTAAAATAAAAAAAGGTTTAGCTGAAATGCTAAAAGGTGGCGTAATAATGGACGTCGTTAATGCAGAACAAGCAGTTATAGCAGAAAAATCGGGTGCAGTAGCTGTTATGGCATTAGAGAGAATTCCTGCTGATATTCGTGCAGAAGGTGGTGTAGCAAGAATGTCTTCAGTTGAGACAATCCAAGAAGTAATAGATTCAGTATCAATACCAGTTATGGCTAAAGCTCGAATTGGACATTTTGTTGAAGCGCAAATGTTAGAATCCCTAGGCATTGATTTTATTGATGAAAGCGAAGTTTTAACACCAGCTGATGATAAAAATCATATCTATAAACATGATATAAAGACTCCTTTTGTCAATGGTGCAACTGACATAGGTGAAGCATGCAGACGAATTGGTGAAGGTGCAGCTATGATTCGAACTAAAGGTGAAGCTGGCACTGGGAACGTTATTGAAGCAGTAAAGCATATGAGAAGTATGACTGATGGTATAAATAAAATTAAAACATCTGATCAAAATGAATTAATGTCATTGGCAAAAGAAATAAGAGCACCATTTGATGT
>LUMI01001901.1_pt1 | contig 16453 bp, 15 predicted proteins | sample 729681 | NCBI WGS metagenome assembly LUMI01 (sample SAMN03860267, study PRJNA289734) | marine metagenome | biome: seawater column; feature: ocean; material: water; isolation source: Red Sea water column Station 34 - depth 10m | place: Saudi Arabia: Red Sea | collected 2011-10-15 | depth 10 m
GCTGAAGAATGGCGACATCATCGTTCGTGAGCCGATCGGAGTCTGCGGGTTGATCACGCCTTGGAATTGGCCGGTCAACCAGGTTGTGCTGAAGGTGCTGCCCGCCATCGCGACAGGATGCAGCTGTGTGCTGAAGCCCAGCGAATACACGCCGCTTTCGGCGGTGATCTATGCCGAGATCCTTGACGAGGCGGGCGTGCCGGCCGGCGTTTTCAACATGGTGCATGGCGAGGGGCCGGTTGTCGGCGCGGCGCTGTCGCGGCATGCCGATGTCCAGATGATGTCATTCACCGGATCAACGCGCGCCGGCAAGGCGGTGACTCAGGATTCGGCCGACACGATCAAGCGGGTCACGCTGGAGCTTGGCGGCAAGTCGCCGAATCTGGTGTTTGCAGATTGCGATCTGGAGGAACGCGTCAAGGTATCGGTGGCGGAATGCATGCTGAATACCGGCCAGTCCTGTGACGCCCCGACCCGCCTTCTGGTGGAGCGCAGCTGCTATGACGAGGTTCTGGAGATTGCCCGCACCGCGGCGGAGAACACGGCTGTCGGCGATCCGGCCGAGGAAGGCGAGCATCTGGGGCCGCTGTTCGACCAGATCCAGTACGACCGCGTCCAGACGATGATCAATGTCGGCATCGACGAGGGGGCGCGGCTGCTGGCCGGCGGTCCCGGCAAGCCCGCAGGCTTCGAGGATGGCTGGTATGTGAAGCCGACGATCTTTGCCGATGTAGAGAACCACATGCGTGTGGCGCGCGAGGAAATCTTCGGCCCGGTGCTGGCGATCACCCCGTTCGACAGCGAGGAGGAGGCCATCTCGATCGCCAATGACACGCCGTACGGCCTTGCCGCCTATGTGCAGACAAGCGACGCCGGCCGCGCCGAAAGGGTGGCGGCGCGTTTGCGGGCCGGAGCGGTGCATATCAATGGTGCGGCTGTCGGATACGGCACGCCGTTCGGTGGCTACAAGCAGTCAGGCAACGGACGCGAAGGCGGCATGATGGGCCTCGAGGACTATCTCGAGACGAAGACGCTTCACGGAATGTTCTAGCCGGGGCTCGCCGCCGGCCGGGTCCAGCTGGCAAGAACGGAATCGCGGCGCAGCAGCGCCTTGGTATCGCGGCGCACGCCGATCCAGCGCAGATGGATCGAGTTGCGGACGATTTCCTCGTCCAGCGACTTCAGCTCGTCGGCGATCGGCGCCCATTCATAGACCGCATCCGAACTGCGCTGGAAGGCGGCCGGGCCGTCGGCGATGTCCTGCCAGTTGGCGAAATTCGCGCGGCGCACGCCATCCGCCATCATTTCCAGAAACACTTTCGGTTCGACGTCGTCCTGTTCGTAGTTCGTCAGGATCTCCTCGATGATTCCGGCAGCAAACGCTTCGGTATCCTGCTTCTCGAGCTGGCCGGAGACATGAAACTGGGCGGCGGCGAACAGCGCCATGTCGGACACGGCCGCGCCGAAGATATGCCAGCGCGCGATGCGCAGCGAGGTGAGGAAGTCGTCGTTTTCGAACAATTTTGGATATTGCGTGCCGGCGCGCGCCTTGACGTAGGTGTAGAGCGTGACCTGCGAGACATAGGCCGCATTCTTTTCAATGTAATCAGCCAGCTGGCGATATGTCTCGATGTCCGGCTCGCGCAGAAGGCCGAGCGTCCGCAGCACGGGCTTGATGGATTCGGGGAGTTTCATATTTGCCGAAAACACAAAAGTTGTTGTCATTCTTGCTCTCCTGAGTACCATCACGCGTTAATGAAGTCGCGGCAAAAACAAACAAAAGGTTTGCGGCTTTAGGGGGGGTTTCGGGCTGTATTTTCCTCAACATAGCCTGAAACTAAGGTGCTTCCCGTCACAAGACGGGTGCTTCAACAGGAGGAATTTCCATGTCAAACGAAGCAGCTGGTGCGTCCAGCCATTGGGAGAAGTCCAAGAGCTTGCTGTATATCACGCTCGCGATCTGGGCCTTCTTCTCGTTCGTCGTGCACTGGTTCGGTTCTGCACTGAATGGCGCCGAGGGGTCTTTCCCCGGCGGTTACTTCATGGCCGGCCAGGGTTCGCAAATCGCCTTCGTCATCCTGATTTTCTGGTTCGTTTCGCGCCAGAACAAGCTTGATGACGAACATGGTGTTTCCGAGGAATAGGAGAGATCACCATGATGAAACTCGAAGGCGGATTTATCCAGAATCTCGGACGGGTCTACGGAATCTACACACTTGGTTTCCTGGGCTTTGTCATTCTCATGGCCATTCTCGAGCAGGCCGGCGTCCCCGCACGCTATATCGGCTACATGTTCGTTGGCTTCACAATCGCAATCTATGCGTTGATCGGCGTTCTTTCGCGGACGATGCAGTCAAACGAGTACTATGTCGCGGGCAGGCAGGTTCCTGCCGTCTTTAACGGCATGGCTACCGCGGCCGACTGGATGTCGGGCGCGTCCTTCATCGCGATGGCCGGTGGTATCTACCTCAAGGGCTATCCCTACATGGCGTTCCTGGTCGGCTGGACCGGCGGTTACGTGCTGGTGGCAAGTCTGCTGGCGCCGTACCTGCGCAAGTTCGGCTGCTACACGGTTCCTGACTTCATCGGAACCCGCTATGGCGGCAACCTTGCGCGTCTTTGCGCGGTGATCATCCTGGTGGTCGCGTCCTTCACCTATGTGACGGCGCAAATCACCGGTACCGGCATCGTGGCATCGCGTGCTCTCGACATTCCGTTCGAGGTTGGCGTCTGGTTCGGCCTTGCAGGCATCCTTGTGTGTTCGATGCTTGGCGGTATGAAGGCCGTGACCTGGACCCAGGTGGCCCAGTACATCGTTCTGATCATCGCCTACCTGCTTCCGGTGTTCTGGATGTCGAACAAGCTGGACTACGGTCTTATCCCGCAGTTCGCGCAGTTTGACGCCGTTCTCCGCGTGCAGGAACTCGAAGCCCTCCATCAGGTTGGCGAGCTGAAGCCGTCGGCTGAAGCCGCTGCCCAGGCCAAGGGCCTTGCCGCCCTGTCTGTCGGCATCAACGATGCCAGCGACACGCTTATGGCCAAGTGGAAGTTCTTCACCCTGGTCCTGTGTATGATGGCAGGTACCGCATCGCTGCCGCACGTGCTGATGCGCTACTTCACCACTCCGTCCGTCAAGGCTGCCCGTCAGTCCGTCGGCTGGTCGCTGGTGTTCATCTTCCTGCTGTACTTCACGGCGCCTGCTCTGGCGACCTTCACAAAGCTCTCGATCCTTGATCCGAACCTCGCGACAGGCATCATCGGCAAGTCCATTGCCGACGCCAATGCGCTTGACTGGGTCAAGAACTGGTCGAGTGTCGGCTTCGTGAAGATCATCGACGGCAACGGTGACGGCATCCTGCAGATCAACGAGTTCTTCATGAAGGGCGACATTGTGGTTCTGGCTACGCCTGAAATCGCCGGTCTTCCTTATGTGATCTCGGGCCTTGTGGCCGCTGGTGGCCTTGCTGCCGCCATGTCGACCGCCGACGGTCTGCTGCTCGCCATCGCGAACGCTCTGTCGCATGACCTGTACTACAAGATCATCGACCCGAAGGCAGATACCAAGACACGTCTCGTCGTGGCGCGTATGCTGCTTCTCGTCGTCGGTGCGGCGGCCGCCTATGTGGCGTCGGCCAAGCTGACCGGGATCCTCGGTGCCGTGGCGTGGGCATTCTGCTTCGCCAACTCCGGCCTGTTCTTCCCGCTGGTGCTTGGTGTCTGGTGGAAGCGTGCGAACCGTGCCGGTGCGGTTGCAGGCATGATCGGTGGCTTCGGCGCCGGTGCCTGGTACCTGTACATGGTGCAGTTCGGTGGCATGACACCGTGGCTTGGTCTTGACGGTCTTCGCTTCGGCATGATCGGTATGCCTGTCAGCCTCGCGCTGATGGTTATCGTCTCGCTGATGACCGAAGAGCCGGATGAAGAGACCCAGAAGATGGTCGATGCCATCCGTGTCCCGAAGGGTGACACTGTCACCAACGCCTAAGGGTACGGGTCTTGCGCCCCGGTCTGTGACAGGCGGCGCATGACTGACAAATTTGCGGAGCAGGGAGTCTTCCCTGCTCCGTTTTGTTTCTGCTAATGATTTGACGAGTTCTTGCAGGAGTGCGCGCAGATGATGGGTGAAATCCCGATTTCGATCCTGATCCTCGATTATGTGATGGGTCTGGCGATGTGGACGCTGATGGGCCGGTTCGGCATGAGCCTGTTCGTGAACGAACATTCGGATTTCTTCTTCATGAAGGCCTTTGTCCGGATGACCGATCCGATGATCAGGGCGATGAAATGGGCCACGCCCAGTTTTCTGGTCGAAAAGATGCGGCCGCTCTATGTGGCCTGGTTCATCTATATGATCCGTTTCTATCTGATGCCGCTGATCCTTGGTTACAGTGTGATGGGCATGCTGTCTTTCCCCCTCGAGTCCGAAATTGCCGTAATCATTTACGATATCGGCAAGATGTTCCAGTAGGGGCCCGGCATGGCGCTTGAGATGCCGCCAGTATCGCGGTGGCCGGCCCGGTGCAGACACCTCATGTTGATGTCACCAACAATCACTGGCAATTCAGCAAGGCGGGGCTGCTGGCCGAGGCGGGCCTCGAGCGCCTGCTGGTGGTCAATGACTTCACCGCACAGGCGCTGGCCCAGACCGACCCGTCGGCGCATGGCAATCTGCAGGTCCTGCCGGGAACCGGACCCGCAGACGCGCCGCTTCTGGTGATCGGGCCCGGCACCGGGCTGGGCGTGTCGGCGCTGGTCCCCGCAGGTGACGGCTATGTGCCGATCGAGGGCGAGGGCGGCCATGTCGGCATGTCGCCGCAGAACGAGGCTGAAATGGCGCTGATGCGGGCACGCAAGGCGGAGGTCCCGCATGTCTCGGCAGAGGATTTTGTCAGTGGACCCGGCCTTGAAAATATCTACAGGCTGCAGACCGGCACGGAGCTGGCCGCGCCCGAAATCGGCAAGGCTGCCATGGCGGGCGACGGGTCGGCGCGCGAGGCAGCGATGACCATGCTTGGCATTCTGGGGACGGTGATTGCCGACGCGGTGCTGACGACGGGGTCCTGGCGCGGTGTTGTCATAGCCGGCGGGATCGTGGCGCAGCTGCAGCCCTTGCTTGCCGAGAGCCCGTTCGCCGAACGGTTCCGCCATGGCGGGACAATGGGACGGCTTCTGGCGGATGTTCCGGTATGGCTGTCGGTCGACCCGCATGCCGGGCTGCGCGGGGCCGCCGTGGCCATGGCCACACCGTCGCTTCAGGCGCGGGTGATCACGGCCGGCTGACCCTGTCGGCGCGCGCGCCGGAGCCGGCGACAAAGCGTGGCATGGCGAGGCTGGCGACACCCAGGGCAAAGGCGATGGCGGCAATGCCGAGCACGGTGGCGTCCAGCCCCATGAAATGCGCCAGCACGCCGAACAGCGCCGGTCCGCTGATCAGCCCGAAATAGGCAAATCCGACAATGACCGAAATTTCACGAAGCGGCCGGTCGCCGGCGGCGCGGCCTGCTTCTGAAATGATGATCGGAAAGGCGTTCGCCACGGCAAGCCCGATGAAGATATAGGCCCAGACCAGCATCGTGACATGGGCCGTGGCAACGGCTGTGGTGAGCAGCACGCCGGCGATCACCAGCGGCACGGCAAGCAACAGGTTCGGTGCGATCATCGCCGCCAGCCGGTCACCCATGAACCGAGCCACCGTCATGGCGACGCTGAAGAACAGCACGGCGCGCCCGGCATCCTCGGCAGGCAGTGTCAGCACCCGGTTGAGATGAAGCGCCGACCAGTCGATGACCCCGCCCTCGACAAGCGAGGACAGCGAGATGCATGCGCCAAGGAACAAGATCACGGCAAACGACAACCTCAGTGGCTTGCCGTGCTGTATGTCGTCCTTCATCCCGGCTTCCGCCGAGACCCAGGACCGGTTTGTGATGATATAGGCGCCGTAGACCGCCGCAGAGCCCACGATCCCGACTGCCGGGTCATGGCCGCCGGACAGCAGCAGCGTCACAAGGCCGGCCCCGATCAGCATGCCGAGCGAGAACAGCGCGTGGAACCCCGACATGCTGCGCTTCCGGGCTTTCTGCTCCCACTGCGATGACTGGCTGTTCAGCCCGGCGTCGAGAAAGCCGGCGGCAAGACCGGTCACTACGCCGGCCGCGAAGAAAACAGGAAGCGAGCCGGTCACAAGGCATACCGTGAATCCGCCTGCATAGACCGGGCCGGCGAACCGGATCAGCTGGCCGTCATCCTGAAGCGCCTTCACCCGCGTCACAAGGAAGATGGCGGCGCACAGGCTCAGCCCTATGATCAGAAGGAAAGCCGAGATCATCAGCTCGCTGAGACCGAGATCGGCGCTGCGAAGGGGGACCATCACGCCCCACATGCCCATGAACAGCCCAAGACCCAGAAAGCCTGCCGAGATCGCCCGGCGCGCGGCGGTGAGCAGGGGCTCGTTCATAGGCAGCTAGAGCGCGGCGGCGGCGCGTGCGCGCGTCGCAATGCCGGAGAAGTCGCCATCGGCGATGGCCGCCTGTGATGCGACCCAGCTGCCGCCGACACACGGCACGTTGGGCAGGGCAAGCCAGTCCGGTGCCGTGTCCTGGGTAATGCCGCCGGTAGGGCAGACGATCACCCCCGGAAGGGGGCTGGCCAACGCCTTGATAAAGGCGGTGCCGCCGGATGCGTTCGCCGGAAAGAACTTTACGGCGCTGAACCCGTCGTCCTGAAGCGCCATCATCTCGGACACGGTGGCTGCACCGGGAAGAAGCGGCAGTCCGGCAGCGCGGCAGCCTGAAATCACATCCTGCGTCGTGCCTGGCGACACGGCGAAAGCGGCCCCGGCGTCGCGTGCCTGATGCGCCAGCTCGGCCCGGTTCACCGTGCCGGCACCAATGGTAATATCGGGGCAGTGGCCGGCGACGGCGCTGATCGCATCCAGTGCCGCCGGCGTGCGAAGGGTGATCTCGATGGTGCGGATGCCGCCTTCCAGAAGCGCCTCGGCAAGCGGGACGGCCTTGTCGCTGTCATCGATGACGATCACCGGCATTACCGGGCCGAGCGCCAGAATCCGGGAAATGGTCAGCATCTGTCAGCTCTCCTGGGAATGCAGCCCGGCGCCCTGCTCGGCCGAACCGGCAGACGCGCGAAGGGCGCTGAAAAGCGGGCGGGCAAAGCCGCGTTGCGGGGCGCTGTTGGTCGGGCCAAACGGGGCGCGGGAATTCAGCTCGGCATCGGTTTGCAGGGTTCCGGCCACCGCATCAAGACGGATCATGTCGCCGTCGGCCAGCTGTCCGATCGGGCCGCCGGCAACGGCTTCGGGCATGACATGGATGGCGGCAGGCACATTGCCCGACGCGCCGAGACCGCGGCCGGGGCCTCGATCAGGCGGCGTTCCTCGGCGACGGCGGAAATCTTGATCACTGACTTGCCAAGCACGCCGTCCAGCATGCGAAGCCCGCCATTCGGCGCGTGCGGATCGCCAGCGGGGCGCAGAATGTCGGTGTCGAGCGATGTCGACGGGGCATCACGCCAGACAAGACCATTGTCCGAAAGCAGGGGTTCGCGCGCGTAATCGGCAAGGCTGTCACCCGACACGGTGGCCGCACCGCCGTCAAGGAGGCCGGCACCGAGAAGCTCGGCGATGACATAGCCCATGCCGCCGGCGGCGTGGAAATGGTTCACATCGGCCTGGCCGTTCGGATAGACGCGTGCCAGAAGCGGCGTGACCTCGGACAGGTCGGCGAAATCCTGCCAGGTGAGGGTGATGCCGGCGGCGGCGGCCATTGCCGGAAGGTGGAGCGTATGGTTGGTCGATCCGCCGGTGGCATGCAGGCCGACGATGGCATTGACGAAGCTGCGCTCGTCCAGCATCCGGCCGACCGGGCGCGGGTCTTTGCCGCGCCGCGCGATGGCGATGGCACGCTCGGTGGCGGCAACGGTCAGGGCGTGGCGCAGGTCGTCATGCGGGTTGACGAAGGCGGCGCCGGGAAGATGCAGCCCCATCACCTCCATCAGCATCTGGTTGGAATTGGCGGTGCCGTAGAATGTGCAGGTGCCGGGGCCGTGATAGGCCGCCACCTCGGACTTGAGCAGGTCGGCGCGGGTCGCCTCGCCGCGGGCGAACGCCTTGCGGACAGCGGCCTTTTCGGCATTCGGCAAGCCGCTTGTCATCGGTCCCGCGGGCACGAAAATCACCGGAAGATGCCCGAATGACAGCGCCCCGATCACCAGTCCCGGCACGATCTTGTCGCAAACGCCAAGGCACAGGGCCGCGTCATAGACCCCGTGCGACAGGCCGACGGCCGTTGCCATGGCGATGACGTCGCGGCTCATCAGCGACAGCTCCATGCCCGGGCGGCCCTGGGTGACACCGTCGCACATCGCCGGAACGCCGCCCGCCACCTGCGCGGTGCCGCCTGCCGCCCGCGCGGCGGCGCGGATCACCTGCGGATAGCTTTCGAACGGCTGGTGCGCCGACAGCATGTCGTTATAGGCGGTGATGATGCCGATATTCGGTGCAAGCTCTCCGCCCGTTCCCAGGACATTGTCCTGGTCGGGGCCGGCCGCTGCGGCGGCATGCGCCATGTTGGAGCAGGATACGGCGCGGCGGTCGCTGTCGGGCGATTCCTCCATCGCCGCGATGTCCTCGAGATAGGCCTGCCGCCGGTCGTGGCTGCGGCTGCGGATCCGTTCGGTAACGGTGGCGATGCGGTCGTGAAGCTGTGTCATGGCCCGGTTCCCGTGCCGTCAGTCGTCATAAGGGTCGATCCAGGACCTGCCGTCGGCGGCAAGAAGGTCGTCCGTCGGTCCCATCGTACCCGAACGATAGAGCGCCGGTGTCCTGCCTGCCACCAATTTCATCGCCGGATCGATGATATCCCAGGCCGCGAACACCTCGTCGCGGCGCATGAACAGCGTCTGGTTGCCGCGCGCGGTATCCATCAGCAGCCGCTCATAGGCATCCGGCAGCCGCGCTTCGAAGGTGTCGCCGAAGCTGAGGTTGAGTTCTGACGGGAACAGCCGCATGCCGCCCGGGCCGGGCTCCTTGGAAATCAGCTGCAGGCGCAGGCCCTCGCTCGGCTGCAGCCGGATGATCAGCCTGTTCGGCGGGCTGTCGATATCGCCGCCGCCATTGCGCTGGAAGATATCGTGCGGGCGCTGCTTGAAGGTGATGACGATTTCCGACGCCCGCCGCGCCAGCTTCTTGCCGGTGCGGATATAGAAGGGCACTCCCGCCCAGCGCCAGTTGTCGATCGCCAGCTTCATCGCGACATAGGTCTCGGTATCGGATGGGCTGCCAAGCTCCTGTGCGTATTCCTGATACTGGCCGCGCGAGATGTCGCCGGCGGACAGCGGCCGGATCGCCCGCAGCACACGCAGTTTCTCGTCACGCACCTGGTCGGCGTTGAAATGCGAGGGCGGCTCCATCGCCACAAGGCAGACAAGCTGCATAAGATGGTTCTGAACCATGTCGCGAATGGCGCCGTAAGCATCGTAATAGGCGGCGCGGTTGTCGACGCCAACTGTCTCGGCCACGGTGATCTGGACGTGGTCGATATGGTTGTTGTTCCACTGCGTCTCGAAGATGACATTGGCAAAGCGCAGCGCCATCAGGTTCTGCACCGTCTCCTTGCCGAGATAATGGTCGATCCGGTAGATCTGCGACTCATCGAAGATCTCGGCAAGCTCGGCATTGATCGCGCGGCTCGAGGCGCCGTCATGACCAAGCGGCTTTTCAACGACGAGGCGCGCCTGCGGGGTCGCCAGCCCGCAATCGCGAAGCAGGCGGGTGGCATCGCCGAACAGGCTCGGCGCGATGGCGAGATAGAAGATGGTGGGACGCGCGCTGTCTGCGCGCTCGTTGATAAAACCGGCCAGATGATCCCCGCCGGCCCCGCCCTGCACATCCAGCGTGATCATCGAGATGAGCGCCAGGAATCCGGTCCAGTCATCCTCGCTGGCGCCGCCGCCGGAAAAAGCGTCCTCGCAGAACGGGCGGAGGATGCCGGCATAGTCTTCTGGCGAGATGTCGCGCCTCGATGCGGCGGCGATCCGGTAGTCGGACGTGATCTGTCCGTCGAGATAGCGCCAGAACAGGGCAGGCAGGATCTTGCGCAGGGCAAGATCGCCGGTACCGCCGATGATCACATAATCGCTCGGGGACAAATTGACCGAGGGCGTCTTGGCATCTGTCATATCAGTCTCCGCTGCGAGGCCGGCATCACTGAACGAATGATCGTGGTCTGGCACTCTGGTCACCTACAGTTTCAGGATGGAACCGGCCGTGTCCAGCATCCTGTTGGAAAATCCCCATTCATTGTCGTACCAGGCCAGAACACGGGTCATTCCGTCCGGCATCACCCGGGTCTGGTCGAGATGGACAACGGCCGAGGAGGGATCATGATTGAAGTCGGTGGAGACAAGCGGTCTGTCGGTCACCGTCAGGACGGGCGCCATGGTGTCGGCAGCGGCGGCAAAGGCGGCGTTGATGTCCTCGGCGCTCATCCGGCGGGTCGGCTCGAACACAAGGTCGACGGCCGACACATTCGGCGTCGGCACCCGGATGGCAACCCCGTCCAGCCGTCCGTCAAGCTCGGGAAGGACAAGGCCGACGGCGGCTGCCGCGCCCGTGGTAGACGGCACCATGTTGAGCGCCGCCGCCCGCGCCCGGTACGGATCGCGATGGTCGCCGTCAATCAGGTTCTGGTCGCCCGTATAGGCGTGGACCGTGGTCATGAAGCCCTGGTTGATGCCGCAAGTGGCCTGCAGGACACTGGCGACCGGCGCAAGGCAGTTGGTGGTGCAGGAGGCGTTCGAGATGATGATCATATCCGGCGACAGGATGCTGTCATTGACGCCATAGACGATGGTGGCGTCTGCGCCCTTGCATGGCGCGGAAACAAGGACGCGCGCTGCGCTGGCGTCGATATGGCGGCCGGCGGCCTCGGCATCGGTGAAAATGCCGGTGCATTCCATCACCAGCCCGATCCCGCGCCCACCCCAGTCGCAATCCTCGGGGTTCCGGTGGCTCATATAGGCGATGCGCCGCCCGTCGATTTCGATGAAGCCGTCACCGAACCCGACCGCCCGGTCGAGCCGGCCATGGGTCGAATCTGATGGCAACCTGCTTCATGACATGTTTCCCCCATTCATGCGTCGGAAATACAGGAGAAGAGAGTGTTCCGTCAATTAATAAATCAATCTGATTTAAAAAATATCGAAAACCTGCTACAGATGATCTCCGGAAGGTGGCTTGCCGGGGCGATACCGGCGGTTCTATCCTGTCGCCGCCGCCATGACGTTATTGCCATGACGGCATCATCATGCCGCAAGCCGGCATTCAGGTTTCAAGACCAGGGACAACACCCCGATGAAGGCGCAATCCCCAATTGGTGACCACACTTCTGCCGTGCTTCATGGCGGCAACCAGGTCAGCGTGGGACAATATAACGAGCGGCTCGTGATCTCGCTGTTGCGCCGCCATGGCTGGCTGACAAAGGCGGATCTGGCGCGCATGACCGGGCTGTCGGCGCAGACCATGACGGTGATCGTCAAGCGCCTGACGGCAAGCGGACTTCTTCTGAGCGGCGACAAGATGCGCGGCCGCGTCGGCCAGCCTTCGACCCCCTTCGCGCTCAATCCCCATGGCGCGGTATCAATCGGGATCAAGATCGGGCGGCGGTCGCTGGACCTGATTGCCATGGGGTTCGACGGCACGGTGCTTGCCCGCCGCACGGAACGGTTTGCCATGCCGGATGCGGGCGCGACGCTGCGCCTTCTCGATGCCAACCTTCCGGGACTGGTCGCCGATCTTCCTGCCGATCAGCAGAAACGGGTGATCGGGGCCGGGATAGCCATGCCGCGAAGCCTTGCCGGATGGGAGGCTGAACTGAACCTGCCTTCCGGGGCGCTCGAGGACTGGAACGACATCGACATTGTCGCCGAGGTCGAATCGCGGGTCGGCGCACGGACCTTCCTGCTGCATGATGTGTCGGCCGCCTGCCTTGCCGAGCTGTGTTTCGGCCGGGGCAAGGAAATCCAGAATTTTCTCTACCTCTATGTCGGCAGCTTTGTCGGGGGTGGGCTGGTTCTCTCGAACCAGCTGCAGACGGGCGCGCATGGTGCCACGGCGGCGATCGGCTCGCTGCCGACAGGTCTCGGCCGCGACGGGATGCCGGCCCAGCTGATCGAACGCGCGTCGCTGACCGGGTTCGAGGCGATGGCGCGCGCCGCAGGCCGCGATGATCCCCACCCCTTCTATTATGGCGAGCAGGATGACGAGACCATCCGCATTTTCACCGAATGGGCGGAAGACGCGTCTGACAGCCTGGCCTTTGCCATTCTGGCCACGGCCTCGGTGCTTGATCTGGATGCGGTGGTGCTGGCGGGCGGGCTGCCCGAAGACCGGACACGCGATCTTCTGAGGATGACGCGCAGCGCTCTGGACCGCTATAATTCCAAGGGGGTTCACCTTCCCGAACTTCATCAGGCGGAGATCGGCATCACCGCGCGCGCCATCGGCAGCGCATTCCTGCCGATCTATGCCAATTTCTCTCTCGATCGCGATTCACTGCTGATCAACGGTTAGCCAAAGGACGCCTGCCATGCATCCGCTCGTCACCCAGCAGCATATTGATGACTACGCCCGCGACGGCGCCGTTCTGGTGCGCGGGCTGTTCGCCGGTTTCGTCGACGAGATCGCCGCAGGGATCGAAATGAACATGTCCGACCCCGGTCCCTATGCGGCGGAAAATCTGAAGCCGGGCGAAACCGGCAGGTGTGATCAGGCGCTCGCCCGCGGCCCAGGTCGCTGCCGACCTGATGGGTTCCGACAGCGCGCAGCTGTTCCATGACCATGTGCTGGTCAAGGAGCCGGGCACCTCGAAAGCGACGCCATGGCACCAGGACAGCCCCTATTATTTCGTCGAGGGGACGCAGACTCTCAGCTTCTGGTGTCCGGTCGATCCGGTCGGCGCGGCAAGCCTTCGCTGCGTGGCGGGATCGCATCTCTGGCCGCGGCCGGTACTGCCGACCCGCTGGCTGTCCGAAGAGAATTTCTATGCCGACGAGGATGCCTATATGCCGGTCCCCGACCCCGATGCCGAGGGGATGCGGATTCTGGAATGGCCGATGGAACCCGGCGACGCGGTTGCGTTCGATTTCCGCGTGCTGCACGGGGCGCGTGGCAATGAAAGCGATATCCATCGCCGCGCCTTCTCGCTGCGGCTGGTTGGCGACGACGCGCGCTATGTCGAGCGGCCGGGACGCACATCTCCGCCTTTCCCGGGGCACGGGATGCGACCCGGTGATCGCTTGCGGGAGGACTGGTTCCCGACTATTTTCCGACGGTCCGATGACATAATTGGCCGGGAGGCAGCTGGTGCGTAAACAGGTTGTGATTGTAGGGGCAGGCCCGGCCGGGCTGCTGCTTGGCCGTCTTCTGGATCTTGCCGGGATCGACAATGTTGTCCTCGAGAGGCAGACACAGGATTATGTGCTGGCCCGCATTCGCGCCGGCATTCTTGAGCAGACCACCGTTGATCTGATCCACCGGGCCGGGGCCGGGGACAGGCTTTCGGCCGAAGGCATCCCGCATCACGCCGTGAACCTCGCCTTTGACTATAAATCTGTCGCCATCGGCCTGTCCGAACACACCAGCGGCAAGGTGGTCACCGCCTACGGCCAGACCGAAGTGACGCGCGACCTGTGCGAGGTGCGTGACAAGGCGGGAAGCGCAACTGTCTACGAGGCCGCCGACGTCGCCATTCACGATATCGACACGCCGCATCCCTGGGTCTCCTATGCCAAGGACGGAATCACTCACCGGATCGACTGCGACCTCGTCGCCGGCTGTGACGGCTATCACGGGGTCAGCCGCCGTTCCGTGCCTGAATCCGCGATCACCACCTATGAAAAGATCTATCCGTTCGGCTGGCTTGGCCTGCTGTCCGATACGCGGCCGGTGGCGCATGAAGTCGTCTATGCGAACACCGCGCGGGGCTTTGCCCTGTGCTCGATGCGCTCGATGACCCGCTCGCGCTATTACATCCAGTGCGATGTCGACGACAAGGTCGAGAACTGGTCGGACGACGCCTTCTGGGACGAATTCCGCCGCCGCCTGCCGCCGGAGATGGCAGAGGCGCTGGAAACCGGCCCGTCGCTGGAAATGAGCATCGCCCCGCTTAAGACCGAGCGGTTCTCATGGTGGCTGACCAACCTGACCCACCGGTTCAATGACGATCCGTTCGAGCAGCGGATGAAGGAGGCCGAACTGGCCTATGTCACGACCTCCGATGCCGGCCGCCAGATGGTGGCGGAGAATTATGTGGGCCTGCCGCTCTGAATTCCGCTGTGACTGTCGCTCTCGCCGCCGCTATGGCTGCGGGTCTTCATCATCCTGACCGGACAGGGTCTCGATGGCGGCGCGCTGGCGCGTGGCGTCGCGCTCCGGCCTGTGCTTGCGGGTGAACTGGCGCCCGCTCTGCAGCGCATCCTCGCCAAGCCGGGCATGCAGATCGTCAATCGCCGCCTCCAGATCGTCTCGCCGGCTCTCGCCCTCGCCGACAAGGGAGAGAAGATCGCCGCCGCCCGGCGGGCCAAGCTGTTCCGCCCCGATGCCGAGAAGCCGGTATGATTTCCTGCCGCCGATCTCGCGACCCAGAAGCTCGCGCCCGACGGTGAACAGGAGATGCGCCTTGTCGGTGCGCTCGGACAGGGTCTGGCTTCGTGTGAGGATGCGGTGGTCGGGACGTTTCAGCTTCAGGGTCACGCGCCCGCCGGCAAGATTCTGCGCCTTCAGCCGCGTCGAGACCTTGCGGCACAGCATCTCGAGCTCCGCCTCCAGTTCCGCTGCGGTCGACAGGTCCTTCACAAAGGTTGTCTCGCTGGAAATGCTCTTTGCCTCGCGGTCGGGGGATACCGGCCGCGGATCGATCCCGGCCGCCAGATCGCGGATCGTCGGCGCGCTCTTGCCGAGAAGGCCTGCCAGCTGCCCGTCCGGCGCCGCGACCAGATCGCCGCATGTCTCGATGCCGGATGCGTTCAGCCGTGCCACCGCCGCCTTGCCGAGGCCGAACAGCACCGACACTGGTTGCGGTGCCAGCCAGGCCGCGGCGCTGTCCATATCGACGGCAAAGAAACCGTCGGGCTTGTCGCGGTCGGACGCCATTTTCGCCAGCGACTTGGTGCCGCTCAGCCCGATCGAGACGGTGATGCCGATCTCTTCGCGTATCCCGCGCTGCAGGCGGACAAGCGCCTCGGCCGGCGGGCAGCCATGCAGGGATTCGGTGCCGGCAAGATCAAGAAAGGCTTCATCGATCGACAGCGGCTGGACCAGCGGTGTGAGCGCCAGCATGCGCGACCTGATTTCGCGGCTGATCGCGGTGTAATGGCTCATGCGCGGGCGGATCACCACCGCATCCGGGCACCGCTTCAGCGCCTGCCAGGTCGGCATCGCCGACCGGATGCCATAGCGGCGCGCGATGTAGCATGCCGCCGCGACCACGCCGCGCTCGCGCCCGCCGACGATCACCGGCCGGTCGCGGATCGACGGGTCGTCGCGTTTTTCGACCGAGGCGTAGAACGCGTCGCAATCCATATGCGCGATGGTCAGGCCGAACAGCTCGCGGCTGCTGCGCACGTCATCCGACCCGCAATAGGGGCATGTCGCCGGCGGCGCCTCGCCGCCGTCATAGCCGCGGCGAAGGCAGCTTCGGCACAGCATCTGATAGGCAGAGCCTGTCATCCCCGTCTCGCCACTCCCGTCCCGTCAAGTGTTGGCCGATGCCATGATGGCGGCTGCCTCGGCCACGCGCGCCTCATTGTTCGGGGCGATGCTGCCGTCGGCCATGAATTGCGAATTCTCGAACCCGACCCGCAGCTTGCCGCCAAGGGACACGGCGTGGCGGATGCAGGCGGCTTCCTCTTCGCGGAAGGCGCAGATCGCCCAGTCGCCGTCAATGCCGGCGGCCCGCATTTCGGCAAGGAAGCTGTCGATCTGTTCGGGGTGCGAGATCGCGCCGGTATAATGGCCGACGACGAACAGGCACCAGACCCCCGATTTCGGCAGCCCTGCCTCGTCCAGAAGTGCGCCGAGAAGCCGCAGATGTTCCGGCTGGTAGCAGATATGCTGGGTGCGGATGCCGGTATCGGCGAGCCAGTGATAGAAGGCGGCGTCCTCGGCCGATGGCTGTCCCGAGGGGATCATCTCGGGCACCCCGATCGAGACACCGGGCGGACCCACGTCGCGGGCAAGCCTGCGCATATCGTCCGGCCCGTAACGCCCCACCGTCTCGGTGGTCATCTGCAGATGCAGGCCGGGCACCGCAACCGCCAGTTCGGCAAGCGCCTCGCGATTGAGGCCGGTATCAAGGATATGGGCCTTGGCCGCGTCCCGAACATGGAAATGCATGGCCCCGGCGCCGGCTGCGGCGCATCTGCGGGCCGTTTCCACGATCTG
>LUMI01000533.1_pt1 | contig 16433 bp, 18 predicted proteins | sample 729681 | NCBI WGS metagenome assembly LUMI01 (sample SAMN03860267, study PRJNA289734) | marine metagenome | biome: seawater column; feature: ocean; material: water; isolation source: Red Sea water column Station 34 - depth 10m | place: Saudi Arabia: Red Sea | collected 2011-10-15 | depth 10 m
ATGTATTCGTTTGTCACAAATCCTAAAAGAAATTTGCAAGGCATCGCAATAAAACAAGGAAAATATTTTGGTGGAATCTATGAATACGATAAAGTTACTTTTGGAAAAGTTGATGATGAAAAATTATCACTCAATAAAAATGAAAATGGTGAGGTGATTCTATCTTTTGGTTACAATGTTTTGGATAGTTATGGATTTAAACAAAAGGATTTTGAAAACGATGAATTTGTAAATCTACTAGGAAATATTCTAGTAGATGTAATTGATAAATATGGTACAGGAGAAGAGCTTGAATCAAACGATTGAAAGAACCGCCCTCACTAACTTAATCTGCAATGAAGATTATGCTCGAAAGGTTTTGCCTTTCATCAAGAGTAATTACTTTGATGAAAGAGAAGAACAAATCATCTTCGAGGAAATCAGTAACTTTGTAGATAAGTATCAAAAGATTCCCACACAGACCAGCCTTGAGATAGAGGTCGGTGAGAGAAAAGACCTTAACGAAACAGAACACAAAAAGATTGTCGATATCATCAAGACACTCAATCCGATGGAAGTGGACTTCGATTGGTTGGTGGATCATACTGAAAAGTTTTGTAAAGACAAAGCAATCTACAATGCAATCGTTGATGGTATCAAGATTATTGATGGTAAGGATAAGAAACGAACACCCGATGCAATCCCAGAGATATTGACCGATGCACTGTCAGTATCTTTTGACAACTCTGTCGGTCACGATTATATTGAAGATGCAGAATCACGATATGAGTTCTATCATCGTGTAGAAGAACGCATACCATTTGACTTGGACTTTTTCAACAGAATAACAAAAGGTGGTTTGCCTCCCAAGACTTTGAACATCGCACTCGCTGGAACTGGTGTTGGTAAAAGTTTGTTTATGTGTCACATGGCTGCAAACTGTTTGTCTCAGGGTAAGAATGTTTTGTATGTGACCTTAGAAATGGCAGAGGAAAGAATCGCAGAACGAATCGATGCGAACCTAATGAATGTCAGTATGGAAGATTTACAAGACCTACCGAAAAAGATGTTTACAGATAAGATGACAAAGATAACTAAAAAGACAACTGGTAAACTTATCGTTAAAGAATATCCAACCGCAACAGCTCACTCTGCACACTTTAGAGGATTAATAAAAGAACTTGCAATCAAAAAGTCTTTCAGACCAGATATTATCTTTATTGATTATCTAAACATCTGTGCGTCCAGTAGATTCAAGGGTGCTCAGAATGTGAACTCGTATATGTATGTCAAAGCGATTGCAGAAGAACTGCGTGGACTTGCGGTTGAGACCAATGTTCCCATCATGTCTGCGACTCAAACCACAAGGTCTGGTTTTGTATCTACCGATGTCGGACTTGAGGATACCTCTGAGAGTTTTGGATTGCCTGCAACCGCTGACTTGATGTTTGCATTGATATCGACAGAGGAACTAGAGGAACTCAATCAGATATGTGTAAAACAGTTGAAAAACCGATACAATGATCCTACAATGAATAAACGATTTGTTATCGGTATAGATCGTGCAAAGATGAGATTATATGATGTAGAGGTTGATGCACAACAGGACTTGGTGAATAGTGGTCAGGATAACGGGCCAGTGTTCGATAATACAAGTTTTGGTTCTAAATCATACGACAAGTTTTCTAAACTGAAAGTATAACTTCTCATCTTATAAATAGTATATAAATTACTTTTATGGGAGATTTGGATGTCTATTAGAGATATTGTCCGTCAAACACGACAAGTTCAGCAAGAATATATTGAACCTATATCAAAAATTCAAAACTTTTTAGTCGAAGCTAAGGGTCTAGATATTGAAGAGATATCTAAGATAAGGGGTGGAGTTCCCAGAGCTTCAATCATAACAAATGTTATTGATAAAAAAATAAAAGTTCAAACTACAAAAGGTGACACCACTATAGATTGGTTGTCTCCAGAGATAAAAGCTGCATTTGATACTGGTGATTATCAATCCACGTTCAAAGAGATGGGTAAATATAAAAATGTTTTTATAACCCCAAACGGTGATGAATTAAAACTTAACAACATATTAAAAACAGAATTATTTGGTGGTGGTCGTGGTTCTGGTGGTGGTGCAGAAAATACTGCAACCACAGAATGTGCTCAATGTGTTTATTCTGCGGCCATACATTATGTCACAGGTAAAATGGAGATTGATGAATATCTAGATGACGAACTTTTGGGTGAAGCTGGACAATATGTTGACATCGATGTTCCAATGTCTACAATCGCAGAAAAATTAACTGACGATTGGATTCAATCTTCTATTCTGATCGGAAACGCATTAAGAAAACAATTAGGAAGTGGGTCTTGGAAGTTTCACAGGGGTTCACAGTTAGTTAATACAATTAACAACACGTTCAATAAATTAAATAAAGCAGAGACACCAAAACCATTCTCAAACGTAAACAAGTGGACACCAGCTGATATTTGGGCTGTCAAGGGTTCAGAAAGTTTTAATTTTGATCAGTTTTCGACTTTAGGTGAATTTAATAACGAACTAAAAGAATTGTACGATAAAAAAAGACTTGTTGGTATATCTTTAAAGAAAGCAGTTGGCAAAGCAAAACTAGAGGAGTTCAATACTAAAGGTTTTATTAGGAGACCAGTTAAGTTTCAAAGTTACAAACTTTATGCTAGAGATGTTTTTAAATCAAAAGACGTTTACATAAATTTTGGTGGAATGACAATGCAACTTAGAAGTTTTGATATTGGAAAAAGTTGGCAAGGTGAAATAAAAGGATCAAAAGCTTCTGCTGGAAAAATTGGTGGTGGAGTGTTAGAGGGTATCTTACAAAAACAGACAGGGGTTAAATTTAAGTACACAGAGTCACAACTAAAAGCTTTAGCAACAAAACCAACACCACAATTTTTACAGGAGTTGTATGAACTTTACCTTGCACTAGAAACTAGAAAACCAATAGAACAAACTCTTTTCATAAAACAATCACAGAGAGCAAAAATGGATTGGAGATATTCAAAATATAAAAGTATGTTCTACACCGCACAGATTGTAAAAAACAGAGCAGCTGGTAATAAAATTTGTGATGCAATTGCTGGTTATGCGTTGTCATCATCTGATTTATCAGCTCCATACATAAAAGCATCGTAATGTTATCATTCGCAGAACTACTCACTGAAGATAAGGCTGGAAAAAATCTTCACCTAGAACACATTGAGGATGAGATACTCAACTATGGTGTTGATGGTGGTAGGGCTGCAATAAACTTTATACAATCATTGAGAGATATGTTGGCTGGTGCGAGTCGGTCATCTGTGAACATGACGGTCAAGTGGGACGGTGCGCCTGCAATCTTCGCTGGTATCGATCCATCAGACGGTAAGTTTTTCGTTGCAAAGAAATCAGTATTTAACATCAATCCCAAACTATACAAAACCAACGCAGAGATTGATGCAGACCTATCTGGTGCATTGAACTCTAAGTTTAAGATTGCACTTGCAGAGTTTTCCAAGTTGGGTATAAAAGATGTTCTACAGGGTGACTTGATGTTCACCGATGACGTTGAATCAGAAACAATCGAGGGAACAAAATACTACACGTTCCAACCCAACACGATTGTCTATGCAGTTCCAGTGGATTCCGATTTGGGTAAGGTAATCAACAAGGCCAAAATCGGAGTTGTCTGGCATACAACCTACAAGGGAAAAGAACTTCAAGATATGAAAGCATCATTCGGTGCAGACATCAAAGGATTAAGTAAACCAACGAGTGTGTGGATGGACGATGCAACCTATAAAGATGTATCAGGTAGAGCAACATTCAATCAAAAAGAAACAGACAAGATAACTGCAACACTGTCAAAGGTGGGTTCTACATTTCAAAAGATAAACGCACCGATGTTGAGAAGATTTCTAACATTACAGGACAGTTTGACAGGTGCGTTGGTCGGTGCATCGCTCAAGACCTACAACAACAGTAAGGTGAGAGCTGGTGAGATAATCAGTAATCCAAAGTCTCACGCAACTGGTTACGTCAAGTGGGTCGAGATGTCAATACAAAAACAAATCGATAAAGCAAAAAGTGACAAGGGTAAAGAAAAATATACCAAGTTACAAAAAGAATATGTAAGGGATTTTAGTAAACACACAAGGAATCTAGAACAGGTCATACGGTTTCAAAATTTACTGGTTGACGCAAAGATGCAAATAGTAAAAAAACTAAATAGTGTGAAGGGTTTGACGGATACTTTTGTCAAAACCGCAAATGGATTCAAGGTAACTAATCCAGAGGGTTATGTTGCGATTGATAGAGTGAGTGGAGGTGCAGTTAAACTGGTAGACCGTATGGAGTTCTCGTTTAACAACTTCACCGCTATAAAGGCATGGGACAAATGAAAAAATTTAAAGAACTACAATCTGAAGTAAATCAAATTACTGAGTTTCGATTTGTAAACAAAGCACAAAGAAAGAAACAAAAGATTCGTATGCAACGACTCGCTAAGTCTGCTGCCTTTCAGGCAAAGAAAGCGAGGGCGATGAGGCGTATGCCTGACGCTGGAAAGATAATGACTCTTGCGAAAAAGGCTGCAAAGAAAGTCATACTCAAAAAGTTCTATCCCAAATATGCTGAAATGAGTATGCAGGCCAAAGTTAAAATAGATCAAATCATTGCAACCAAGTATGGTGCGATGATTGATAAGATTGCAAAAAGACAAATACCAAAAATAAAAGTTGCTGCAAAAGCAAGAGTCAAAGCTGCAAAAGAAAGGGCTCGTCAAGATGCGTAGTTTTATAGAACTCACTGAACAAAAGGGTCAGATTGTATTCGCATTTGGTCGATTCAATCCACCCACCACTGGTCATGAAAAACTGATATCAAAAGTTGCACAGGTGTCTGGTTCTAGTCCCTATCGTATATATCCATCGTTCTCACAGAATCCAAAGAAAGATCCATTACCACACGCACTTAAAGTTGCATACATGAAAAAGATGTTTCCTAAACACGCACGAAACATTGTTGCAGACAAAGATGCAAAGACCGCAATCAATGTTGCAGTCAAGTTGTATGATGAAGGGTTTAGAGACTTGGTGATGGTTGCTGGTTCTGATAGAGTCAAAGAGTTTAGTAGTCTACTGAAAACCTACAACGGTGTCGAGGGTAAACGTCATGGTTTCTATAAGTTTGATAACATCAATGTCGTTAGTGCTGGAGAACGTGACCCTGATGCAGAAGGTGTCGAGGGTATGTCTGCGTCCAAGATGAGAGCTGCAGCTGTCGATGGAGACTTTGATTCTTTTCAACAGGGACTACCAAAAGGTTTCAGAGATGCAAAGAAGTTATACAACGATGTTCGTAAATATATGGGTATTCGTGAAGAACGACACATGGGAGAGATGGACGAACAAGAAATGATTCGTGATGCATATCTCACAGGAAAGATATGGAATGTCGGTGATGTCGTAGAAGCAAAAGGTATCTCAGGTAAGGTGATTCGCAAGGGAACAAACTATATTGCGTTTCATGACGAGGAAGGTAAAGTTCACAAAGCATGGTTGCATGAGGTTGCTTTTGAACAGTTACCAGCTGATGTAAGATTAAAACTTTTAAAATTATATTCTAAGGGAATGGACTTACCATCTGGTTCGCCTGCGTTCAAGAAAAACAAAAAAGAGATTGATAAGATAACAAAGAAATATGAACTTGGAGAGAGAACACTCACCAGCACAGAAAAAGAAAAACTAAAAAGTCTTGAGAAGAAAGTTCCCAAGAAAGACTTTATTGATCGATATGGAAAAGAGGGTGAGTCGATTTACTACGCAACCCTAACCAAGATGGCCAAGAAAGAATCAATAGATGAAAGTCCTATCACTGGTATACTAAGAAAAATAAATCAGATGACACACCCTAAACAATATGATGCAATTGTCAAAGCGTATGTCAAATCAAGAAAAGACGATCCAAAGAAAACACCAACATTTGTTTTAGATAAACTCGCAAGACGGTATAGTGGTATCGATGTCAAAGCATTGATAGACTACATTAACAAGTTGGTTAAAAAAGGAGTTTTACCAGCAGATTTAAGAGCATCACGATACGAAGAGAGTGTGGTCGAACAATGGTATGAATCAGATACAATAAGAGATTCATATCAGGACAAGTATGGTGATGATTGGTGGTGGAAACTAAACGAAGTTCATGATAGAATGTTGGAGAAACTAGGAATCTGTTGCGAGGATTGCATATCGGAACAGGAAATGAAATGTCCTCCATCAACTCAAGACCTCGCATTGAATACAAAGAACAGAGATGCAACAATTAAGAAATATAATTATGGCCCTCTGAATGTAGACGAACCTGGCGACTATTGGGAAAAGATTGCAAAATATTGGAAAACAACAGTTGAAGCTGCAAAGAAATCTATATGTGGAAACTGTGTCGCATTTGATATCTCACCAAGAATGAAAGATTGTTTGCCAGGCGATACGTTTGATGACGATGGAGAACTCGGTTATTGTTGGATGCACCATTTCAAGTGTCACTCTGCGAGAGCTTGTCACACATGGGCGAAAGGTGGCCCGATATCAAAAGACTCCGAATCACATGAATGGCAAGAACGTGCATTTGGTAAAGAGAAAGAAACTAAGAGTGAGACAGTATCTTTCACAAACTTTCGTAAAACAAACGATTGGGGTGAAGTATCTGAGAAAGCAGAGTATGATGGGAGACCAGTTAAACTAAATAATCCTACAAGAGGCGATGTTAAAAAATACAAAGTATACGTCAGGAACGATAAGGGTAACGTGGTCAAGGTAGAGTTTGGTGATCCAAATATGGAAATCAAACGAGATGACCCAGCTAGGAGAAAAAGTTTTCGTGCAAGACACAACTGCGATAATCCTGGCCCTAAGTATAAAGCTAGAAAACTGTACAATCAGTTTCATGGTATATTCGTTATAATAGCCGAACTAAAGAACGCATCAGAAACACATTTAAAACAGGCAAAAAAGATAGACGCCTTCAACAAACTTAAAGAATTTAGTGAATCATTTATCAGTGAACAACCAGAACACGAAATCACAGTTGGTAACTATACAACCAAACACTTTTTTATGTGTGGTTCTGCACAGACAACAATGAAAAAACACGCAGATAAAGATGGTGCAGAAGAATTAACAAAAATGCAAGATGATTTCTATAAGATGGAAAAAGACGCAATGGACGCTGGTGGTGCGAGTGATGAACAGAAAGAAAAATCACAAGAACTTTACGACAAGATTATTGCAAAGGCTAAAGAGGTTGGTATCGCAGACGAAGTTGACAAGTATATGAAGATGCACCTCGACTCAATGTTAAAAGGTGATCCCAAACTTGGATTCGGTAGAACTGATATCAAAGAAAGCATACAGGAAGATGGACATCAAGACGTTGCATCTGCGATTCGTCAGTGCAAAATTATTGCTGAGGACGCAATGCAGATATTACAAAAATTACAGACAATGAGTCCAGAGGATTCACTACCGACTTGGTGGACTAATAAACTTGCGGTCACATCAAACAGTATGAATAAGATGAGAGATTATCTTTTAGTTCCATCTGTTTCAGAAGAAGTTGAACTTGATGAGAAGTTTACCAAAAAAGACTTTGCAAAGAATGAAGATGAAAATCAACATACAGAGAATGCTATTGAACTTGTAAAAATGTTTGGTACATCTGCTGAGAATATAAAAGTAAATGCCATCGCAGCCAGACATAATATGAAAGGTTCTATCAGTAGAAAAGACCAACAAGATAGAGATGCGTTGATTAAGAAGTATTATCCAAAATTAAAAGAAGGTCTTGAACTTGATGAAGATGCAAAGATGGCAAAACAGTCTGACGATAATCTTAAATCAATGATGAAGAAAATGCGTGATGCTGAAAAGAAAGATCCAAAGTTACCATCTACACAATTTATGATTAAACGTATCGGTAAGGAGATGAAAAAACGAGGTTTAAAAGAAATGAACGAAGCTAAGATTTCAAAAAAAGCATCCCTAAAGTTTTCAAAAACATTTCCTCGTGCAAAATCAACCACTGGTTACGAACTTTACCATAATGACTTTTCATCTGCTATGCAACACGCATACGCATTTGCAAAGAAGAAATACGGTATCACCATTGATCCCAAAGAGATTGATGACAAAGTTGCAACAGGGCCAAGAAAACCATCGAAAGGTAAGGTAAACAAATACAGACTAAAGGGTGATAAAGGGACTGTTCAAATACAGGTTACAAACCTTGATAACAAACGGTTTGAACTAAATATGTATAAAGAGGAAGTCAACATGAACGAAGCAAAGTATAAGTACGATGGTAAGGTTGTAAAGATATCCAAAAAAGAATTTGCAAAAGTCCATAAAGACTACAAGAACTCAACTAAAGGTAAAGAGAGAATGATGATACTTGACCCCAAAACGCAAGGTTCAATTTCTGTTCCAGTTAAATTTGAGGAGCTCGATGCAACAGTTGAGAGTGTTGTTCAAGCACTATCTGCTGGTGATAATGTCAGAGAACAAAGAAGAATGTCACCAGCTGCAAGAGCACGAAGAGATGCGTTGCGTGACATGGATGCACGAAAAAAAGGTAGTGACGATGAAGTAAAGGCAACCGATGCAGACAGAGAGAAAGCAGATCGAAACATCATCAACAAAATCAAGAAAGCTGCTGATGTTAAAAATGAAAAGGGAAGTTTCGAGATTAAGTTTGATAAGGGCCCAGCGAGAAAGGTTCCCTCTAGATTGGCATCTCTAGTGTTGCAAAAATTTAATAAACTGAAACCAGCAGATAAATTAAAATTTCAAAAACAAGCAGAAAAGTCTTACGCAGACTTTCTCAGAGCAGTAAAGGACATGACAAAATGAAATACTTAAAATCTAAACCAAACAGTATTGAGGAATCAATACTTAAAATGTGGGAGAAAGCTGCAAAACAAGCAGAAGATAATACCAACGATAAGTCTGATGACGGTGAGGGTATGGACAAAGTTCAACCTAAAGCGTTGAAGAAAAAGTTCAAGGATCGTAAAGACAAAGACATCGATAACGATGGTGATGTAGATTCTACTGATAAGTATCTACACACAAGACGTAAAGCAATCTCTAAAGCGATTAAGAAAGAAAACTTTGACGTTGGAACACCAGAGAACACCAAGTCTAAACTTGCGGTAACTCCTGGCCAGTCTGCTGATGATTGGGAACAACAGGTGGAAACCATACAAAAGAAAAACGCAAGTATGCGTGAGAGACTTGCAAAGATATGGGACATGGACGAGGGTAAGAATCCTTTTGCAGAGAAAAAACATAACGGTAAAGAAAATGAGAATCCTAAAAAGGCCATGACAGGTGAACCTGTTACAAAGGTAGAGGTTGACCCCAAAATCAATGACAAGTAACGATTGGATTTCAAATAATTATAAATAGAATATAAATAGTAGGGAGATTTAAAAATGCCTTTTCAAAAAAGTTTTAATATTGTGCTGGAGGAATCTACAGCTGAGAATGAATATATCGCTCTGAACGGAACAGACTCTACTGGAGCTCTAAATGCAGACTCTAGAGTTTTAGGAGTAGATGCAAGTAAGAGTGAAGCAAAACCATCTTGGTTATCAGAAGCTGCTGACGGAAGTGGTGATTACGCAAAAGAAAGTGTTACCGCAAGTAACTCAGGTTGGATTATGAAGCCTGGAAGTCCAGCGACAGGGAACGATAACACTGCCGCTCAACCAGAAGTTCTTGTATGTGTCAGACAATTAAAAGATTCAATCGATGTTCCTACTGCACCTCAGTTGACAATTGGAAACACATCATCCAAGACAACATTTTTTCCAGATGGAGATACCTTCACAGGTGCAGCTTCATCCTCTTTGGGTGATGTAACGGTTTATGTTTACTTTAACGAACCGATTAATGTAACAGGAACACCACAATTACAATTAAAACAAGCAACTGCATTGGGTTCAAACTTTGGAACCATTATGGATGTAAATCTTTCTGTTTCTGACCTTTCAAACGGTGTTTTGGCATTTTCACTCCCAGCAGGAGAGGATACAAGAACAAGTAATGTTACCAACAACACTTTAGGTATCAACTCAGATGATGCTATATCTTTGAACAGTGGTGCGATAGATAAAGTCACTGGTGATCAAATCATACTTGAAGATGAAACTGGTTCGGTTGCATCAGATGGCAGTGCAGACGTTGGAATTAAACTCGAAAATGAATTTGGATTTTTGTTAGAAGAAGCTGGTGGAGGTATGGCTGCTGATTTAACATTGACCCTTGATTCAGATGCGACAATGACCGTATCGTAAGGAGTATAAATAATTTTATAAACTGTTGTGATTTGGAGTATAAATAATGATGATTGATAAAGAAACGATAGAAAAAAGAATTGCTGTTGTTGAAGATGATATTAAAAAAGTAAATCAACAAATAGCGGATTTAGATAATCAGAAAGGTGAAGCGACCAAGTTGTTATACGCACTGGACGGTGCAAGACAACAATGTGTATCCTTTCTGCAAGAATTAAATAATGATGGCCAGGCTTCTGGTCAGAGTGATGTTAGTCAAGAGGAAGAAGCAACTTCGGTTGCACTTTCTTAATACTAACAGTAGCATTCCCAGAGACAATTAAGTCAATGGGTTTTAACTATAGGTAAGGAGAGGCCATATGGCTGATAAGAAAATAACCGCCCTTACAGACTTGAGCACAGGCATCGCTGGTGCTGACCTTTTACACGTTGTAGACGATCCAACTGGAACGCCTATTAACAAGAAGGTTTCTGTAACCAACTTTATTAACAACCTTCCTTCTTTTATCGGGTTCTCGAACTCAGTAGAAGATATTTCTGATGGAACGCAAACAGCGATTAGTATTACTACCGCTCTTACGCTTCTTCAGACTGCTGGTTCTAACGCAACAACACTTGCTGATGGAACAGTTGTAGGTCAGTTGAAAATCATCGTTCACGATACAGACGGTGGTTCAACAGAAATGACACCTGCTGACCCATTGGGTTACATCGACCTTGACTTTGTAAGTCTTGGTGACTCTGCAATGTTGATGTGGATTGGAACCAAGTGGGCTGCTCTATCTTCAGTTGCTCTAGCAACTGATAGTGGGTTGTTTGAAGTCACTGCTACTGACTAATCTCAGTATAGTGTACCACTTTGGATTGGGGGAGTTTTTCTCCCCCATTTCCTTTAACATTCATGGAAACAAACAATGCAATCATTTAAAAACTATCTAAAAGAATATGCTGGTGTAGGGCCATCATCGGTTCCAATGTCAGTTGATGACACAGAGATGAATATGGCATCTCTATCAAATCCCAAAGTCATTCGTGCGTTAAACTCTTACGTTGGTGCGATTGCAAACATGGAATATATGTTACCAGAACACGCACTTAGAATCATGAGAGAAAAACTAAGTCGTATAGGTCTTACGTTTGGTTCTATTCCAGAAATGACAGAGCAGAGTGGATCGGTTGATCTTCCACTCACACTTTTTGGTGGACGTTTTGGTAAAGACGAAAACACTCCACATGATGAATTTATAAATGATGATGGATTATCTGATAAGATAGAAGGTGGGTTGACGCTGAAGCTACAATATGAAATGTTAAAAAACAATTCTTGTAGGGTGTTTGCCAAAGTCGAATAATGTATGAAAAAATAACCTCTGAAAATGTCGTTATGTATGCAATCAAACATTACGACAACCCTCAGTGTGAGGGTGAGAAAGAATTTCAAGACGATTTAAAAAGATTCAAATACATCAAAAGACTTCTAAGAAAGTATTACGAAACTGATATTCTCAAAGAACGTCTATTACTCAATCATATCATAGTATTAAAAAACGTGTTTGGCCCAGAGGCATCCACCACACTTCTACTGTACAAAATACAAAGAGAATACTGGCCTGCACTCAAGTCATTTTTAATTTTCCTAAATAGTATAACACCAGAGGAACTACCACAGATAGACCTAGATAACAGGGTGTTAAAAACATTGGAGAAACTATAATGGGAAGGGCGATTGACTTATTTGTCACCTATAGATTTTTAAGATTACTCACGACACCGTTTGAGGATACCGATGCGTTTAAGTTTGGTATCATTGACGAGAAAGGTAATCGCATCAAGAAAAAAGGTTCAACCAAACCAGAGGTAGAACTTGCAACCTCTGAACTAAAAAACTCATACACGATACTTCACAAGTTAGTGTTCAATATCAAAAAGATTTTTAACAAAGTGCCTGGCCTTAGAACAAAGGTTGGTACTTATGCAGCTGCATTATTTTTATTGAAAGACACCTTCAAGGAATCAGTGGACGATCCAGATATGTTTGAAAAGGAGTTTATCAAGTATCTAAAAGAGAATGACATAGAACTTGATAATGAAATATCTGAGGAGGTCATTGGTTTCGGAGAGGTGTTACCCAAAGGTGAGTATGTTCTAGTCAACGATATACTAAATAAAGAAGAAGAAGAATTGTCTGCGAAGAAAGGTGATAAAGTAATCGCATATGACGATGAACCACCAGTAGATACGGTCTTGGGTGTGGAAATATTTCCAGTGATTCATGTAAGCACTCAAGAGAAAATCTACGTTAGTTTAGAGGATATTAAAGATGGCTAAATGGAAAGAGGTTGACATATACACAGGATTAGTTGTTGGTGAGGATGCACCGACAAATGCAACTGGAACTGCTGTTGCTGGAACAGGTGATGATAGTTCTGTGGTTGTTGTCAAAAAGAAAAAACGTCCACTGATTGATGGACGCACAAAAGAGTATCGTCAACACAGAGAACGATTAGAAAAACTTAGACAGAAAAGAGAATCTGCAAGAGCTAAAAAAGTGCAAGAGGAAGGATTTGTAAATAAAACTGTTTCTAGAATAAGTCAGTTCAGTCGTGAATCATATCTTGAAGAAAAGAATCTTCAGGCACTCAAGGATATTGTAAAAAACAAAAGTGCAAAGTCTTTAAAGTTCAAAGATGGTTCTATGAAAGTTGATATGTTTACTGCATCTGCAATAACTAAAGTGTATGATGCGGTCAACGATGCGAACAAGAAAAAAATGGAACCCATGCTCAATGGAAAGAAAGCACAGTTCATGAAGATAGCTGACTTTGCAATGAAACAGGTTAGAAGATAAGTGAAAAGTTTTCGGTACTTTACTGAGTATGTGAACGCATCTGTTCCATACTTTTCTTTGGGTGGAACCAGTACAGGGCCTGGCATGGGTCAGTATGTTCCTGTTGCAGATCTTAACGCACAGAAAAAGAAAAGACCGAAACTTAGAAGAACAAAACAAGACCCAGATATAAAGGACAGCCCAGGCACAGAACCAGCAAAGTATTATGCGAAAGATGCGGCTGGTAAGAAGATGGCGAAGTCTACCAAACAAGCAAGGGACAGACATTTCACCAAAGGTGCGAAGATGGACGATGATAATCCAGACGCATACAAACCAGCGCCAGGCGACAAGGGTGCAAAAACCAAACCATCAAAACACACTCTAAAATATAGAAAGATGTTTGGTGAAGAACCCAGAATACCCAGAAAGAAAGGACAACCAGCTGGGTCAGACAAACACTCCGATCTATACACTGATGAGAACCCAAAGGGAACTATTCATGGTTTGGGTTTCAAAGATGTTGCAACCGCAAAGGCGAGTGTCAGTAAAATAGAAAAGTCAAACAGAACTCACGCACACAAAATACAAGCTGCAATCGCAATGGAACAACGTGCAAGGGTCATGGGTAAGACCGCAGAAGCAAACGTCTATCGTGCATACATCGAGAAGATGAAAAAGAAAACGAAAGAGATGAGAAAAGAAGTTTCTGAAGCACTTAAATTAAAATTATCCTATCCAAAAAATAATCCAGACATGATGGTTCTGAAAGTAAGAGACACAAATCAGAGAGGTCATGTTGAGGTTCGTGGTAAAAAAGGATACGAAACTAAACACAACAAAAGAGACAAGTTACATAAATTCTTGGATCAACTTGACGGCCCTACTGTTTCAACTTTACTTGGAACTGAAGATGAGATAACATTGAATCCAAAGAATCCAGACAGAAAACAAACTATCAAAGTTGTAAATGATTTGATACAAAAAAATGAGGACGGACACACCGCACTTGCAAAAACCAATGCAGCTCAAAAAAGAGAACTAGAAAGACTCAAGATTCAACACGACAGAGAAGATGACCGAGCAAGGTCACAGGACACCGCAAGAAAAAATCAACAGACTGAGGGTCTCTGGGATAATATAAGAAAGAAGAGAGAACGTATCAAAAGGGGTTCTGGTGAACGCATGAGAAAGCCTGGAGAAAAGGGCGCACCAACACCAGCACAAATCAAAAGAGCTCAAGAAGATAAACATGGGTTTGATTGTCCAGACGGTTATAAGTTTGACAGTAAAGTTATGGCGTGTGTTCCAAAGAAAACAAAGTTTAAAGATATCTATACTCGCACATATTTTTTTCCAACCAAGAGTGACGCACCAGCGCAAGATCAAAGTCAAAATCAAAACGGACAATCTGGAAACGGTAATGGTAACGGACAGAATGGAAACACTGGAAACGGAAACGGTGGTAATGGAAACGCTGGAAACGGTAGTAACGGTGGAAACGCAGGCGGTGAAAGTTATTTAGCTGCAGACGTAAGAAAGATGTCTGGCGGTGGTTATGGAGTTTATGCAGATAAGTTTGTAAAAGGTAAAAGAGTTACATTACCAAGTGGTAAACACGCAAAAGAATTAAAGAAAGTTTATAAGAGTAAAGAGAAAGCGAACAAATACATGGCCGCAATCATGATAGGAAAGGGTGGTTAAAATGTCAGAAAGAGAACCGTTGATTGGTTTTAAAACCATGTTTGAAAAAGCACCAGACACAAAAGATGCGATGAAAAGATACAAAGCTGGTAAAGCTGGTTTTACTGATATCGCACATCTAAAAGCAAAAGGTCTAATCAAACGTGCAGATGGGACAAAGAAAAAATCAGATAAGTATAAAGAGGAAGTGTTAGACGAGAAGATTGCTGGTCTGGTTAAGAAATCAGACAAGTCTGGTATCGCATATGGAATATTAAAAAAGGTTTATGACAGGGGTATGGCTGCATGGAGAACTGGTCATAGGCCAGGAACTACACCACAACAATGGGCGTTTGCAAGAGTCAATAGTTTCATCACTGGTGGTGGTGCAAGAAAGTCAGACAACGATTTATGGCAAAGACACAAGGGGAAAAAATAATGGATTCATTAAAAGAGTGGATAAAAGATAGATTACCAGAGAGAACAACTTGGGACGGTGCAGTATGCATTGGGTTAGGACTTTTAGTTCTATTCATAACACCTCTCGCAAAGATTGCTGCTGGAGCGGTAATCTTATATGGTGCATGGACTATATGGAAGGGTGAATAAATGTTTGGATTGAGAGCGTATATAATGGTTGCGGTTGTGGTCGCAGTAGGCGGTGCAATAATGGGTGCTCGCTCATACTATAAGGACACACAAGAACGCATCGCAACCTTGCATAAAAACAATGCAAAAATGGAAGTCGTACAACAACAGAACGAAGCAGTTATGAAAAGTCTAACTGAAGAAACAACTAGGTTAAATGAACTCAACTTTAATTTACAAGGAAAGTTGGATGCAGCTGAAGAATACAGAAATGAGTTAATATCAAAATTACAAAAACATGATCTAACTCGCTTGTCTCATCAGAAGCCAGGAATGATAGAAAAAAGGATTAATAATGGAACTCAAAAAGTATTTGATTCTCTGGAGTCTCTCACTACTACTTCTTCTAAGTAGTGGTTGTTCTTTACTACCAAGAGAAAAAGAAATAATTGTTCAGACGGTAGAGGTTGAAAAACAGATACCTCTACAACTGCAACCAAAACCGTTGCAGTTTAATGATTCATACTGGCACGTTGTTACAGAAGCAAACTTCGATGAATTTATTGAGAAGTTTAAAAAGGAACATGGTGAAGCATGGGTGTTCTATGCAGTAAGTGTTAGGTCGTATGAAAGTATGGCTCTAAACCTTGCAGAGTTAAAAAGATACATAGAACAACAAAAACAGATAATTGTTTACTACGAGGAAGCAATCAAACCTAAACAACCATCTGTGGAGATTAGTGAAGAAACCGAAAAGGAGAAATCAAAGTTTCTTCAAAAGATTTACGATAAAGTAAAACCTAATAAGAAAGAGGAAGTTACTGATGGGACAGTTCAATAAATTATTAGATGCGACATATCACCCCCCTAGAAAATGGGTTTTAAACTCATCACTATCTTATGATTGTGATGAACTTACCGAAGAGGACATAGAGATTCTTAAATCAGTCGGTGTCAAGGTTACGAAGAAAGGTAAGGTCACT
>LUMI01001566.1_pt1 | contig 16368 bp, 21 predicted proteins | sample 729681 | NCBI WGS metagenome assembly LUMI01 (sample SAMN03860267, study PRJNA289734) | marine metagenome | biome: seawater column; feature: ocean; material: water; isolation source: Red Sea water column Station 34 - depth 10m | place: Saudi Arabia: Red Sea | collected 2011-10-15 | depth 10 m
TCATTATCATCAACAATTGCAACACTCATTCCAAGTTCTGCAGCTCTAAAAGCTGCTGTATAGCCACCTGGTCCACCGCCAACAATTATTAATTGATATTTTTTCAAGCGAATCCTAGATGTTATTCATTTCAATTAATTTAAGAAATTCGTTTCTTGTTGATTCTTTTTCTCTAAAGATTCCTAACATAGAGCTACTTGTTGCAATGCTATTTTGTTTTTGAACGCCTCTACTCAACATACAAAAATGTTTACCTTCTAACACCACTGCAACGCCACGCGGGTTTAGGACTTCTTGAAGACACAGTGCAATCTGATTAGTTAATCGCTCTTGAACTTGAAGTCTTTGAGAAAAAAGATCTGTAATTCTAGCAAGTTTAGAAAGTCCTATAATTTTGCCGTCTGGAATATACCCAATATGGGCTTTCCCATAAAAAGGTATCATATGATGTTCACAAAGACTATAAAACTCAATGTTCTTAACAATAACCATATCTTTTGATTCACCTTCAAATATTGCGTTATTAATTAATTCATCAAGATTTTCAGAATAACCTTTTGTTAAGAAATCCCAAGCTTTTGCCACTCTTTTAGGTGTATTTATCAACCCTTCTCTTGAAGGATCTTCCCCTAAAAGCTCTAATAAATTTTTTGTATTAGCTTCTAATTTTTTTCGTTTATCGTCGTTCATTTTTCCTCCAAATAACTTGCTGGTCTTATTTTATCTTTTAAAACCCATAGTAAAAAATAGATAATTGGTGTATCTATTAATGCAACTATAACTTTAAATAACCAACCCATAAGTAATAAACTTCCAAATCTTTCCCAACCTATTGCTCCCGCTGAACAAAGAATTAGCAATACCATTGATGTATCAACTAATTGAGAAAACATGGTAGAAGCATTATTTCTTAACCATAAATGCTTGCCTTTAGTTAATCTTTTCCAAAAATGAAAAATACGTACATCAATGAACTGGGCGGTCAAATAGGCCATCATAGATGCTAAAAATGCTGGCGCAGATAGGCCAAAAACTTTATTGAATGTTGCTGAGTCTACTGGCGACCACTCAGCTGCAGTAGCATTCATTGAGATAAAAATTAATAATGTAGTAAAAACGCTAGCACAAAAACCTGAAATGACAACCTGATTTGCTCTTTTTTTTCCATAAAGCTCTGAAATAAGATCTGTAACCAAAAAGGTTACCGGGTATGCTATAATTCCTACCGAAAGTTCAAAAGTTAAACCTAGAAAATTCCACGTAAAGAATTTTTGAAATATCAAATTGCATGCAACTAAAGAAGCAATAAATATTCCAGTAAAAATCAGATATAATCGCTCTTGAAAATCATTCATCAATTGGCCCATAGTAATCAGTATAAATTGTTGGAGTTTCCTCTATACGAATTCTATGCAAAGTACATCCTTCTAAACGTTTTGTAATTTCTTCCCATATAAAAGTCACTAATACTTCTGTAGAAGGCTGTTTTCCTTTAAACCATGGAATGTCTTTATCAAACTGAGAGTGATCTAACACATCAACAACATGTGTATTTACAATTTTCTTTAAATGGCCCAAGTCTACAAGAAACCCTGAGTCAGGATTAACTTTTCCAGTAACTGTTACATGCAAGGTATAATTATGACCATGTACTCTTGTATCCTTTCCAAATACATCCCAATTTTCCTGCTCGGTCCATTTTTTATTTCCGTACTGATGTGCAGCACAAAAAGAAAATACTTTTGTTAAAAAAGTTGTGTTTTTTGTATTCATAGATATTACAATTTATTTAAATAATGACCTTCTTCCAACAATAGTTGTAATCGGACAATTATTTGGATTAAAATTTTTTGCAGGACAATACTCTCTACCATAAAAAATTATTTGTAAGTGTAACTTGCTCCATCGGTCTTTTGGAAATAATCGTTTTGCATCTTTTTCAGTTTGAACAACGCTCCTACCGGTAGATAATCCCCATCTATACATACAACGATGAACATGCGTATCAACAGCGAAGGCAGGATATCCAAATGCTTGAGACATTACCACTGAAGCTGTTTTATGTCCCACACCAGGTAGCTGTTCAAGCTCTTCAAAATTTTTAGGTACTTTTCCATTATGAATTTCAATTATCATTTTTGATAATTTCAAAATATTAGCAGCCTTTGCTGGTCCAAGACCACAAGGTTTAATGATTTGATATAAATCTTCGTAGGAAAGTTTTAACATTTTTTTTGGAGTATTTGCAATCTTAAATAGATATGGTGTAACCTTGTTCACAGATTTATCAGTGGAATTCGCAGAAAGTAGTACAGCAATCAGTAAAGTAAAATGACTTGAATGATTTAAAGGAGGTTCTACTGTAGGGTAAAGTTCATCAAGCTTTTCTATGATGAATTTTACTTTATCTTTTTTAAGCATTAATAATTAAAGCTCTTTCAACGCCTCATACGTTAAAGATTTTGGTCGAGTCAAAGGCATTCCCATTGCCCTAGCTAAAACCATTTGAGATACAATTCCAAGAGATCTAGACATACTAAATAAGACAGTATAAAACTGAAATTCTTTAATACCATAATGATATAAAAGTGAACCGGATGCTGCATCAACATTTGGCCATGGGTTTCTTGCCTTCCCATGTTCTTTAAGAACATCAGGAACAATGTCAAATAATTTTGAAACTACATCAAATACATCGCTTCCTTTAATGTGTTCTTTACCAAAATTCATAAATGCAGTGAATCTTGGATCCGGACATCTTAACACTGCATGTCCATAACCTGGAATTACCTTACCAGAATTTAATCTTTCCCATGAGAATTCTTTAAGCTGTTCATCTGATGGTACACCTTTATAGTGATCTATAATATCCAAAACAAACTTCAAATTATTTTGATTTGCAAGACCATGCAACGGGCCAGCAAGACCATTCAACCCTGCAGATAGTGAATAGTAGAATAATCTATTCCCATCATTTGTAAGAAGTTTTCAGACCAATCAACTGAATCACTTGCTTCTAACCTATCTCCCTTATCAAATCTTGTTCTATAAACAGCAGCACCAATAGCGGGCAATTTAGCAATGATATTTAACCCATCTTCAAGAGTGCTTTCCCAATAATCTCCTTTAGAAACAACTAAGTCATAAGCTTCAGCAAACTTACTTTCCTTTTGCATTGATAAAATTGCTGTGTTAAACATAGCCATAGGATGAGAATCTTTTGGCATGCCAGAGAGAACATCCCAAACGTAATCTGGAACAGTACTTCTCTCCTTTAACTCATGCTGTAAATCGAGTAACGCATCTGCATCAGGAAGCTCACCAATTAATAATAAGTATAGGATTTCTTCAGGTTTTAAATCAACTAGATCAAGAATATGTTTTCCTCTTACATGAAGACCAGCATCAGCAGTAACTGATGAGGTGTCACATATCATACCCTTGACACCTTTCATTCCAGAATAAGCTTTATCAATAGTAACAGTGCTTGTTACAGTATCGCCTTTTTCATCAAGAAGTTGACGATAATTATATCTCCAATCCGGAATTTTTTTTGATAGATGTTCTTTTAATTTCCCCATTGCTTAGGATAATTTAAGTTCGAAATTGCATTTTGTGTAATTGTTTATATAATCCTTCAATATTTACTAGCTCATCATGTTTACCTTCTTGTACAATTTGTCCATTTTCTAGTACTAAGATTTTATTAGCATTATGTACTGTTGAAAGCCTATGTGCAATTACAAATACTGTTCGCTCGCTCATCAGATTTTCAATTGCTAATTGGACATGCTTTTCAGATTCGCTATCGAGCGATGATGTAGCTTCATCTAATATTAAAATAGGAGGATTTTTTACAATTGCTCTTGCTATAGCAATTCTTTGTTTTTGTCCTCCTGATAACGATACTCCTCTTTCGCCAATGATAGTATTGTATCCATCTGGGAGCTCTTTGATAAATTCATGAGCATTAGCAGCTATTGCTGCATCCTTAATCTTGTCATCAGAAATATTTTCAACACCATATGCGATGTTTGCCTTCACACTGTCATCAAAAAGAAATGTTTCTTGAGTGACAATTCCCATCAAAGATCGTAATGAATTTATCTTGAGTTCTTTAATATCCTTTCCGTCAATTTTAATTGAACCGCTTAAAGTATCGTAAAATCTTGGTATTAAATCTACTAAAGTAGATTTTCCAGCTCCACTAGGACCAACCAATGCAAGAATTTCTCCTTTATTTATCTGGAAATTGATATTATTTAATACTTTATCTTTCTCATCTCCATAAGAAAAAGATACATTATCAAAAGATAGTGTGTTTTTTAAATCATTTACCTCAACAGCATTATCAATATCTTGTATATCAGATTTAATATCCATTATTGCAAATACTCTATCTGCAGATGCAAGTCCATTTTGCAATTCATTTACAACATTTGTTAAGTTTTTTAATGGCTGGAATAAACTAAAAAGTAAAAGAATAAATCTTAAAAAATCTTCTGAGCTAATTGATTCAATAACTAACACATCTCTTGCGCCTACCCACAATAATAAGGCTGCAATAGTTGCACCAAATGTTTCAGAAACAGGAGAAGAAACAAATCTTAACCTATCTCTCCTTAACATTAATTTATAATACTTTTGAGTTTCTTTAGCAAACCTATTGATTTCAAAACCTTTAGTAGCAAAAGCTTTAACAATTCTCATTGAACCAATTGTTTCAGCTATCATAGAAGTCATCCCAGCTAATTGAGACTGACTTCTTGCAGATCTTCTTCGAATACTATGAGAAATACCAAAAATTATTATACCACTAACCGGTATAATTAAAAGTGCAATTAAAGCGAGTTTTGTACTTACAATGAATAGCAAACTCATTAAAATGATAATATTGATTGGCTCAACAAATAACTTTTGAAACATGATAGAAAGTGAGTTTCTCATATTATCTATATCGTTTACCAAAACAGCAGTTAATTCTCCAGATTTATTTTTGTTAAAATAGGATAAAGAAAGATAATGGAAGTGGCTGTATAGCTTATTTCTCAAATCACGTATTAATCGGTATTGAACAATTGAAAGGGTAATATTTTTTATATACAGCGATATATTTTTTGCCGAAAAAACTACAATAAGTGCAACACACACTGCAGAAACTGTGCTTATGGCTGTATCTTTTAAAAGTAAGCTATTGGAAAATAACTTAAGCCTGTCATTCATTGTTAATTCACTTAAGCTTGAAAGTCGCTGATTTTCGACCAACATTTCATTGAAATCAATTAAGATATTATTAATCATTGTGGCAGTGATCCAAATGGATGCACTATTGAAAATAACAAAGAAAAAAGCTGCTAAAGTTGACAGAAGAAGAAATGGCCAATGAGCCAATACAAATCTAAATAATCTTTTTAGTGATGATTCTTTCATAAGATTTACTTATAAACCATTTTTGAATGAAGAATGTCGGCTTCTGTGAATTGTTCACCCAATACCTCAAATCCTAGTTTTTTATAAAAATCCACTACAGCTTCCTGTGCATGTAAATATATGGTTTTCTTAGAAGAAATTTGAGATAAAATAAAATTTACAATCTGTTTACCAATGCCCATCCCTCTGAATTTAGGTAACACTGCAAATCGTTCTAACTTTATGCCAAAGCTAGTTTCTCTCCATCTACCTGTTGCGACAGGCAAATCATCATGATAGCAAATGACATGATGAGATTCATCTTCATATTCGATTTCAATATCTAATGGGACATTTTGTTCTTCAACAAAAACCAATTTTCTGATATTGAGTATCTCTTCATATTCTTTATTAGTATTTACTAATTGTATTTTTAAATTCATTTTAACAATTTGGACAATATATAATGTTTAATCGTACACTAACAACAATTCTCGGAATTATTTGCTTACTTTCATTTTCCTTATCAGACGATAAGTTTTCTTCTTTCAGAGAACTAAAAAAGATATCAAATGGGATGTCAATAATTCATGCTAGTGATAGTAAGGTGGGAATTATTGCAATTCATGGATTTTATCCTGCATATTGGGTTGGCATTCATCATGAATGGGTTCAACCATTTAATTATTTAGTAGAAAATGATATTAATACTTTTTTTTACAAATATGATTGGAACGACTGCCCAAGTAGTGTAGCTGTAGATTTTAATAAAGAGCTAAATGACTTATTAAGTAAATATCCTAATATTAATCAATGGCAGGTTGTTGGACACAGTATGGGTGGAACAGTAGTATTATTTTCAATCCTTAATTCTGAATTAAATGAAAACATAATTTATAATACAGTTGCTACTGCTTTACATATGGATATTGATAAAGTTCCAATTACTACAAGAATGTCCATAGAAAAAAGATTTAAAAAATGTCCAGATAATTTAAATAGTTTTGATGAGGCATTTTCAAAAGGATTTAAAAACAAACTAGTTCAATGGAGAAATATTAAAGAATTTGACTCTCAGTTTAAGAAATATGATTTTGATCCTTACGACAAAAAAATTAAAAATTCAATTGTTGTTCAATTTCCTGATAGCTTAAACGGTGAGCGTGTAGGCCATACTTCGAGCTTATATTTTGCAATTTTAGAAATTGTCAACTAATTCAATAGAGACTGGACAATGATCAGAGCCCATTACATCTTCATGAATATCTGCATCGACTACTGATTCTACAAAACCTTCATTCACAAAAAAATAGTCGATTCTCCATCCAATGTTTCTTTGTCTTGCTCCAAAACGATACGTCCACCATGAATATCTTTCAGGCTCATCGTGAAATAGTCTAAATGTATCAACATACCCATTTTCAACATATTCGTCTAATTGAGCCCTTTCAACAGGCATAAAGCCGGAATTTTTTTCATTTGCTTTTGGATTGGCAAGATCAATCGGAAAGTGAGCAGTATTCCAATCTCCCGCAACTACTACATTGGTTCCAGATTCTACTTGCTCATTCAATATCACTAATAAATCGTCGTAAAAATCTAATTTATACTGTAATCTATGTTCGTCTTTTTGTCCATTCGGAAAATAAATGTTATATAATAAAAAATTTTCAAATTCTGTAATCAGTACTCTTCCTTCTCTATCATATTTCTCAATTCCCAATCCATATTGAACATCAAGCGGTTCATGTTTACAAAAAGTTGCAACTCCACTATAACCTTTTCTAACTCCAGAATGCCAATATCCATGATATCCATGTATATTTTGAAGTGATTCAGGTAATTGTTCAAAATTTGCTTTTGTTTCTTGAATGCAAAGAATATCTGGAGATGTACTATCAACCCAAGTAAGGAATCCTTTTTTTTCTATTGCTCTTACTCCGTTTACATTCCATGAAAAAAGTCTCATTGGCTTAATTACTCCTTTAATTTGTAAAATATATTAATAAATTTAGCCATGAATTTTAAAGAAGATTTTAAAAAAGTTATTGAAGAAAACAAGATTGTACTTTTTATGAAAGGAACAAAAGAAATGCCTGTTTGTGGTTTTTCTAAAACAGTGGTCAGCGTTCTTGACCACTATGGAGTTGACTTTCATGATGTTAATATTCTTGGACACGAAGATATGAGACCAGCATTAGCTGAATTATCAGGATGGCCAACTTTTCCACAACTATTTGTTAATGGAAAATTACTTGGCGGTTGTGATATTACTGTAGAAATGCACGAGAATGGTCAACTTTTAGATGCTTTAGACGTTTAAATAAAGTCTATTGTAATAATTATATCTTAGTTCTATATTTTCTACGTTTTTGGCCCGTTCGTCTAGTGGTTAGGACTCATGGTTTTCATCCATGCAACAGGGGTTCGATCCCCCTACGGGCTGCTTCCTTTTCTGTAAAAAATGTTGAAAATATGAGTTTTGTACAAAAATAAACCGACCGGTCGGTTTNTTTTTTTTCAAATTCTTGTATTTAAATTGTTATGTCAATATGAGTTAGTTGGGGCGGGGGAAATCCTTGATTGGTTCATACACTATGTATTTATATCTCAATTCTAAACAATACAATATACCTACCATCTCCCGCCTTACTCCATTTCAAGAAAATAATTTGGGCTATGGTCTAATTGGCAAGGCACCGAACTGTTAATTCGGATGATTCTGGTTCGAGTCCAGATAGCCCAGCTGGCTATCTAGTAGATTTCAAAAGAGATTTTGCAGCATTTCCAACTTCAAAACCCTTATTGAAATCATTATCTCTACTTCTTTCGAATGCTAATTGAGCATTTTGACATGTAAGTACACCAAATAAAACAGGAATGTGTGACTTTATAGAAATATTCATTATTCCATTTGATACAGCTTGACAAATATAGTCATAATGATCTGTATCTCCCTTGATTACACATCCTAACGTTATCACTGCATCATATTTTTGAGATTCTACACATTTTTGTGCTGATGCAGGCAATTCAAAAGCTCCTGGAACTTTAATTATATCTAGTTTATGATTTTTTAAAGATTTCTTACACCCTTCTAAAAGACCATCTACAATTTCTTTATTAAATTCACTAATAATTACTGCGATCATTAATCTAACATATGGTTTAGTTTTGTTTTCTTAATTGATAAATATTTTTCGTTATGTTCTGACGGATCGATATTAATTGATACTCTATCAGCTATTTTTAAATCATGTCCTTCAAGCCCAATAAGTTTTTTTGGATTATTGGTCATTACGATTAATTCTTTGGCTCCTAAATCTTTCAAAATTTGAGCACCTACTCCATAATCTCTCAAATCTGCTTTAAAACCTAAAGCGTTATTGGCTTCAACAGTATCTAAATTTTTCTCTTGCTGAAGCTTATAAGCTTTGATCTTATTTCTAAGGCCAATTCCTCTTCCCTCTTGTCTTAAATAAACAATAATTCCAGAACCTTTTTCAACAATTTTTTTCATTGCAAAATCAAGCTGACTTCCACAATCACATCTTAAAGAATGAAAAATATCTCCGGTAAGACATTCGGAGTGGACCCTGATTAAAGTGGGTTTCTTGGTATCGATTTTTCCGTAGGTTAATCCGAAGTGTACTTTATTATTATAGATGTCATCATACATATGTAAATCAAAATCACCAAATTTTGTTGGCAATTTAATTTCTTCAACTTTTTTAATGATACTCTCTTCTTTTCTTCTAAATCGTATAAGATCCTCTATGGAAATAATTTTTAAGTTATGTTGTTTTGCAAATTTCATTAACTCAGGACCTCTAAGCATTTCACCATCATCTCCGATAATTTCACAAATGACTCCACTTCTAGAAAAACCTGCAAGCTGAGCAAGATCCATACTTGCTTCAGTATGACCAGCTCTTCTTAATACTCCTCCATTACGTCCTACAATGGGAAAAATATGACCGGGTCTTGCTAAATCAGAAGGATTCGTTTTGTCACTAACAATTGTTTTGATTGTTTTACACCTATCTGAAGCAGATATACCAGTTGTGGTCCCTTTAATCGCATCTACGCTTACAGTAAATGCAGTTTCATGCAAACTAGTATTTTTCTGTTCCATTGGTTCGAGATCTAATTTTTTTGCTCTTGGCTTTGAAACTGAAATACAAATTAAACCTCTACCTTCTTTGGCCATAAAGTTAATATTTGCAGGAGCACCAGCCTTAATTTCTTTAATTGCAGAGGGAATAGTATCAAATTTCATTTTCTTACTTCCATAAAGTTTTCAATATATTTTCCTAAAATATCAACTTCAACATTTACGCTATCTCCGACCACCAAATTTCCAAAAGAAGTTAACTCAATTGTGTGAGGAATTAGTGCAACATCAAATGTATCTTTATTCTTGCTTGCTACTGTCAAGCTGACTCCATTCAAAGCTATGGAACCTTTTTCAACTATATATTTCTCTATATCGTTATCCATTTCAAATGTCCAAGTAGATGATTTATCAAAATACTGAACATCCTTAATTTTTGTTACACAATCAACGTGTCCTTGAACAAAATGTCCTCCCATTCTAGTAGAAGGCAATAATGCTCTTTCTAAATTTAATTCATCTTTTTCTTTCCAAAATTCAGCGGTCGTTCTTTTTAAAGTTTCATTAACTAGTTGGACTTCGAATGAATTATTGTCAATTTTAACAACCGTAAGACATACTCCATTACAAGAAACACTATCGTTAATTGACACATCAAACGAATCATTATGATGTATACGTAAAATCATCCCGTCTTCATTTTTTTCAAATGAATCAATTTGTCCTTTAGTTTCTACTAATCCTGTAAACATTTCTTTTTATATGTTTTTTTAATATCGCTGCTGAATGAAATTTCAGATACCAAATCTAAAGATGAACGAATTGTATCAAAATCACCTCTATAAAAAGGGATACCCTCATTAAATTTTTTTGGAGAAATATATTCATGAATTTCATCAAAATATCCACTTTGGATAAATGACGTTATGGTTTTTTCTCCCCCTTCAACAAGTAAAGATTGTACATTTTCCTTAAATAAATTGTCAAGAACAATTTTGATATTATTTTCTGGAGGTTTTTCGCTCAATGTTTGAAAAATTATAGGGTTTTTCTTTGACACTTTTAGAGAAGATGATAATGGTTTTGAAGAAAGAATTACAATACGTGGATCTTTGCCTAATCCATGAGAATCCAATGAAGGATTATCTTGTTCAATAGTATTTCTGCCAACTAAAATTGCATCGCAACCAGACCTTGTGAGATGGACATCTCTTCTAGCATCTTCTCTAGTAATCCATTTTGAACTTCCATCTAAATGAGCTATAAATCCATCTTGAGTTCTGGCATATTTTAATATTATAAATGGTCTCTTATTTTCAAAAAATGTAAAAAATCTTTTATTTATTTTTTTAGCTTCAATCTGACAATCCCCTATCTCAACCTCAATGTTAGCTTTTTTTAGTTTATCTATTCCACCCATAGCTTTTTCATTTGGATCTGCTATAGCAATAATTACTTTTTTAAACATTTTTGATTTAATTATAGCATTAACACATGGAGGATTATTCCCAAAGTGTGCACAGGGTTCTAGAGTGACATATAAATCGGCATCTCTAACTGGAGTTTTGAGAGATTCAATAGCATTTACTTCAGCATGCTTTGTTCCAAATGCTTTATGATGTCCTCTTCCAATAATCTTGTCATTTTTTACTATGACACAACCAACCAAAGGATTTGGATAAACTTTATTTGGATCAGCTTTTAAAGCTTCATTTATAGCTTGTTGCATAAAAAAGGAATTTTGCATTGTATTTAATTATTAGTTAAGAAAGTGAGCTAACAAGCGATGAAAATGGTGAACGCCCTGCTCTCTAGTTGGTGAATATCTTCCTGATTTATAAAATGATGACTGAATACCTTTATTAACATTTTCAACAATAAATTCATCTTCTCTTTCTACTTTGTCAATATCATTTCCAGCACCTTTATGAAGTTTTGAATCATCAAAAACATATGTTAGAAAAGAAACTTTAGTTTTATTAATGGATAAAGGTTTAACTATATTGATTGAAAGCCCCCAAGGATAAAAATTGAACATCATATTTGGGAAAACCCAATAATAGTATGCTGCAATATTTTTTCCATAATCAATATGCTCTTTTGGAAAATCAAAAACTTCATTTGATTCATCTGAAAAACCTATTTGTAAATTACAATGATCGTAAAGAACTGTTTGATAATTACTATAATCTAAAACCTTATTTAATCCTTCATGAACAAATGGAATATGAAATCCTTCTAAGTAATTATCACAATACAAAGCCCAATGACAATTGACTAGGTAGTCTTTAGATAAATTGGCGTCAAATGAAAATTGATCTAAAGGTAAAAATCCAATTCTTTCATCCATAACATCTAACACGCTTTTAAATTCAAATTCAGGATTCATTCCAGCAAATAAAAAAGGGCCCCACTCTTCTATTGGGAAGCTATGTAGATTGTCATTTTCTGATGGAAAATTTTTAGTTTGGTCAAATTCAGGCATTGATTTAAAACTACCATCTAAATCAAACGCTCTTCCATGGTAACAACAAGTTAATTTTTTAGATTTTCCAGGTCCGAGTGCAACAATATTTCCTCTATGTGTACAGACATTTGCAAGGCAATGGACTTTACTTTTATCATCCCTTGTTATTACAATAGGCTCAGTCAAAAAACCGTCGAGTATCGTCTTTGGCATAAATGAGTTATTAAGCTTTATTTGTGAATTATCTCCAATAAACTGCCATGATTTAAGGAATATATCCTGCTTAATTTTTTCAAAAACATTTGGATCTCTGTAAAAAGATGATGGTAATGTTTCAGCAATAGAAATATCAGAATGAATCTTAAATGATTTAGCCATATAAAAATAAATTTACTTTAAAATAAAAAACCAAATCTCAAGCCTAAGTGTGTAGTACCAAATTTATTGGCTATGCTTGGCTCAATAAACGGCTGACCTGCAGATGTATTATTTAAAATAAATGGAAGTGCAATTTCAAAGTATGTACTTTGAACCTTAAATGAATCAGTATCAATAACACTAGTTGAACCATCTACTACAGCATCAGGAGAATTGTAGATATTCTTCTCACTGCTAACACTTAGTTTTAATCTTGGAATCATATAAAAACTAGCATTTGTCTCAATTTCTTTATAGGCACCAAATTCAAAAGCATAAAACTTTCCATATAAATCTTGATTCAAGAAATCTAAAGCATCACTAGTATAATTTTTTGTTCCATATCTGGCGCCGATAGATAGATTTAATGGAAGATTTGAACTAAAAAGTGTTTGGCTTTCATTAAGATAATAAGTTAAGCCAAAGGAAAATGTTTTATCTCCAACATTAGAGTTCTCTGATCTAAAATTTTCAACAAAATTAAAGTTTTCGTCCTCTGAAGTAGATGCTCCTTCTTCCGTTGAAAAAGTATATATGTCTTTTTTATCATTTAGGGAGTACCCGTAACCTAAATCAATTCCAAATATACCATTATACACATAACCTAAACCAATAGCGTTGCTATAACTATCTCTTAAAAACTTACCTTCTCCAAAAAAATCAACATTTTGATCATGTTTAAACGAAACTGTAAAACCAGAAAATCCTTCTGGAACTATATGAGTTTGAGCATTTAAGAAAGAAAGTGATGCAATTATTATTGTTAATATTTTTTTCATCTAAAAAATATACTGAATGAATAAGTCTTTAAGAATTTATTTTTTATTTTTTTCAATTAAGTCTACTAGCTTGCCAAAAATTAATTCAGTCTGTCTTGGAGCTCCAACAATGATATCACGAATGATTCCATCACTGTCTACAATGAAATGTCCTGGAGCTACTGGAGTAAAGTCATACATAAGAGACCTTGATATTGAGCCATGCTCGTATTTAAACTCGGTTTTATTAAGAAAAGATTTAATATCTGTGATAGTATCAAAACTTAAAGCTAAAAAATGGATATCCTCATTTTGATATTGATTAACTAAGTCATTTAAATATGGCATTTCAGCGATACATGGACCACCCAGCAATTTGCCCTTATAATCTGAAAAGGATTTTACACTTCCATCAATCATTTGTAAAAAATCACCATCAGGAAGTGGCTTATCTTTCCACTGATCATTAATTCTTTTATTAAGAACTGCTCCTTGCCCTCCTGATCTTCTGAGCTTATTTTCTTCGATAAGATTCTCTATAGCATCATCGGAAACAAACCCTCTTAAATCTTCATAATCTTGAAATAAAATGTACTCAGTATTATTGTTATCTTGATCATATCTTCGAAGTGCTTGGATATTATCCATATATTGAACAAGACTATCTTTTTGAGCATCGGTAAGTATATTCCCCTGAGCATCTTTAAACACAATACCATTTGTTATTTGTTGAGATGGCTGAGAATCTTTCTTTAAAGATTCTTGCGTTGAATTGCTTTGAGATTGAGATGATTTGACGCCTTTGTCTGATACCTCACTCTGACAAGCTATTAAAAATAATATTACTATGGTTTGTAAAATTCTCATTTCTGTCGATTCAAATATAGTTTTAATATAAACAAAGCTGAAACAACAATACATATAACGCAAAACCATAAAAATATTGCTTCAAAATTCTCTTTTAACCAGAGAGCTGTTCCAGATAATTCTTCTTTTTTAATTAAATACATAGTACTTTCGCAGGCAAATTTAAGCAAAAATATGATAAAAACATTATTAACAAGTAACATGGCATTAATATCAATTGATGGTGAAGAAATTAATTTCGAACAATTTAAAGGTAAAAAAGTATTGATTGTCAATACGGCATCAGCCTGTGGCTATACTTATCAATATGAAGGTCTTCAAAAACTTCATGATTTATATGGTGAAGATGTTGCTGTACTTGGATTTCCTGCAAATGACTTTTTATTTCAGGAAAGAGGCTCTGATTCAGATATCGCTGATTTTTGTGAAAAAAATTACGGAGTTACCTTTCAAATGTTCTCAAAAATTACAACTAAAGGTAGAAATCAAAGTCCTGTCTATACTTGGCTCACAAATAAAGATTTAAACGGTTGGAATGAAAAAAAACCTACCTGGAATTTTTGTAAGTATCTTGTCAATGAAGAAGGTGATTTAGTAGCATTTTTTGACAAATCTGTTAAGCCTCTATCAAAAGAAATAACTGGCTTATTATAAATCTAATTATCTAAGAAAAGTATCGTACTTTTTTAAGCATACATCATAATCAAGCTTATAGCCATAATAATCATTCCAATTGTTACTCCAATGATTGTATCACTTGGCTCACCATATTCTTTCGCAACAGGTAATAGTTCATTTAAAGCAACATAAACCATTATTCCTGCACAAAATGCAAAAGATATACCAAATAAAGCTTCATTGAATACAGTTCTAAATACTATAAATCCGATTAATGCTCCAATTGGTTCTGCGAGACCAGAAAGAAATGAAATATAAAAAGCTTTTCGCTTGCTTTTAGTTGCATAATAGATTGGAACAGAAACTGCAATGCCTTCTGGAATATTATGTACGGCTATTGCAGTGGCAAGTGTAACACCAATAGCGGGATCATATACGGTAGCAGTAAAAGTAGCAAATCCTTCCGGAAAATTATGAATTGCCAAAGCAATTGCTGAAAAAACACCAGCTTTAATTAATACAGATTCATTTTTATCTTCTGATCTAGAAATAAAATCTGCAATTGATTGATGATCAAATAATTGATCAATAAGGAGCATTAATAATAATCCAACAACAAATCCTGTAACCGTTATCAACTTACCAAAATTCATTCCATAAATTGCTGTTAACGATTCAAAAGAAAGTTGCATTAGCTCAACAAAAGATACATATAACATGATTCCAGCAGATAAGCCTAGTGCGATTGCTAAAAAACGTTTATTAAATGATTTTGTAAAAAGCGCTAAACCGCTACCAATCCCTGTACTTAACCCTGCAAACGTTGCTAAAGCAAACCCTAGATATATATTATTTAATTCCATAATTTTACTGATGTTCAATATAGCAAAAATATTAATATCCGCACTAATTATATTTGTCGCATCAGAAATTGGAAAAAGAGACTCTCTTTTGGGAGCTATAATTGTATCTCTTCCTATGATTTCTTTAATAACGATTTCATGGCTTTATTTTGAAACTAAAGATGTAGATAAAATAATTGATTTTTCTTATGGAGTATTTGCAATGATTATGCCTTCATTATCATTTTTTATCACGTTGCCATATTTTTTAAAAAGAATCAATTTTATTCCAAGCATGTTTCTTTCAATTTCAATCATGGTAGTATTATATTTTGCTTTAAGTATGTTATATAAAAAAATTGGAGTGGAAATTTAAAATGAAAACATTACTAATCTTATTCTTAATCTTTGCAAGTTTTTTAAAAGGAGCTGACACGATGAAAACAGTTAAATCAGTAGATTTAGAAAAATTTATGGGTAAATGGTTTGTGATTGCCCTAGTTCCTAATATGATTGAAAAAGGAGCTACAAATTCTTCAGATACTTACGTTTTAAATAAAGACGGTACTATAGATATTACTTATGATGCTATCAAAGATGGTCAAGCAAGGCAGATTAAGCAAAAAGGTACCGTGATAAATAAAACTTCAAATGCAGAATGGACCATTCAAATGAGAAAACCTTTTATTCCATTTATGAAATTCCCATTCAAAATCGTTTATGTCGATGATAATTATGAATATATGGCAGTTGGTTATCCTAAAAATACTATGGGTTGGATTATGGGAAGAACTCCTAAAATAACAGATGAAGAATACAAAAAAATTATGACTTCACTTGAAGAGTTAGGATACAAAAAAGAACAGTTCGAATTTG
>LUMI01000320.1_pt1 | contig 16271 bp, 16 predicted proteins | sample 729681 | NCBI WGS metagenome assembly LUMI01 (sample SAMN03860267, study PRJNA289734) | marine metagenome | biome: seawater column; feature: ocean; material: water; isolation source: Red Sea water column Station 34 - depth 10m | place: Saudi Arabia: Red Sea | collected 2011-10-15 | depth 10 m
GGATTGAAAATTCTTAGAGAAGGTTTAACCGGAAATAAAGGTTGGACAAAGCATTGGAGAGATCCAGAGCCAAAGAAAGAATATGACATTTTAATTATAGGCGGCGGCGGTCACGGTTTGTCCACTGCTTACTATTTAGCAAAAAATCATGGCCTCAGAAATATAGCAGTTTTAGAAAAAGGTTATCTTGGTGGAGGAAACGTTGGCCGAAATACGACAATAGTACGAGCGAATTACTTTTTGCCAGGTAATTCAGAGTTTTACTCACACTCTTTGAAATTATGGGAAAACCTGGAGAATGATTTAAACTACAATGTCATGCATTCTCAGAGAGGATTAATTAATTTGTTTCACTCAGATGGACAAAGAGATGCCTTTGCACGGCGGGGTAATGCAATGATTAATCAAGGTGATGATGCTATCTTATTAGATACGGAAGGTGTTCGTGATTTAATTCCTTATCTAGACTTTGAACAGGTACGGTTTCCCATTTACGGCGGTTTGTATCACCCTAGAGGTGGATCTGCTAGGCACGATGCTGTTGCCTGGGGCTACGCGCGTGGCGCAGATACTAGAGGTGTTGACCTTATTCAAAACTGTGAAGTTACAGGAATAGATATTGATCAAGGTCGTGTCACAGGCGTTCAAACAACTCGCGGTCAAATTAGTGCTAAAAAAGTTGGCATTGTGGTAGCGGGTCGTTCCGGGCAGGTGGCGGCCATGGCAGGCATGCGTTTACCGATTGAAAGCCATGTTTTGCAGGCTTTTGTTACTGAGGGTCTGAAGCCGTGCATTGATCATGTGATCAGTTTTGGCATGGGTCACTTTTACATAAGTCAGTCAGACAAAGGTGGGCTGGTTTTTGGCGGCGATTTAGATTTTTATGCCTCTTACGCTCAGCGAGGCAACTTGCCGATGAAAGAACATGTTATGGAAGCGGGTATGACATTGATGCCAATGATAGGAAAAGCCCGTGTTTTGCGTTCTTGGGGTGGGATTATGGATATGACGCCGGATGGTTCTCCTATAATCGATAAGACAGATATAGAAGGTTTATATATTGACTGTGGTTGGTGTTATGGTGGGTTTAAAGCCGTACCTGCTTCTGGCTATTGCTTCGCCCATTTGCTTGCCACCGATAACCATCACGAATTTGCAAGTGGTTTTAGGTTGGACAGATTTAAAACTGGCTATGGTTTGATTGATGAAGAGGGTACCGGCTCTCAACATAATCTTCACTAAGGAAGGAATTTTATGAGAATCCCTTGTCCAACATGCGGAGATAGAGATCGCCGAGAATTTTATTACGTAGGCGATGCGCAGATAATAAATAGACCGTCTCCCGAGGCGTCAGAAGACAAATGGGATGATTACCTGCATAATCGTGATAATCCAGCCGGAGTAACAAAAGATTTATGGTACCATGAGAATGGATGTAATTCATGGTTGGTGGTAACGCGGAACACTACAACTCACGAAGTACTGCATGCTGAATTGGTGACCAAGTTGAAGGGTGATGGATCGTGAGAGTTTCGGGTAAAGGCCTTATAAACCGTCAGAATAAGGTGAATTTTAAGTTTGATGGAGTTAATTATACTGGTTACGAGGGTGACAGCGTTGCTTCAGCACTTTTAGCTTCAGGTAAAAAACTATTTGGTCGGTCATTTAAATATCATAGGCCGAGGGGAGTGCTGACTGCTGGGAGTGAAGAGCCAAATGCTCTTATCACAGTGGGTGAAGGTTCATTTCAAGATCCAAATGTAAGAGCGACAACCCAAGAAATTTTTGAAGGTTTGGTCACTAGAAGCCAAAATAACTGGCCAAATTTGAGTTACGATGTTCTTTCTATCAACGATCTTTTTTCTCATTTTTTGGGGGCTGGATTCTATTATAAAACTTTTATGTGGCCAAAAAGTTTTTGGGAAAAAATCTATGAACCATTTATCAGGCGAGCAGCAGGGCTGGGCTCTTTAAGTGGACTACATAATTCAGATACTTACGAAAAAGCCTACGCATTTTGTGACTTGCTAGTCATAGGTGGAGGGCCTTCGGGATTACTGGCAGCAAAGTTGGCTGCTGAGGCCGGCCTCGATGTAATCATAGCAGAACAAGAACCTATTTTTGGTGGACGCTTAAATAGTGAAACAGAACAGGTCGATGGTATGCCTGGTAGTACATGGGCAGCTAAAACCACAGAAAGCCTGAAGTTAATGGATAACGTACGCCTGTTTTCACGAACAACTGTCACAGGTGTCTATGACCAGGGAACTTTTGCGGCTGTCGAGCGTGTAGGACATCACTTATCTAAAAGAGGAGGGGACCTGCCACTTGAATGCTTTTGGCGAATTATCGCCAAGAATAGTATATTAGCAGCGGGGGCAATTGAAAGAACAATTGCTTTTCCAAATAATGATCGGCCGGGAATTATGACTGCCAGTGCGGTACGAACCTATCTTAACCGCTATGGAGTTTCCACAGGTAAATCTGTTGCAATTTTCTGTAATAATAATGCTGCTCATAAAACGGCGAGTGATTTGCTGGAAAGCGGAGTAAATGTTGCTGCTATAATTGACAGTCGAAAAGATAGTGAAACGGCTCTGGATGTCCCATTTTATAACGGAGCTGAGGTTTCAAATACATTTGGGCGCCAGGGTCTTAAATCAATCAACATTAAAAAGAATAATGTGGAAACAAAAATAGAAGTTGATTGTTTGGCTGTTTCTGGAGGCTGGAACCCGACAGTGCATTTAACCTGTCATATGAATGGTCGGCCAACTTGGAATGATGAAATTTTAAGTTTTGTTCCAGAAATTGGCGCAATTCCAAATATGGCTGTTGTGGGGTCAGCCAAAGGTCATATGGATACTGGGAAGTGCTTTGAGTCGGCGCAAAAAGAGATTAATTCTTTACTTAAAACTTTTGGAAAATCATCAAAAACAAAGAAAATACCAAAGGTAGAGTCAACAAAATTTGAAATTTCCCCAAAGTGGGCTGTGGAAGGAAAAGGACGAGCATGGCTTGATTATCAAAATGACGTGACTGTCAAAGATGTTCGTCAATCTGTTCAGGAAAACTTTAAATCCGTTGAGCATATGAAACGCTATACGACACAAGGTATGGCTATTGACCAAGGTAAAAACTCAAATGTGGCTGCATTAGCTATATTGGCAGACGCAACGGGTAGAGGAATTCCTGAAACAGGAACAACTACTTTTCGCCCCCCTTTTGTTCCAGTTTCAATTGCTTCCATGGGTAAAAATGCGCAAGGCTCGGGGTTTGCTCCTCAGCGTTTTACTACTTCCCACGCGGCATCAGTTGACCGTGGGTCCCCTATGATTGAAGCAGGCCTTTGGTATCGGCCAAGTTATTTTCCACAAGTGGGTGAAACGAATTGGCGTCAGTCATGTGATCGAGAAGTTGAAATGGTTCGAACCAATGTAGGCGTTTGTGATGTTTCAACGCTTGGTAAAATAGATATTCAAGGACCTGATGCGCACAAGTTATTGGATTTTGTTTACACCAATATGTTTAGCACGTTGAAAGTTGGCAAAGTGCGTTATGGATTGATGTTGAGGGAAGATGGACATGTGATGGATGATGGTACAACTGCATGCCTAGCTCCAGACCATTATTTGATGACGACTACTACCGCAGCAGCAGGCCAAGTAATGCGACATTTGGACTTTGTCCATCAATGCTTGCACCCTGAATGGGACTTAAGTTTTATTTCAGTTACGGAACAATGGGCGCAATTTTCGATAGCTGGTCCAAGGTCCCAAGAATTGGTTAATGCCGTACTTGACCAACCAATCAGTTCGGAAAACTTTCCTTATATGAGTTGCGGATTGGTGGATGTTTTAGGCGTTCCCAGTCGATTATTCCGAATCTCTTTTAGTGGAGAACATGCTTATGAGCTCGCTGTTCCATCCAGGTATGGCGATAGTCTTTTTCGTTTACTAGCTTCTCGTGCTGAGGAGATGGGAGGAGGGCCATACGGTATGGAAGCTCTTAATGTCTTAAGATTAGAGAAAGGCTTTATAACTCATGCTGAAATTCACGGGAGGGTCACCGCTTTCGATATAGGAATGCAAAGAATGATCTCCGAAAAAAAAGACTGTATAGGGAAAACATCAGCTTCACGACCAGGATTACTTGATAGTAACCGAGAGCAAATGGTTGCAATTAAGCCCTTAGGGGCGGTTAAGCAACTTGTCGCTGGTGCTCACCTTTTCGAAACTAATGATGAACCAATTAGAGAAAACGATCAGGGCTATGTCACTTCAGTTGGATTTTCTCCTACTTTTGGATATTTTATAGGACTAGCCTTTTTGAAAAATGGTCGTGGTAGATTAGGAGATCGAATTAAAATGGTGGATCATCTTAGAGGTATTGAAACTGAGTGTGAAGTTATAAACACCGTTTCCTTTGATCCCAAAGGAGATAGGCTTCGTGATTAAGTTGTTAGAGAAATCAGCTGCTGAAGGTTTGCTTCCCATCAAAGTGTCGAACACTTCTATTGTGGAAGTTGATGGTTTAATTCTTACTTCAATCTCGCCATTAAAAAACAAAGCTGAAAAATTAGCTGATCATTTAAAAAAATCCCATGGATTATCTCTTCCGAATAAGGGGCGTTCAACTGGAAAGGAAGGCATGCGAGCATTGTGGTTTGGGCAGCATACCCTTTTAGTGGGTCCACAGCCCGACGGAAAACTCTCAAAATTTGGAGTTTTAACAGACCAAAGTGACGCTTGGGTTACTCTGAGAATGAGTGGTGATCTAATTGAGGATGCCCTTATGGGGCTATGCCCTGTCGATCTAAGAATGAAAGAATTTAAACGAGGTAACGTGGTTCGCACTAGCCTGCAGCATGTGAATGTAACTCTTCACAGGATAGGACCTAATACAATCGACTTATATGGGTTTCGTTCAATGGCGCAAACTATTTGTCATGAATTGAAAAGCTCTCTAACAACATTAAACGCCCGAATTAACCATAATAATTAATTATTATTAGGTTAATATAGACTGGACTCTAACTTAATCTGACATGATATTTGTGTTATGAGTTTGCCACCCGGTTTTTTAGATGAGTTGCGTGCACGAGTGAGTGTGACCCAAGTTGTTGGTCGCAAAGTGACCTGGGATCATAAAAAATCGAACCAGAATAAAGGTGATATGTGGGCCCCTTGCCCTTTCCATCAAGAAAAAACTGCCTCGTTTCACGTCGATGATCAAAAAGGTTTCTATTATTGCTTTGGGTGTCATGCGAAGGGTGATGCTATTTCTTTTGTAAAAGAAACTGAAAATGTCAATTTTATTGAAGCAGTTGAAATACTGGCAAAAGAAGCTGGTCTTCAAATGCCAGAACAAGATCCGTTAGCAAAAGAAAAGTCAAACTACCGGGATGAACTTTTTAAAGTTATGGAGCTTTCTGTGAGATTTTATCAGCGCTCACTTAATTCTGCGCAAGGTTTGAAGGCTCGAGAATATATTGATAGTCGAAAATTATCATCATCCATTGTTAATGAATTTGAGTTAGGTTTTGCCTCAAATAATAGAACAGATCTATTCGATTATTTGCGTGGTAAAGAAATTTCGGAACAGCATATCATTGATACTGGGATGTGTTTGCGTTCTGATGAGGGTGGTGCAGTATATGATCGCTTTCGGGATCGTATTATGTATCCAATACGAGATTCTAAGGGCCGATATATTGCCTTTGGTGGTCGAGCTATGTCCCAGAATGCTCGAGCTAAATATCTCAATTCACCAGAAACCAAATTGTTTGATAAGGGTCGAAGCTTATATAATTTTGGGTCTGCTAGATCTGCTCTTACCAACCAGTCATCATTGATCGTTGCAGAAGGCTATATGGATGTCATTGCGCTTTCTCAGGCAAATTTTAAAGCATCAGTTGCTCCATTAGGAACAGCTATAACAAAAGAGCAGCTGGGATTAATCTGGAGAATAAGCCCCAACCCAGTAGTTGCACTTGATGGTGATCGAGCCGGAATAAACGCTGCCTACCGCTTAATCGACGTCGCTCTTCCTTTAATTGAAACGGGTAAAACCATTACGTTTGCAATACTTCCCGAAGGATATGATCCTGATGATCTTATAAAAGAAAGAGGTAGGGACGCGATGCAACTTTTAGTTGAGGAAGCAATTACGTTAGCTGATCTTATATGGAAAAGAGAAACGGAGGGTTTGTCCTTCAACAGCCCAGACTCAAGAGCAGCCCTCGATAAAAAATTAAATCAAACCCTCTCTAACGTGCGTGATAGCCAGCTAAAATATCATTATCAGCAATATTTTAAAGAATTGAAGTGGCAGACATTTGTTAAAAAGTCTGGGAAGAAATTATCTGATTTCAATAATAAAAGTTCCGCTGGAAAAAATGTTAAAGACTCATTTATTGCAAATTCAGAAACGAAAAATTTCATCTCATTAAAGGAAAATGTGATCCTTGCTATATTAATCAAATACCCAAGTTTGATTGATCTTAATAAAGAAAAGTTGATCACGATGCATTGGAGCTCTGATGACCATAGCCTTCTGCTAGAAGAAGTTATGGAAATGGGGCACCTAAACACTGAAGATATTACTCAAAGTTTAGAAAGTAAATTTGGTGATAAAATTTCAGGGAAAATATTTAACCAAAAACATGTAACTATTATTCCTTGTCTTGGTGGAAAAAACGACGTGGACCAGGCTGCTCTAATCTTATCTGACGAGATTAATAAATTACAAATTCAGAGAGGTTTGGATGTAGAGCTTGCGGAAGTGGTTAATTCTTCGAACGAAGAATTGGATGAAACGGCGTTTTGGAGACTTGGCCAAGCAACCCAAATAAAAATGAAAGCTAATAAATCTGAAAATGATGGTGCGATGAATTTTGAAATTGCTCCAAATGGAGCAAAATTAAATAAAGATGAAAAAAGTCAGTTTGACGCACTTTTAGAAGAAATTTCCACAGATACCTTTAATAAATCTAAAAATCGTGAAAATTAAACGTAATTATTAAGTTATATGGGTGTGCGAATCAAAAGTTCACGCTATTGATTCGTAATTACGAATCACTCCACATGCCTCAGGAGCTAAATATGGCTGCAAAAGACACTGAAGATCGAAAAACTGATGAGCAAGATGCTGACTTATCGTTAGATATGAGCCAGGCTGCTGTTAAGAAAATGATCGCTGAGGCTAGAGAGCGTGGATATATAACGTACGATCAACTAAATAATGTTTTGCCTCCAGATCAAGTTTCTTCCGAACAGATCGAGGATGTTATGTCTATGTTATCTGAAATGGGTATTAATATCATTGAAGATGAGGATGTTGAGGAAGAAGAAGGCAAGGTAACAGACTTAGTTACTGTCAACCAAACCAAAGATGTTGCTGTTTCTACTGGCGATACTGAAAAGCTCGACAGAACAGATGATCCCGTTCGCATGTATTTACGTGAAATGGGCTCTGTTGAATTACTCAGTAGAGAAGGTGAAATTGCTATAGCTAAGCGCATAGAAGCTGGCCGCAATACAATGATCTTAGGTTTATGTGAAAGTCCGCTGACTTTTCAGGCTATTACCATCTGGAGAGATGAACTCCTCAACGAGGATATCTTGCTAAGAGATGTTATCGACCTTGAGGCAACATTTGGCAATCAAATGGGCGAAGAAGTCGATGGTCAGCCCGTTATAGATCCATCCAATGTAAATGCTGCGCCAGCAAAGCAGGCTGAGTCAGAACTTGACGCAGACGGGAACCCTATCATTAGCGATGATGACGATGACGACGACGATCAGTCTAATATGTCTCTGGCAGCGATGGAGGCAGCACTTAAACCGCGTGTTTTAGAAATTTTAGATCGTATTGCAGAAGATTATTCTCAGTTGTCAGAAATGCAAGATGATCGAATATCTGCAACTTTAAATGATGGAAGTGATTTTTCTGACTCGCAAGAAAAGCATTATCAGGATTTACGGTCTGAAATCGTAGAACTGGTGAATGAATTACACCTACACAATAATAGAATTGAGGCTCTAATAGACCAACTATATGGGATCAACAGAAGAATAATGCAGATTGATGGTTCCATAGTGAAATTGGCTGATCAGGCCAGAATTAATCGCAGAGATTTCATTGAAGAGTATCGTGGTTATGAATTAGATCCTAATTGGCTTGACCGTATGGCAGAGAAAACAGGCCGTGGTTGGCAAATGTTTATTGAGAAATCACGGGAAAAAGCCGAAGAGCTAAGAGCTGATATGGCACAAGTTGGACAGTATGTCGGTCTTGATATCTCAGAATTTAGAAGAATTGTTTCGCAGGTTCAGAAAGGCGAAAAAGAGGCCCGCCAAGCTAAAAAGGAAATGGTTGAAGCCAATCTGAGGTTGGTGATTTCTATAGCTAAAAAGTACACTAATCGCGGTTTGCAATTTCTGGACTTGATTCAAGAAGGTAACATTGGCCTCATGAAGGCGGTTGATAAGTTTGAATATCGCCGAGGCTATAAGTTCTCAACCTATGCAACCTGGTGGATACGGCAGGCTATAACACGTTCCATAGCAGACCAAGCAAGAACTATAAGAATTCCGGTGCACATGATCGAAACGATTAATAAGCTTGTTCGTACAGGTAGACAAATGCTGCATGAAATTGGAAGAGAGCCTACGCCTGAAGAACTGGCTGCGAAACTTCAGATGCCACTCGAAAAAGTTCGTAAGGTTATGAAGATTGCTAAAGAACCGATTTCCTTAGAAACTCCAATTGGAGATGAAGAAGACTCTCAACTAGGTGATTTTATTGAGGATAAAAATGCCGTTCTTCCATTGGACAGTGCAATTCAAGAAAACCTCAAAGAAACAACTACCCGTGTACTATCCTCTCTTACGCCAAGAGAAGAGCGTGTTTTAAGAATGAGATTTGGTATTGGTATGAATACTGACCACACTCTTGAGGAAGTTGGGCAACAATTTAGCGTTACTAGAGAACGAATTAGACAAATCGAAGCCAAAGCTTTGAGGAAGTTGAAGCATCCTAGTAGAAGCAGGAAATTACGCAGCTTCCTAGATCAATAATAAATATTTATAAAACTTTCAGCCTGCTATTTGGGTGTAATCAAATATGAAATTAGAGAGGTTTTTTGTATCAACAAATGGACCTGGGCTTTATGAGATTACAACTGAGGTTGAAAAATGGGTTGAGGGCAATGGGCTTCTCACTCTCTTGATCAAACATACTTCAGCTAGTCTTTTAATCCAAGAAAACGCTGACCCAGAAGTAAAGTTTGACTTCGTTCAATATCTTGAAAGGTTAGTGCCTCCTAGTTCATCTCCAGAAATGTCATATTTAACTCATACCTATGAGGGACCGGACGATATGCCGGCTCATATAAAATCTGGATTGCTTCCTTCAACTTTATCTATTCCAATTGAAAATGGACGGATGATGCTTGGTACTTGGCAAGGAATTTATGTGGTTGAACATCGTTTACGGCCACGTAAGAGGGAAATTGTGGGGTCACTTTTGTTATCCTAGTCTACTTTATGTAGACAGAAAAAATTCACACTACACAATTTATTGTTTATTTTTTATGGTAACTGTGGATAAGTGTGCGCAAGATCCATGCTGAGAGAATACAAAATGAGGTTTAGTAATGCGTTGTCCGTTTTGCGGTAATATTGATACACAGGTGAAAGACTCTAGACCTGCGGAAGATCATGTATCTATTAGAAGACGAAGATTTTGCGTTGCTTGTGGTGGGCGGTTCACAACTTATGAGCGCGTTCAACTAAGAGATTTGGTGGTAATAAAATCAAACGGTAGGCGTGAAGATTTTGATAGAGATAAATTGGAGCGATCCATACGTATTGCTTTGCAAAAAAGACCTGTGGAGCATGAAAGAATGGAGCAAATGATTTCTGGTATCGTGCGGCGTCTTGAAAGTTTAGGTGAGACCGACATCAATTCAAATAAAATTGGTGAAATTGTTATGGAAGCCTTGGCTCGAATTGACACTGTAGCCTATGTTCGATTTGCCAGTGTTTACAAAAATTTTCAGGCGGCTGATGATTTTGACAAGTTCGTTTCCGAACTCAGACCACCAGATACAGAAGACAAAGCATAAATTCTGTGACCGACGAACGCTACATGGCATTAGCGATATCGCTAGGTCGTCGTAACTTAGGTCAAACTTCTCCAAACCCGAGTGTTGGATGTGTAATTGTAAAAAATGGCGTAATAGTCGGTAGAGGATGCACAGCGCAAACTGGTCGCCCTCATGCTGAAACTCAAGCGTTAAATCAGGCTGGCTCAAAGGCAAAAGGAGCAACTGCTTATATCACTTTAGAACCTTGTTCTCATGAGGGCAAAACGCCTCCCTGTGCTCATGCTCTTGTTGACGCAGGTATTAAGCGCACCGTTATTGCAGTTCTAGATCCAGATGAAAGAGTAAATGGTCAGGGAATATCTATTCTTGAAGCTGCTGGGATAGAAGTTCAAGTTGGTGTTTTAGAGGAGCAGGCGTCTCTGGATCACTCTGGATTCTTTTTCACCCAAATTAAAAGTCGACCCTTTGTCACTTTGAAATTAGCTGCAAGTATTGATGGTAAAATTGCAACTAAAGAAGGTGATAGCAAATGGATCACTGGTGCATCAGCTCGTCATTTTGTTCACAATATGAGGCGTCAACATGATGCAATTATGGTGGGAAGTGGAACAGTAATATCTGATGATCCAAGCCTGAATGTAAGAGATCTGGGGGAATGTTTGCAGCCAGCAAGAGTTATACTAAGTTCCAAGTTGCAAATTCCTGAAAAGAGTAATTTAGGTAAAACGGTTCATGAACAACCTGTTTGGATATTTCATTCAATTGATGCACCTGAAGAGCGCAAAAAAAGTTGGTTAGAAAAAGGGGCCCAATTATTTGAGTGCCCGGTTGATAATTTTGGCATTTCGATAAAGGATGTTTTGCAAAAGTTAGCGTCTAAAGGAATAACAAGACTATTTTGTGAAGGTGGCGGTAAACTTGCAGCATCTCTTATTCGATCAAACTATGTTGACCAAATCGTAACCTTTCATGGAGGTTTAACGATAGGCGCTGATGGCTTGCCGAGCATTCATGATTTAGGAATTTCGTCATTGACTGAAGCAAAACGCTGGCGACTTGATCATACACATTCTTTTGGTGCTGAAGTTTTAAATATTTGGCATTCAGTTGAAAAAAACTCTGAAAACTAGTTTATTTTTTAGTAGCATACTTTTGCTCACAATTTTTATGAGTTACCTTAGTCTCAATTTACAATGATTTTTGGAGTTTAATCTCAAATGTTTACTGGAATAGTTACAGATCTTGGTGAGATTTTAGAGCTGGAACAGAAGGGCGATCTTCGTGCACGTATTAAGACTAATTATGATACGGCAGGAATTACATTTGGGGCATCCATAGCTTGTGACGGTATTTGTCTAACAGCCGTAGATTTTGGGGATGACTGGTTTGATGTTGAAATTAGTTCTGAAACTGTTTCCAAAACAATAATAGGGTCTGGTCTATGGAAAGTTGGACATACTGTTAACTTAGAACGCTCACTGAAAGTTGGAGATGAATTAGGCGGACATATTGTTTCTGGTCACGTAGATGGAATTGCAAAAGTTACATCTATTAAAGATGAAGGCGATAGTACCAGATTTGTGTTTGAAGCCCCTAGTGAATTAGCACGTTTTATTGCTCCGAAAGGTTCTGTAGCTTTGAATGGAACCTCTTTGACTGTAAATGAGGTGGATAGTAACACATTTGGCGTAAACTTAGTCCCACATACTAAAAAGGTTACTTCTTGGGGTAAAACACAGGTAAATGATCCTATAAATTTAGAAATTGATACTCTTGCAAGATATGTTGCGCGGCTGGCAGAATATTAAAATTATTCAGCTGGCTGGAAGCCTTCAATCAGTTGTTTCAATCCTAGTCTTGCGCCAATGTATATTGCAATTATGGTTACAGGAGCAGAGAAAGATAGCACACTAAAGGCTGTAAGTCCCTGACCAACGGAACATCCAAGTGCTATGACGGCGCCCGCACCCATTATTGCTGCCCCGATTATTTGCCGACGCAGCTCGCGAGGATCTTCACATGCTTCCCAGCGGAAATGTCCTTTAATAATTGAGCCAATAAAGGCTCCTATCAGAACCCCAAAAACAGACCCTATTCCAAAACTAAGGCCGATGGCGCTTCCGTTCATAGAATACATAATAGTTTCACCAACTGGTGCGGCAAAGGTGTGAGAATTTAATGCCCAAGGTTCAAATCCATGAGTTCTCATCCAATAAGTTCCATACCACCCTGAAACTATGGCAATCGCGACAACTGCAGACCAGAATATAGCGTTTATTTCTTTATGCAGTTGAGATTTGTAGAAAGACAGAAAAAGAATAAAAACACCAACAAATATTCCAAAAACTCCACCTGAAATCCCTGTAAATTCAGTGAATAAGTGGCTAAAGCCGGAATACCTTCCAGGATCCGTTAAATCCATATTAAACAACGCAAGTCGAAACCCGGCAATCGGTCCTGAAAGAAAAAAGTAAGTTGATATTCCCAAGACCAAAACAATTACAAATGCACGAAGGTCCCCTCCGCCCAATCTTGCTAGTGCCCCGTATCCGCAGTTCCCACAAATTGCCATGCCGTAGCCAAAAAGCAAACCACCTATAATTGAGGCTAAGGGGTTCCATTGAAGTGTAAGAAAGCGACTGGCAGTAAGGTCGACAAGCCCTAACTGGCTCAAAGTAAAAGTTCCAACTATCGAAAAGCCAATTGCTAAAGACCACATCCGCAATCTGATATTACTACTGCTATATAGATGATCCTCGATTGCTCCTAGTGTACAAAATCTTCCAAGGCGAGCGGCTAAGCCGAGCAAAATTCCACCGAACGCGCCTGAAAATTGTGATCATGTTAGTTCTCCACCCTTAGAAGAACATTAATTTCATTATAAAAAGAAAATCAAATTTTTATTTGAAAAATTTTAAGATTTGCAGAAGAGATCGTATACCAACTCGAGCACACGCTTAGCTTTTTCATCAGCCAACCGGTAATAAATGGTTTTGCCTTCCCGCCTTGGAACCACTAAGCCTTCTGTCCTCAAACGAGAAAGTTGTTGTGATACAGCTGCTTGCCTTGCTGAAATTAGATCTTCAAGTTCTGTGACGGATTTTTCCCCAGATGTGAGATGGCACAAGATCATAAGACGACCTTCATGGCTAATAGCCTTTAAAAAATTTGAAGCAGTGGTTGCTTTTTCTACAACCGCGTCAAGCTCACTTGCGGTGGTATCTTTTGTTATAACTGGCAAGTTCATTTGTATTATCTTTCAAGAACCTTATTACTTTATATAATAATTTTTTCAATGTTTTGTTCGTTCAGTGTTTGTCGTTGCTTTAAAATTTGTCTCCTGTTCCAGCATAATTTCCAACAAAGCCCAGAAAAAATCCTCTCCTGGATACCCTTCCAATCTACCAAGTTCATTCTCTTTTTCGAATAGAATAAACGTTGGTGTAAATACTACATCGCGTTGTAAACCTGCAATTTCGTCGACTTCGGTGATATCGATAAATTTTATGGGAGCAAATTTACCTTCCTGTGTTTTTGGGTAAATAGGGCCAATTTCATCTTTCCACTCTAAACAGTAATAACAACCTTGCTGTTCTACCATTAATAACTCTGCAGTGCTCGCCGTTTTTGGGAATAAAGGCGATAAGAAAATTATTAAAAACAGGCTGATTGACCTCTTCATCTTATCTCCAATTGACCATTCATATGTTATATTACATAATTTGAATATGTAATATTTTCAAGGATTCGTTATGTTTGACGTTTCGCTGTTAAGTGCGTTCTTTGGTGGGATTTTAGTATTTTTCTCTCCGTGTATCCTTCCAATCGTTCCATTTTATCTCAGTTATATGGCTGGCGTTGGTATGGCCTCTCTTAATGAAGACGGGCAGCTTCCTGACGATATCAGGCGCAAAGCGATCATATCATCTGTAGCTTTTTCGCTTGGGATAATAACTGTTTTTGTATTATTGGGAGCCGCAGCATTTTCGATTTCAAAAACGTTTCAATCTTACATTACAGAATTTAGATATATCGCATCTGGGATTATTTTTTTACTGGGTCTGCACTTTCTTGGCTTATTAAAAATCAGTTTTTTAAACCGACAATTTCAACTTCAAACTGGAAATACTTCTAACATGTCAGTTTTAAGCTCTTACGTTGTGGGCTTAGCTTTTGCTGCCGGTTGGACGCCATGTGTTGGAGGGGTATTAGCAGCAGTCTTATTTACAGCTTCTTTCGAAGAAACGGCACTCAGAGGCCTAGGCCTATTGCTTGTTTTTGGTGCAGGTTTGACGTTGCCCTTTGTTTTGGCTGCAAGTTTTATAAGACCGTTTCTTCGTTTTGCAGCAAGATTTAAGAGACATTTACCAAAAGTGGAAAAAGGGATGGGGGCACTGCTGATCTTTTTTGCAATTTTGCTTTTAACAAATTCAATCAATTCAGTAGCATTTTGGATGCTCGAATTTAGCGAGTGGTTTAAACAATTATTTTCTAGTTAAAAAGTTGTTAAGGGAATTTATTTAATATGGAGACAAAAATGAGGATAATGAAGCAAAAACTAATTCTATTCCTTTTATCTGTTACTATGCCATTTTGTGTCATGGCGGCCGAGCTGGGAGACGACGGTTTGCATAAGCAATCATGGATGCGCGATACGTTTAAAGATCTACGGGAAGACTTGGATGAGGCTAATTCTGAAGGTAAACGTCTAGTCTTAATGTTTGAACAGAGAGGATGTGTTTATTGTTCGAAAATGCATAAAGACGTTTATTCGCGCGAAAATGTATCCGATTATATTGATGAAAACTTCTTTGTTGTGCAACTCAATCTGCATGGGGATTTAGAGGTAACGGATTTTGATGGCGAAACCTTGTCTGAAAAGGCCATGGCAAGAAAATGGAATATTCTTTTTACACCAACAGTTTTGTATTTGCCGCAAGAAGTTGACGACGGTTTAACAGCAACGCAAGCTGCTGTTTCATTTATGCCAGGTGCTTGGTCAGCAGGAACGACAATTGATATGCTGACATGGGTAAAGGAGGAGCGTTATTTACTGGATAACGGGGAAGATTTTCAACGTTATCATGCCCGTAGGTTCAATGAACGAAAAGCTGCAAAAGCAAATTAAAATTATATTTATTCACTTTTTTGAATTTGTTCTTGATTTTTGTTTGTATGGTAGCCTACGGTATACATAGGACATCAAGATTCTTGATCTTGACTACTATGGGAGGAAATATGAGGCTTACAACAATTACATTGGCAGCGGTGGTTGCGTTAAGCAGTGCTTCGTTTGCCGAAACAACAGCGCCTGGTGATATTAAATTTGGTGAGAACGGTGAAGTAGAGATTTCGCTTACCGGTGCTGCAGGTGATGCGGCAAGTGGTAGAAAAATCTTTATGAACCGTAAAAAAGGCAATTGTCTTGCATGCCACGTTAATAGTGACATGGCAGAACAAACTTTTCATGGAGAAGTTGGTCCAGAATTGGACGGCGTGGCCGACCGGTGGGAAGCAGCAGAACTTCGAGGAATATTGGTAAACTCGAAAAATATGTTTGAGGGCACCATTATGCCTGCGTTTTATAAGGCTAGTGGGTATAATCGAATTTTGAAGAAATTTGATGGCAAAACCATTTTATCTGCTCAGGAGGTCGAGGACCTGCTGGCATATGTGATGACTTTAAAAGAATAGCGAAAGCATTTTTGTTTATTAATTAGGAGAATGTTATGAATTTCACGCGACGTGAAACATTGGCAGTAAGTGGGGCAGCTTTAGCGGCTTCTATTCTACCAATAAATCTGATGGCATCTACGCCAGATTTGATATCGGGTATTACGGGAGGTGCAGAAGCATCGAGCGATGGTATAAGTTTGACAGCACCAGAAATCGCAGAAAATGGAAATACTGTTCCTATTTCAGTCGACGCCCCTGGGGCGGTTGCAATAACTGTCCTAGCTGCAGGAAACCCAACCCCGGGTGTTGCAAAGTTTAATTTTGGGGCCGGGTCAGGTTCTCAAAGTTGCTCAACGCGTATACGCTTGGCTGGAACACAGGATGTAATTGCCGTTGCAGAAATGGCAGATGGTTCGTTTTCGGCTGCTCATCAGACTGTGAAAGTCACAATTGGCGGCTGCGGCGGCTAGGTAAAAGGGAGATA
>LUMI01000534.1_pt1 | contig 16229 bp, 20 predicted proteins | sample 729681 | NCBI WGS metagenome assembly LUMI01 (sample SAMN03860267, study PRJNA289734) | marine metagenome | biome: seawater column; feature: ocean; material: water; isolation source: Red Sea water column Station 34 - depth 10m | place: Saudi Arabia: Red Sea | collected 2011-10-15 | depth 10 m
TCCTAAAAGTGCTGACCCTGTGGATTTATCTTGAACCATTATACCAATGCCAAGCATTGCAAATAATATTGCAATCCATGTCGCCTTTCTTACTTTTTCACGCAAAAAAACCCAGCCAAGGATTGCAGCCATAAAGGGAGCAGAAGCAAAAAGTAGCATCGCATTTGCAACGGAGGTGGATTGTATTCCATAAATACCACCAGCATATGCCCCAACCAGAGCTAACCCCGCAATGCAAGCTGGTAGACCTGCCGCTCTAACTACTGTGAAAAGATTTTCACTTGATCGCAGATATATCACTATTGCCAAAAAAAGACTTAAACTGATCGATCTATATAAAAGTATCTGCCAAACCGTAGCTTCATCTATCATCCTGATCCCAAGTCCAACAGTCGACCATAGCACGCCCGCCATAAATACAAATAATAAGCCGCGCCGCGCCTCACTTTTGTAACCCAGATCCTGTACTTGCTTCATTTATAATCCATTCACGCAATCACTGAACGTTAACCGAAACAAAAATTGTAAGACATCTAGTTCGCGACATTTAGAACAGTCGTTTTCATAAGATAAATTAAGCCTTGAGATAAAATTAATCATCCATAAGGATGTTCGATAATATTAAATTGGATACTTCAAATTAAAAAAGGGCTGCAATCATGGAGAGTTTTTGATGTCAAAAACATTTCCTAGGAATATGAAAACTCTGCCACCAGCTGCAACAAGTGCGCAAGGATGTTATATCTATGACAAGTCGGGCAAATCTTATTTAGATGGCTCTGGAGGTGCGGCCGTTTCATGTCTGGGCCACGGAGATCCGGACATTATATCGGCAATTAAGTCACAAGCTGATCAGTTATCTTTTGCTCATACAGGTTTTTTTACATCTGAGCCTGCTGAAGAGCTTACAGAATTACTCATCAAATATGCGCCAGGTGATTTAGATCGTGTTTACCTCGTTTCCGGTGGATCAGAAGCAACTGAAGCAGCCATTAAACTTGCTCGACAATTTCATATTGAAAACGGAGAACCTGAAAGAAAAAACCTGATAGCACGCAAGCAAAGTTATCATGGCAACACTCTTGGTGCACTAGCCGCAGGTGGTAATGAGTGGCGGCGCAAACAGTTTTCACCTTTGTTAATAAATGTAAGCCACATATCGCCTTGTTATGAATATATCCTTAGAGAAGAGACCGAGACCGCCTACGAATATGGGCAGCGGATGGCTCAAGAACTTGAAGATGAAATTCTTCGGCTTGGCCCAAAGTCTGTGATGGCTTTCATGGCTGAGCCTGTTGTGGGCGCGACGCTTGGGGCGGTCCCAGCAGTTGATGGATATTTTCAAAAAATCCGAAAAATTTGCGATCAATATGGTGTGCTACTTATCTTGGACGAAGTGATGTGCGGAATGGGTCGGACAGGACATTTATATGCTTGTAATGCTGACAATATTGCACCAGATATACTTTGTATCGCTAAAGGTTTAGGTGCTGGATACCAGCCAATTGGGGCAATGCTTTGCACCTCTCACATCTATGAATGCATAGAACATGGAAGTGGTCTATTTCAGCATGGGCACACTTATCTTGGACATCCGGTTGCAGCAGCTGCGGCTAATGCAGTTATAAAAAAACTTATAAATAACGATTTAGTGAATCGCTCTGCAGAAAAGGGAAAAAAGCTATCAAACATGCTTGAAAGCAAATTTTCTCAACACCCAAATGTGGGGGATATTCGTGGTCGGGGCTTATTTCAAGGAATTGAGTTCGTAGAAGATCGTGAAACAAAGAAACCCTTAGATCCAGATCTAAAGTTTGCGGCTAAATTAAAAATGAATGCCTTTGAGGCCGGCCTTATCTGCTATCCAATGTCAGGAACAAGAGACGGAAAAAATGGGGATCATGTCCTTCTTGCCCCACCATTCATTATTGAAGATACTCAGTTAGACGAGCTTGTTGAAAAATTGGATATGGCAATAACAGCAACTTTAGGAAAGTATGTGTGAAAAAAGTTACTTTTGAAAAAGATGGTCGCATAGGTCGGATTACACTGAACCGGCCTGATAAATTGAATGCGATTGATGATGATGTCCCCGGCCAACTGCAAGATGCTGTGCTTGAAGCGGAGAATGACTCCGATATTCACGTGATTATTCTTTCAGGTAAAGGTAAGGGTTTCTGTGGAGGTAATTTATGTGGGATAATACACAGAAGTTTATGTCCCTCTGGCGATGTCCAAAGCCAGTAATTTGCAAAATTCATGGGTTTGCAGTTGGGGGAGGTTCAGATATCGCCCTATGTAGCGATATGATTTTTATGGAGGAAGAGGCCAAAATTGGCTATATGTCTACACGTGTTTGGGGCTGCCCATCGACCGCAATGTGGGTATACAGGATTGGAGCCGAACGCGCTAAAAGAGTTTTATTTACTGGTGACCAAATAAGTGGCATTGAAGCCGCCAACATGGGCCTTGTTTTAAAAGCTGTCCCCAAAGATAGGCTTGATGATGAAGTTGAGGCAATGGCACAGCGGCTAGCTAGTGTGCCAATCAACCAGTTGGCTATGCAAAAGATGGTGATAAATCAGGCAGTAGAAGCAACTGGTCTTTCTGGAACACAGCAATTGGCTACACTTCTAGATGGCATATCCCGCCACACTCCGGAAGGGCATAATTTTAAAAAACGCGTAGAGGAAAAAGGGTGGAAGCAGGCAGTAAAGGAGCGCGATGATGGTACTTTTGATTGGACCAAAAACATGCCTTTTGACGAATGAATTTACTGGATTTTTTCAAAGCCATTGTTAACCTAAACCCACAATTCAAGGGAGAGTCAAATGTCCAAAAAGTTAAGTATTATCCGTTTTAAACCGAAGCCAGAACATTACGACGATTTTCTACAGGACGTCATTGAAAATGGAAAAGAGAGAGAACCGGGCACTCATTTTGTAATGAAAAAAGATGACGAAGTTATTGCTATTGTTATTCGTGATTCAGAAGGTTTTGAGCAAAGTGCACAGGATGGCGTTGTTAATTGGTTAGACGAGCGCAGACCAATGTTACAAGAATTTGATCCTGTAAATAGGCACACGATACCAATGACTGGTGATTTGATCGAGTAGCTTGAAGCAAAAATCTTTTTAATTTTGTTACTTAACTAAATATAGCAGGCTATTTGATTTTGGCCTGCTATTTGAATTTTTCAGATCCTAACTGTGACATTCGTTTTTTGAGTTCTTTTTCAAGAATATTTGCCTCGTAAGGTTTCATTTTTTTCCACCTTTGGCACTCATGACGTGTACGGCCACAGCCCAAACACCAACCGTTTGGTCCTGAAAATTCGCAAATATCAATACAAGGGCTTTTACGTCGTTTCACAATAAAGCTTTCAAGATCTCTTCAATAATTTTTATTAAATCTATCAGTATTAACCACTTAAAGATTCAATATCTTTTTTTTCAATTTCATCAACCGGCTTAGTAAGCCTCCAATCTTGGATTGAACCGTCTGAATGACGCGCTGTAATAACAGTTTCTATCGGCGGGCAACCTTCATCGTGACACCGCAGTTCTGCTACCGTAAGCACAGTTGTTTCAGGGAAGTCAAAGTAAGTAATGACAAGATCTTTAATCCCACGAACTTTTGCTCCAGCGGGGCGTTTTCGATCAAATAGATTTTGCATTCATTTCTCCTGCCCAAAGGGTAGACCATAAAATATTGCCTTCTTCATCACCAACCAAGACGTGTGATAAAGATGAGGTTAGCGATATTCCAGTAATTGCAGAGCCTGAAGAACCTTTAATAACAATAGGCTCCTTACTCTCATCAATTTCAGCCAAAAGAACAGACCCATCACGAAACCCTGCGAAAACTGCACTTTCAGTGTTAAGGGCTTGAACGCAAGTCGCTATTTGTTTTTTGGAAGGAGCCACGCAAACTGGCGCACGTCCCATGGGGCCATCTTTTCCATCAAATGGCCAGCAAATAGCTTCATTGGCACCAGATGTCACGAGATAAGGAGTGTCGCCTACCCAAGCAAAACTTTTTACTTTCGCAGGATAGCCTGACATCGCAAGATCAACCTTATCACGAAGTCGCCAACCATGCAGAGCGTTTTCTTGCATAGCCGTAACAACATATTTTCCATCTGGGCTAAAACATACATCGCCGTGGAAGCCTTTCCATATTAGCTTTGATGATTTCCATCTTCTCTCTTTTGCCTCCCAAACGGTCACACCTCCATAGTGCGCGACTGCCAAACGCTTTCCTTTTGCATCAAAAGCCATTCCGCCAACAGTACTGGCGTGTTCTAAAACGCTAGGTTTCTTTTGACCTTTAGACCAAACATGGGCCTTTCCACCTGAAGAGCAGGCATACTTACCGTCAATGACAGCAACACAGTCAACCCATTTTGTTCCAAATGAAGCAATTTCTTCCACAGTATTGTCGGATGAGATCCTGACAAATTTCCCGTCATCACTTCCTGTAAAAATATGTTCACCATCAGTAGCCATACAAAGTACAACGCCTGCGTGCGCCTTGGCAGTTGAATAACCAACGCCTTCTCGGAATATTCGAACATTGCCATCTCCAAAACCAACAGCAACGCTGTCACCTATAGTCACTGACCCTGTAACTGGTGCGCCGAAATTGAATTTAGTTGCGCGTCGCTCTAACTCAGTTTCTTCAAAGCTAGGGCGTCGTCTTTGGTTTAAGGTTAACTCAGAATTTAAGCTATCTTGCAAGCTTCGAACCCTTCTTTCAAACCCATATTTTCAATATCACGACCAATAAACACTACTCGAGAACTCTTAGGCTTATCTTTTGGCCATTCCCCCATAGGAGAACCGTCCATGAGCATATGAACTCCCTGAAAAACGTAGCGTTCGTCAAGACCATCAAAATCAAGAATGCCCTTTGATCTTAAGATATCTTGACCTCTAGTTTGAAGCACTTTGCCAAACCAAGTTTGAAACTTTTCAAAATCAAGAGGAGTTTCAGACACAAATGATACGCTTGTAATATCATCATCATGCTCGTGGTCATGATCTGAATCTAAAAAATCTGGCTCTACTTCAAGCACGCGGTCTAGACTAAAAGCATTTAAGCCTACTACTTCATCGAGTGGCGCATCACATCGAGCTGTTCTGATTATTTTGGCATAGGGGTTTATTTTCTTAATACGAGTTTCAACGCTATCCAAATTTTTACTCTCAATGAGATCCGTTTTATTGAGTAAGACTACATCTGCAAATGCAATTTGCTCTTCTGCCTCATGATGCTCACCAAGCTGGGAAGCTAAATGTACAGCATCTGCAACAGTAACGATAGCATCCAGTTTTGTACGATCAGCCACGTCTTCATCAACGAAAAAAGTTTGAGCAACAGGTGCTGGATCCGCTAAACCCGTTGTTTCAACAATAATCGCGTCAAGTTGATCAGCCCTTTTCATTAAACCGCTGAGGATACGAATTAGATCACCACGCACGGTGCAACAGATGCAGCCATTATTCATTTCAAAAACTTCTTCATCGGCATCAACAACTAAATCATTATCGATACCCTCCTCACCAAATTCATTAACAACTACAGCATATTTCTTTCCATGCCGTTCTGTTAATATGCGATTTAATAAGGTCGTTTTTCCAGCTCCTAGAAAGCCAGTTAAAACTGTGACTGGAACTTGGGCAGTTTGCATAATCTTTCTCCTTAACTTTGTTAACCAAAAGATTAGAGGTGCTTCAAATCTTCTGATCTATGGACAGTTTCTGTTGCTGTAATTCTTCTAATTTCTTTAGAGCCATACCGGCGTCATTAGTTTGGCGTAAAAATCTGTTATAAGCTCTAACAACTGACTTAGGACGCCATGGCAAGGCGGCTCCGTTTAGCCAGTCCCGAAGTAACTTAGGCAACTTATCAAAGTCCTTCATAGAATCGGATTTACTACGCCTCTTTTTTAGTTTTGTTTCACCTAAATTTTTCATAAAAATTCCACAAATTTTTAAATAATTCCACCTAGAGGAAATAGGGCCTAGCTGATTTTAAACTATCAGCTAGGCCATCTATTTAGAGACAACCAGCCAAAGACTTCGCCATATTTCGAATGAGATCTCCATATAGCTTAGGGCCAGGTTCCAAATTTACGCCAAGAGGATCTATAACACCAGTTTTCGCATCAGTCCCTTCCAAAACAGTTGCAACTAGATTTGGGTTATACTGCGGTTCTGAAAGAACACAGTTAATTCCCTCTTCTCTAACCCGACCTTGAATTTCGGCTATACGAGATGCACTTGGGTCCGTAGCATCTCCAAGTGAAATGGCTCCTGAAGCAGGAAAATCAAAACTTGTTTCAAAATACTGGTAAGCATCATGAAAGACGACAAAACTTCGCCCTCTAACTGGATCTAAAATAGAATTTACTTCTTTAGATAATTCTTCAATTTCAGATCGAGCGGCAGCAGCGTTTCCAAAATAAACACCAGCATTTTCTGGATCAGCAGCGGATAACTTTCCAGCGACTAAATTTAACCATGTTTGAGCGTTTTCAAGTGATAACCATGCGTGCGGATCATGTTCTCCGTGATCATGTCCCGCGTGATCATCATGATCGTCGTGATCAAAGAGCGCCTTCCCGATAATCAAGTAGTTTAGTCTCACTTATTTCTAACAAAGTAATGATTTCTGCATTCTTTGCTAATTTTTCAATCGAGTTCTCCATCCATGGAGCTAAGTCTTCACCCATCCAAATGACCATATCAGCATCTTGAAGCGACTTCGCTTCAGATGGACGCAAACTATATTCGTGAGGAGATGCGCCAGCTGGAATTATTAATTTGGGACTTCCCACTCCTTCCATCACACGAGACACTAATGAGTGAACTGGTGAAATATCAACTGCAACTTTTGGCACATCGGCTATAGCTGCGTTACCTAGGATTAACCCTAAAGCAGTGTAAGAAAGAAGTTTTCTGGACATGTGTTCCTCCATGATATAACATAACATTCGAGCAACATAGAGAATTTATTTCCCTGCGCAATAGTTAATTGAAACGAAGTAAAAAACAAACTAGATATCAAAACCGACACAACAGTTCATATTGGGGTAAAATATGGAGAAAAATATCCAGGACGCTGAAAATTATTGCCAACAAAACGGTCTCAATCTTACACCTGTGAGGCGAAAGGTTTTGGAGATATTACTTGAAAAAAATACAGCTATTGGAGCCTACGAAATTTTGGACCTTTTGCGTGAATCTGGATTTAAAAACCAACCGCCTGTTGCTTACAGAGCTCTCGATTTTCTTGTACAGAACGGCTTTGCCCACAAAATTGAACAACTAAACAGTTTCATCGGATGTATGCATCCTGGTAGAGACCACTCACCTGCTTTCATGATTTGCAGAAATTGCGACTCTGTTTCTGAAGAGGAGGCTTTAACACGCAACTTTTCAGTTTCTCAAATTGCATCCAAAGCAGGATTTACTGTCGAAAAGGCCGTCATTGAAGCACGAGGCCTTTGTCAATCTTGTTCTAATCTGGCATAAAAACTTAATATGAATTTGATCAATATAGAACAGCTAACTTTATCGTATGGTAACGTAATTGCTTTAAAAAACGTCAGTATGGAAATAAACCGAGGTGAAGTTGTAACTATTGTTGGACCAAATGGTTCAGGAAAGACAAGCCTTCTCAAAGCAATCATCGGTGCTGTTCATCCTGTAGAAGGATCAATATCTGTCAAGCCCGGCTTAAAAATTGGTTATGTTCCTCAGCGACTAAACCTTGATCCAACGCTACCGATAAGCGTTGGGAGGTTTATGCGATTGACAGAGAGATTAGATCGCTCAACTTGTGAGAGTTATCTCAAAAAAGCAGGCGTGGCAGGATTAATAGATCAACAGATGTCTGAACTATCTGGTGGTCAATTCCAAAGAGTACTGCTCGCTAGAGCTCTTTTAGGAAATCCTGACATTTTAATTTTAGATGAAGCAACACAGGGACTCGATCAACCTGGGTCTGCAGATTTTTATAGGCAGATAGAAGAGGTTAGACAAAGCACCGGTTGTGCCGTATTGATGATCAGTCATGATCTACATGTTGTCATGAGTAGCTCTGACCGGGTAATTTGCTTAAATGGTCATATATGTTGCTGTGGGACACCAGAGTCAGTCATAGCAACCCCTGAATATCAGGAACTTTTTGGGAGTGGTGCTGGAGGAGCGTTAGCACTTTATCGTCATAGCCATAACCATGCACATGACCATTCTGCAGAAAACTCCAAGGCCATTAATTAATGCTAGACGATTTTATGACGCGTGCACTTCTTGCTGGCATCGGACTAGCCCTTGTGTCAGCGCCTCTCGGCTGTTTTGTCGTTTGGAGGAGAATGGCATATTTTGGAGATGCGACAGCTCATGCAGCGATGTTAGGGGTAGCTCTTTCGTTGGCTATACAAACTGATGTTTTTTTCGGCGCTTTGATATTTGCCATAATCATGGCCTGGATAACCACACAATTATCAGGCCGTAACTACTCAATGGATACTCTATTAGGTGTATTTTCCCACTCTTTTCTAGCAGTTGGACTTGTGATTGTTTCTTTTTTGAGTGGCGTTCGAATTGATCTAATGGCTTATCTGTTCGGTGATATTCTTGCAGTTTCAAAGTCTGATTTAAGTGTTATTTGGTCTGGTACGTTAGTAGTGCTTGGCCTTTTAACCTGGAGATGGAAAGCGCTTTTTTTATCGACCTTGAACGAACAATTAGCATATGCGAGTGGCTTTAACCCTACGCGAGAGCAACTGATATTAACCATTTCTTTAGGCATCACGGTGGCAGTGTCGATAAAAATAGTTGGAGTTCTTTTAATAACCGCTATGCTCATTATTCCGGCCGCTGCTGCTGGAAATTTAGTACGGAACCCAGAGCTAATGGCGTTTTCAGCAGGTGTAATAAGTTGTATTTCAGTATTACTTGGCTTGAGAGCTTCCTACATTTTTGATACACCACCAGGCCCAACAATCGTATGTATAGCTCTATCAATTTTTATTCTAGTTAATCTATTTACCGCTCTAAGAAAACTTTCATTTTAGTTAAAGAACATCTCGGAAAAGCATTATGACAGATAAACGTGTTCCCTTAACCCTACTTACGGGCTTTCTTGGAGCAGGGAAAACAACTCTTTTGAACACCGTTCTAGAAGATACTAGCGCAGGCCGTGTCGCAGTAATTGTCAATGAATTTGGTGAGGCAGGTCTAGATCATGACCTAATAGAACAAAGCAGTGAAGAAATTATTTTAATGCAATCTGGTTGTCTCTGCTGCTCCATCAGAGGAGACTTATCGAAGACAATATCAAGTCTCATTGGGCGTAAGAATAGAAAAGAAATCGAGTTTGATCGTTTATTAATTGAGACAACTGGTTTAGCCGATCCTGGCCCTATTACCCAAACACTTCTGGTAGACACTATATTAGCAAGAACAACTGTCTTAGACGGGATTGTTACTGTTGCCGACGCTGCAAATGGCCCTAAAACTCTGGATGCTCAGTTCGAAGCAGTTTCACAAGTGGCCATGGCTGACTTAATTATAGTTAGCAAAACTGATCTTATTACAGCGTCTGAGGCAGAAAATTTTCAAAGTCGACTTCGCACGATAAACCCAAGTGCAAAAATTATTGAGGCAAATAAGGGAGAAGGCACCAGTAAGCAGCTCTGGAACCTTAATGCACTTAAACCAAAATCAACGAAGCCGGAAGTGGTGAAGTGGACTTTAGGTGAGGCACCTAAACTTGATCCTTTAGAAAATATCTCCGGTTTTGCACCAGCACAGAAACTTTCTTTACCAACCTCCAATCATGATAGTCGAATTGGTTCAGCATCAATTGTTTTAGATAGTCCTATTAAGGATACTACTTTTGATCTTTGGCTAGACACACTCATTGCAATGAGAGGCAAAGATATTTTGAGAGTTAAGGGTATTGTGTTTATTGAAGGTGTTGAGAAACCTTTTGTTTTTCATGGGGTACAAGATATTTTTGACCCCCCGGTTCTATTAGAAGATTGGCCCGGGGATGATATGCAAACTCGCATTGTAATTATAGGCCGTGACTTATCAGAGTCTCAATTACAGCGAAGTTTCGATATGCTTAGAGCTCCACCTGACGACAAGGCTCCTAATTTTAAGTTCATAAATCCCTAACTAGTTCCCAACATGGTTCTTAAGCGTTCCTATTCTATCTACTGAAACCTCCACACAATCGCCTGGTTTAAGAAAAACAGAAGGGTTCCGACTTCCCCCCGTACCATCTGGTGAACCCGTAGCTATTATATCGCCCGGATTAAGAGGTGTTAAGTTTGAAATATACGCAATTAATTCAGACAAACTAAAAATCATTTCTGCAGCCAACGCAGATTGCATCAATTTTCCGTTTACACGAGTTTCCAGCTTTAAAGAGGAAAAATCATCAATTTCATCAACTGTAGTAATCCAGGGGCCCCAGCTTCCAGAGGCATGAAAGTTCTTCCCAGCGTGCACAGAATGTTTCATCCATCCACGAACTGAGCCTTCATTCATAATAGAATAGCCGACGACATGTTCAAGTGCATCCTCTGGAGAAATAAATCTTCCAGGCTTTCCAATTACCGCTACAATCTCTCCCTCGAAGTCAAAAGTTTCTGCAGCCTCGCCTCGAGGACGTTCTAATTCCTTGCCATAACCAACCAGAGTGTCTGAATGTCGGCCAAAAATTACTATGTTTCCTGGATCAGGCGGGGCTATTCCGTCCACCGGGTAAGGTTTTCTATAGTTCATACCAGCACATATAATTTTACCAGGTTCGGGAATAGGTGGGAGCAAAGTAACCTGTGATAAAGGTATGGTTTTTTCTTCGCAAAACGTTTTCAAATCCTTGATTTTTTGCGACCCAAAAACCGCCTTGAGATCGGGGCACTCTTTCTTGAAAGCCTCTAAAACAGGACGAAGACCAGAATTTCCAAGAATACCAAAACTCTCTTGGTCATTATTTAAGAAAGAAACAAGTCTCATAGTTTTCCAGTTAATGAATACAGTTTTAAAATTAGTTCAACACCGATACTTTTTTCACCATGTCTAGGCAAGTGGTTCAAATGTTAAGCTGTTAAGTAAACATTATCCAAATAGAACTGTAAACATGATACGATTAGGCAACAGAGTAAAAGCACCTGTCAAAACCAAACCTAGATAAAATAGCAAAGTCATTGTTCTTTTATGTTTAGTGATTTCACCACGTCTTATCATGATAATGGCGTAAATAACTGACCCAATGGTAAATACTGATAGAAAATGTATTGGTGAAAAAGGACCTATTAGCCTCAAATCATGTATGAAAAAACTACTGAATGAAACATAAAGCATCAAAAGCACCCAGACGTAGCCAACATACTTATGGAGAGTCGTTCCTTTTCTTCTTGTAAGTTGAATAATTCCTAAAACTAGTGCTGTGATTGCTGCAAGTGCGTGTGAAGGAATTGGGTTTTCCGCAATAAGTAGTGCCTCGATATTCATAACACCGCGCCATTCTTTTTTTTAACAGATACGCGCTTAGATCAGCACTAAAAGCTTTGCAATCGAAATCTTTTCTAAAAATAAAAACTCAGATTTATTTAGGTGTTTGATCTAAAATTACTTTCAGAATACGACCATCTAAAATCAACAGTCCAAAGACAATAAGCAATAATCCAAGTAACTCAGAATAAGAAATAGCTTCACTCAAAAATATCGCATTCAAAATAATAGCTGAGGGTGGGATTATTATTGTACAGAGCAAAAGATTTCCGGCACCGGTTCCCTCAAGAATTTTAAAATAAATAAAGTAAGCTGCCACTGAGCATAACAATGCAAAAGCAGTAGCAAGAACAAAAATATTTAAGTTCAAACTCAAAATTTCTTCAGATCGATAGAAAAAAGCAAACGGTGTCATTACAACGGTGCTCATGATTAGCATACCTGAGGCAGAGATAATTGGCGGTACCTGGCTCAGTTTTATTCTGCCCCATATGCCAGCGAAAGCATATGAAACTGTAGCTGCCAAAATCAAGTACTTTCCTGAACGACCATCATAAAAATCAAACAAACTTTCAAAGCCAACAGCAATTATAACGCCGAGCACACCTACTACTACACCTACCAAACGATTGAACGATAATTTTTCTGAAGGGACCAAAATTGATGCCAGTAATATGGTTAGAAGCGAAGTATTAGCATTTAAAATTGATGCCAGGCTTCCTGTGGTTGATTGTTGGCCAATTGCAATCAACAGAAAGGGCAAAATATTATTTAAAATGGCCATAACAAAGAGGCTCAAAATCACATCTTTTGTCAGCTGAAATCTCGGTCTAATTATGAGTAAAAATACAAGAAATATTAATGAAGCGATTAGTACTCTTAAGTAAACTATTGAGAATGGCGTTAGCGCCTCTAGCAAAAGTTCAACAAATAAAAAACTAGAACCCCATAAAAATCCTAATAGTAAAATCAAAGACCAACTTCTCAGTTCCAATTATTATACCTCACGATTTTGGGTAAAAAATTTATGTCTAGATATTATGTAAGGATCAAACTAATTAAAATTTTTCTCAAATATTAGCTTTATTGTCGTAAGATTACTGAGAGTTTTTTACCTTTTGCCAACTCATCAACCACTTTATCTAAGTAACGGATCTCTCGCATTAAATCTTCTTTAATTTCCTCAACCCGCACTCCACATATTATACCTGTAATTAAACTTCGTTTATCATTCAAATTGGGCGCTGCATCAAAAAATTCTTTTAAACTTATTTCCTTTCTGATTGCTTCTTCAAGCAATTCTTTAGTGTAACCAGTAAGCCACTCTACCACGCTGTATAGCTCTAAGACGGTTCTGCCTTTTCTTTCAATTTTTGCTACATAAAGGGGAAAAATTTTTGAAAAACTCATGTCATAAAGTTTTTGTTTAGACATTAAACTTCCTTTTTATCAGAGCCATAGGTGCTAAATTGGTTAAGTGAGATTTAAAAAAATTATGACATTATTAAATCACAGCCCATGCTTTTTCCTGATTTGATCTTACAGATGCTTCAATAAATTTCACACCTTCAACTCCCTCAGAAATTTTTGGGTAACCCAGCCAATCGTTTGGAGCTTCTATCCCATCTTTTCGCGCCGAAACAGCTAATGCGAATTCAGTGTAAAGGTTTGCCCAAGCTTCAATCAAGCCTTCAGGGAAACCACGGCCTGTTCTAACAAACCGTTCAGTGCGGGCTGAAACACCATGCCCATGACCTCTGGTTAACACCTGGTCTGGCTGACCAAAAACATTCAGCTTGAGGGTTTCTGCATTCTCCATGTCCCACTCCAGGCCACCCTTACTTCCAAAAATTCGCAACCTGAGACCCCCTCGATTTCCTGGAGCTTGTCGTGTCGCCATAAGCGTTCCAGGAATATCACCCTCGTATTTAGTTGTCATGAATACAGTATCTTCAAGTGGCTTTGGATGCCCACAAACATGAAAGTCAGCGCGCAACTCAACCATTTTTAAACCACTTACAAATTGCGCTAAATGCGCTGCGTGTGTTCCAATATCCCCTACACACGAAGTTGGCCCTGATATTTTAGGGTCTAAACGCCATTTTACATGTGGAGCATCTCCTGCATTCTCAGGCGTCATCCAATCCTGCATGAACTCAACGTGAATCTGATTGATAGTACCTAAGACACCAGATTTAACGATTTCCTGTGCCTGTCTGATCATTGGATAGCAAGACATAGTATAACAAACGGCAAAAACACAGTTACTTTTGTCTACGACTTTTTTAAGATCTTTTGCTTCTTCAATCGTATTAGTCAGCGGTTTATCACAAATCACATCAATCCCAGATTCTAAAAATACTTTCGCAGCAGGATAATGCATATTATTTGGAGTGGTGATCATGACAGCATCGACTCCATCACTTCGCTTTAATTCTTTCTCCACCATCTCATCAAAATCATGATAGGCTCGTGCCTCATCTATATGCCACAAATTTGCCCGCTCCTTTGATCGCATTGGATCGGACGAAAGTGCTCCGGCTACTACATCCCACCTGCCCGTCATTCGTGCTGCCATAGCTTGGGTTTGAGCAATTCGACCGCCACCAACAACACCCAAACGTAATCTACGCCTTTGCTCGGGAAAGGGGCCTTCAAAATCAATCGAGTTTGAGAGAATTTTTTCCATATTTCTTCCTATAAAGATGGTGGGTTCACACCTTCTGGCAGCATCTCAACAGCCATAAAAATCGAAGGCGTAATTGTTTCAAATTGATGCCAGGGATAGTTACCCTCCTCATCAAACATTGGCCTATGCGTTGTCCCAGGAGCCATTGGCTCTTCCAAATAAAGAGTTTCTATATCACGCTCTCGGCATTGCTGCATTTTTCCAAAGCCAATAATTTGTGTATGTACTTCTCTAAAACCAGGTACCGGGCAAAAGTCATGCTCGCGATGAAGACCGACGTTTAATGGTACGGTGGATGAGTGGTACATTGTGAATCCAAACTGGCCTAGCCATACTTTAGGCGACATATAATGACCTATACCTCTTAGGCGCTCCTCTCCCCGAATTTCAAAGGCTGAAGGCCACGCTTCACGTACTTTAGCCAATAAGCTTTCTTCATCATCATATTCCGCAAAACGTTCAACAAGAACCGCATGTTTTAAATTATAAATTGTCGATTTTGCCACTACTACAGATTGTAGATGCCTTAATTCTTGTTTTTCAATTTTAATTGGATGCTCAGAAAGGTTCAAAACTATAGTTTTTGTGTTTACTGTATAGCTATCTTCATTTTCTAAAACACGAGTAGTAAAAAATGGCTCTGAAATATCCAGTGTTATTATACTCATTGGGTCTCCTAAGGAAAAATTTCGGGCAACGGCTTGGGTTTGTTACATCGACTCTTAATGTCAACAAAGGCTCCTTTATTAGGAGAGTCTAATATCCCCAGCATAATTTCTAGGACGTGGCTGGACAGCTCACCGCTAGCGCGCGGTTCACGATCCTCTTCGACCGCCTTCATTAAATCCAAAAGTCCCAGACCACGACTGTTTTCATTATAACCATAATTATTTTTCGCCACTAACCAGTCTTTAGGTCTATCTGTTGGGCGAGGTTGAAATTCCCAACGGCTTTCTTTTCTTGTCCTATACCAAACAGGTCCATGAAAATCATTTGCACCATGAACTGGGTCCGGATCTGGAATGCAAATGGTGCCATCTGTACCGTAAATTTCAAAGCGTGGCGTTTCACTATCCCAGACATCAAAGCTAATAGTCATTGAACCCAATGCGCCACTTTCAAATTCAAACATGGATAATGAGTGCGTATCAACTTCAACGTCCATCCACTCGCCATTCCTTGGTCCATTTTCAATCTGACGTTTGTTAAAGGTCTTTCTTGCCATACCACTTACACGACTGATTGGTCCCATCAAAAATACCATGGCGGTTAGGTAATAGGGACCAAGGTCAAGAAGAGGTCCTCCTCCTTTTTGATAGTAAAAATCTGGGTTTGGATTATGGCGCTCAACGCCATGCGTTCCCACGAAGGCCATACAACCAGTTGGTGTCCCTATTTTTCCTTCATCCAATAAACGACGCACAGTTTGCCACCTCCCACCCAAAAAAGTGTCTGGCGCGTTACCGACCTTTAATTTTTTTTCTTTCGCTAATTTAAGGATTTTATGGGCATCTTCCTGGTTCGTTGCAAAAGGCTTTTCAGAGTAAACGTGTTTTCCCGAATTTAAAGATCGCAGCGATATATCAGCATGGGCAGCAGGAATTGTTAAATTCAAAATACAATCTATCTCGGAGTCACTTATTATAGCATCAGGATGAGCCACACGTGGCACTCCAAATTTCTGTGCTTTTTCTTCGCTTTCCTGTAGATTTAAACTTCCACAAACATCAACAGATATTCCATCAAACTTTGAGCAATTTTGGAGATAAATATCGCTGATACGGCCTGTGCCTATTAAACCAACTTTAAATAATTTGTGAGCTATATTCATTAATTCAAAACGTGAAAATATTTTCTTTTGAGCTTACTATTATATCATTATATTACACAATATGTCTCAATGAAGGATTTTGACCAAAGCCACCGTCCCCAACTATTGAAATAACTAATCTGTTCGGATCAGCGAGCTTAGCACCATATGATATTTTTTAAAACATCAACTT
>LUMI01000246.1_pt1 | contig 16199 bp, 26 predicted proteins | sample 729681 | NCBI WGS metagenome assembly LUMI01 (sample SAMN03860267, study PRJNA289734) | marine metagenome | biome: seawater column; feature: ocean; material: water; isolation source: Red Sea water column Station 34 - depth 10m | place: Saudi Arabia: Red Sea | collected 2011-10-15 | depth 10 m
TCCACGCTTAATGGTATTTCTGAACTCTCCAAAAATTCGTCCTCCAGTCCTAAGATCATCGGACAGTATTTGGATAATTGCTCTATCTCCGACTCCAGACCCTCTGAGTACTGCAATCTCTCGTTCAATTCTTGAAGCAAATACATCAATTCCATAAGCAAGTCCGAGTGCGACCCAGAGAAGGGTGTCTTCGTCTTGTTGTTCGATTTCTTCGGCATCTAAAAATTCCTCCAGGGTTTCGTATTGTTCAGCCATTATTGAGACCTTTTCATCATCGCTCTATTCATTTTATTAACTAAATCATCCTGTATCTTTTCTAAACCTTCCTTGTCTCTTTTTAAATCATCAGCTCCTGCTATGAATTTTCTAGGCATAACATTTCTATTTTCAGGCGTTTTAAACCCTTTATGATGTTCGACACCATACTCAAGCATTTCAATTCCATCTTTAGTTGGCTTTATAGAGTTTAATAGGTTTCCAGTATAATGTAGTGGCGTAGTTCTACTTGTAGGAGTCAAAGAGTTCATCCCTTGACCTGGGCTATCATAAGAATTAAAGGTTGATAACCCTCTTCTTCTAAGCTCTAATGTGTTCTGAGATAAACCTCTAAGCTTACCCTCAGTTATATTTCTTTTAGTCATTTGAGCAAGTCCATCAATAACAGACTCATTGCTTTTACCAAGTATATCATCTATCTGGCTAGATAACTTAGAAAATCTAAAGTTAGAAGTAAACTTTACGCTATATAATGGCTTCGCCAAATTCTTCTCCTAGTTTTCGTGCTTTTTTAATCCTGTCTATATTCTGAAGTAATATTTTGTTAGCTATCTTCTCAGCGAAGGCTTTAGGGTCTACTATAACTTCGCTAATATCTCCATCAATGTCAATATCTATTTTATGAAGGTCTTTGATTTTGCTGACGTATTCTCTCAAAAATTGATTGTTGTTCGTTTTCTTGCTTGTTTGCTCTGACAATTTCTCTCGCCTCCTCTATAGATAAATCTTTGTTTTGTTTTACTAGTAGCTCTGGCTGTGTAGTAAGATTATTTTGTAGTGCATGATTATCAAGTAAAATCTGATCTTGTACTGTTTTAGGATATTCAGGCTCAATAAAATCAAGCTTTAGTTCATTTGGCAAATTAATACCATTATTTTCATTCCTTTTACCGTAGTCTAAAATGTCAATATCACAAACTCTTGGTGAATTTTTTTTTGACTTCTTTCGACCAAGAGATTTTTCAATTTTTTTACATAAATCTAAAAGACTCAAAGGTCGCAGATTAGTTTCTATTTCTAAAACGACATTTAAAAATTTAGGATTTTTTATATTTGGCCACGATAATGTTTCGTAAAAACTTGAGGATTTCAAAATCTTTATCTTATTATCTGAAAGCAAGTATTTGATCGCTACCAGTTCTTTTCATACCTTTATCGCTATATACTCCAGTAACAAATGGCTGTCCAAACATCTGAAATCTAAGGCCAAGTTGCAACTCAGTCATTGTAATATTAACTTGCTCATTGCAATCAACAATATCATTAGCTCCTTCTACAAAGAAGGAATCTATTTGGTTTTCTCTATGGGTAAATACAAAAGGAATGACTCCATATCCATGCTCAAATTCATTAATTATATTTCCATCCTCGTCATAATGTACATGAATGTTTGCATCCCAATACGCATACTCAAGCTTATTAGCATCATACACTTCGTTTACATTATGCAGCATAGGGTAAGTAATCGCAGCAGGGACAAATGGATTATCACTCATGTGTACATCAAAGTAATACACTGGCCTGTAATCAAAATGTGGCATATCGCCATCTCTGTAAATAACCTGAGTAGCTATAGTTCCAACAAGTCTAGTCATCTTCTCAATATGCTTCATGCAAGAATCTTTTTTTATAGTAAGCTCATTGTACTGTGGACTCACATTACGCTTTGCACCTACGTTATAAATTCTAGACATCTTATTTATAAAACGCTTTGTAAAGTTAGCGCTGTATAAAGGAATCTCTCTAAAGGCATCAGCATCAAAATAATTGTCAATATACTTTTGCGTTTCTGTTCCTGAATAATAATCTATAAGTCTGTATATTTCTCTACGTCTAGATTTTGAATGTTCTAGCTTTAGCTCTCTTATAGATTCTTGTATTATCTCTTCAACTGTACTCATTATCTATTCCTTATAATTAATTTATTTCGTTTTATTGGAAATTGGTTTATAAAAAAATATCTCAACATATCGCATCCATGATCGTGGAAGCCATCTTTAAGTGGGTCAGGTTTTAAGTCTTTATTCTCAATAGCTTCTGGATAACGATAGTTTTCAAGATCTTGAGCAAGTCCCACGCATTTATTATCCAGATGCAAATATCTATTATTATTAGCATTTTCAATAAATCCTCTAACGTGAGTAATTCCAGAAGCAATATTTCTTGAAGCTTTATCTCTTACAGACCTTACGTTAATACCATTTCTCCTAAAAATTTCTATATCTCCCAGTCCTGATTGTCCTTGAGCTTGCATACCTGCTGGGTCACCAAAGTATGCAACTGTATTATATCCTTTGCTTTTAATTTTATTAATAAGCTCATCTGTCTTTATATTTTTCTCATGTATAATCTCGTCAATAACATTTATATGCCACTCTCCATTTATTCTATGAGTTTGAAACCAGCCCACTGCTGGCATCCTATATCCAAAGTCGATAGAGCAATACGTTGGAAAGTTAGGATTATAAGGAAAGTGACCAACATCTTTATTTCTATCGAAAGGATAAACCTTTCCTTCAAACGATGTAAATGCAGACCCAAACTCTTGGTCAAACATTTCCTTAGACATATTCCTTTTTCTCTCTATAAGAAAAGGGTCATCCATTCCTTTAGGGAACGCATACTGATTTTCCCACGATGGGGCTTGATGCGACTCCCATAATTTATCAGACTGACCTAATAAATAAAGGTCATATATCCAATTAAATCCTTCTGGGGTAGTAATAAAAATACACTTACTATCTTTCTTATCTGCTAGGGTAGGAGATAAATACATCTCCCATATTTTTCTTTTAACCTTAGCTGCCTCGTCAATAACAAGTAGATCAAGACCAGCTCCCACTAAAGAATCTGGGTTGTCTGCTGATTTTGCTTCTACTACGCTACCCCATTTGAAGCGTATATATCGTTCTTTCTCTGAGGCTTTTTCTATATCATTAGCTTTACCAACGACCATGCGCTTCCAAACTTCTCTAAACATAATGTCTGCTTTATCGTAGGATAATCCAACAAGCCATATTCGCTTATCAGGCTGGGATGCGTAATATGTTGCCTCCATAGCTGCTGCTGTTGACTTTCCAAACCTACGACCACATACCATGACAAAAAACCTTGCCTCTTCCTTTGATGGGAAGTGCAGTTTTAGTTGACCATTATGAGGAGTATACCCCATAAAATCAAACCATTTATCCTTAAATTTTTTTAGATTGTTATTAAATGTTTGCATTTATAACCCAACATAATATAACTTACGCAATAGGAAACATACAAGATATTGTGTGTTTGCAACCAAAAAAAACTATATATGGAGGCAGTATGTCACAAGAAAATAGTCAGGAAGTGAGCGAAACAGTTAGTGAGCAACCTACCACAGAAACGAATAACAACCCGACCGATGTTAGTTCATTAATAGCAGAAAGCAAGAAGTATCGTAAAAGGTCGCAGGATGCTGAATCTCGATTAGAGGAACTTGAGAAGAAGCTTGCTAGTGCAGAAGAAGCTAAACTAAAAGAGAAAGAAGATTTTAAAGCCTTATACGAAAAGGTTGCTTCTGAAAATGAAAGTTTATCTGCAAATGCACAGAAGTGGAACAAGTATGAAGAGAATCGAAGAAACACTTTATTAGAATCAGTGCCTGAAACAGAGAAGGAAAGATTAGCATCACTTGATCTTGATACTCTCGAATATATAACAAGTAAACTTAACAGTCAGAAGCCAAATGCTCCAGAAGTAGCAGGTAGTGCAAGAAGGTACAAGATGGATAAACCATTATCTCAAATGACTGCGAGTGAAAAAGAGGCTAACTGGCAAAACATTTTAAAAAGCTTTAAAAAATAGCTTTTAGGAGAAAAAAATGAATTTTTTATTAAATAACATACAAGGATGGGCGCATAATGGTTATGCAGGCAACCATCTTATGGCAGACATTAGCGACCCTCTAGACATTAATGTGCTTCGTGGTGGTGTTGGCGAAACATCAACTCACGTTGGTCAAGAGTTTGTAGCTGAAGTTTGGTCACAAGCAATACTTGATAAATTCCAAAAGAAAACAATGATGCTTCAGCTTGCAAATGATTTATCAGCAGATGCAGTTGGGGCAGACAAGCTTCACTTGCCTCACGTTGGAGTTACAGAGATTTCTTCTGTAACACAGGGAACTCCAATAAGTGAAGATGTGACATCGGCTGGAAGCATGGAATCGACAGAGTCAACACTTAGCATTAATCAGCATAAAGTAACATCACTATTTATTCCTGATGCGCTCAAGGCTCAGTCATCATACAATCTTTTTAGTCTTTATACAGATCAGATGGCTTATGCTATTTCAAGAGGTGTCGATAACTATCTTATGAATAGTGTTGTAGCTAACCTTACTACAGTATATGGAACAACTACTGGAGTTGCATTTGGAGCAACAGATGGAGCAGTTCAGATAGGCACAGCTCTTTCAAGTTCATTACTTGGATCTATTATGGAAAAATGTACAACAGAGACAGGCTCTATGGAAGGTTGGTCTCTAGTTCTTGGACCTAAATTATATGGAAGTCTAGCTAACTTAGATTCAGGGTCAGGGTTCGTGAGAGGTGGAGCAGCACCAGCAGGCGCAGGCTTTACTCAAACAGGTGTAGTTGGAAATATTTTAGGTATGCCAGTAATCTTATCAAACAGCCCATACTTAGATGCAGCTACAGTTTCAGCAGATACAAAGCAAGGTTTAGTAGCTTGGGATGGTTTTGATAGCAATGGAGCAGATGATGATGACTTCTTGAGAGGTTTTGCAATTCACGATTCTGCAATGTATTACGCATCCTCACAAGCGCCAAGAGTTCAACAGTCTTATCAGCATCGTTACTTATCTGACCTTATAACTGTAGATGCAATCTATGGTTGTACAGTTAGAAATTCTAACACAGCAGGTGACAGAAGAATAATTGGTTTAATAGACGACTTAGACTAATAGCTAACTAATATTAGGGGGTGGGTAACTGCCCCCTAATAATATTTTATAAGGAAAAATTTAAATGGCAGAAACAAGTTTAGGAAAATTTAGCGCAGCAGAAAGACTTAACTCAATGGCAGTTGATCTTATAACAGTAACTCCTGATTGCGACCCAAGTGGTACAGATGATAATGACGTACTATTTGACTATATTGAAATACCAAATGCAGTTGCAGTTACAGGTGGATCAGCGATTATACAAAGCATTACAATTATTGATGATGACGACCAAGGAACAAGTTTAGATTTAGTATTTCAAACAGATAGCACATCATTAGGAACAAAAGATGCAGCAGTATCTATTGATAGTGGTAACGAAGATGATATATTAGGCTTTGTTAGTGTATCAAATTATTTTGATGGAATAAACTTTCAAGTAGCGACAAAGACGAATATTGGACTTGTTGTAAAAGCAGCATCAGATACAAAAAGTATTTTTATTGCAGGTGTAAATAGAAATGGTGGCTCGGTTACACATACAGCTTCAGGCTTAAAAATTAAAATCGGCATCGTAAAAGATTAATGTTTCCGACACGCAGAATAACAATGGGTGGTGATGTATTTAGAGATGAGTTCTCTTTAGCGTTTGATGGTACTGATGATTATATACAACTACCTATGCCAATTAATTATTCAGCAGTTACAATTTCAGCGTGGATTAAAGTAACTGAAGATTCAAATGCAAAAGTTATTGTTGGGGCAAGAGATAGTTCTTCAGATGGATTAATATTCTTTTTGGATTCATCAGAAAGGCTCATACTAAGGGTAAATGGTCAAGGCACATCTACGACTGGTATGGACATAACACCAAATGTGTGGACACACGTTGTAGGAACTTACGATGGTGATTTAGCTATAGCATATATAAATACTATCGCAAGTTCACCCAAAGATATATCTACCGATGGAATTACTACTGTAACATCTAATGCAAAAATAGGGCGTAATGCACAAAGTAGTGCAAACCCTTATAATGGGAATATATCAGAAATAGCTATATACGACAAAGCCTTATCAGCATCTGAAGTAAAAACACTATACAATGGCAGAGAGCCTTATAATCACAAAGAAGGCGTATGCTCATCTAACTTACAAGCGTGGTATCGTATGGGTGATGGGGTTTTAGATAATTTTAATCATATAGCAGACCAAACAAATGCGACTTTAGGAAATGATTTAGTAACTGAAGGTGATTTTAGTAATGGAGGTGCTGCTTGGACAACTTCAGGAAGCACAGTTACAACAGCTATAGATGGGGGTGCTTTTGTATCTACAGGCGATTCTGATGGGGGTCTTAGTACGTGTTCACAAGCTGAAACTTTAACTTCAGGAAACGCATATTTATTAAGATTTGATGTAACAGCAGTTACAGGAAGTCCAAGCGTTCATAATTATTGTGATTCTTTAAATAAAACTTTAGGAGTAGCATCTGTAAAAACCTATACTGATGTTTTTATATCTAATGGAACTGGTGGTATTGATATAAGAACTATTTGTGCTAATGGTCAATCTGTAACTATAGACAATATAAAACTTCAATTAGTCAATGGTAACGCAGGTGTAATGACAAATATGAGTGCAGATAATATTGAAGGAGATTCATTCTAATGGATTATAGTAATAGAAAATGGGTTATAGTAAATGTATCTGACATAACAGAAGAAATGATAGAAAGTGCTATACAATCATCTATGGATACACTTAGAAAATCATTAGATGGTACTCAAGCAATACTTAAATATGATGGCAGAAAACCCTACTGCTTTTACAATATGACCACTTATAATCATAGCGAAATATTAACAATACTTTCAGGATCAGATTGGACAGAAGATGAATCTTGATAATTTAAAAAAACAAATAGCACATCATGAAGGTTATGAACCTCGTGTATATAAATGTCCTAATGGGTATGATACTATAGGCTATGGATTTGCCATAAAAGATTTAGTGATGAATCGTGAAGTTGCAGACCTCATTTTAGATGGAAAAATAAATAATATAATTAAAAGCATAGGCAATCATCATGATTGGAGCGAATGGTTTTTTGAAAAGCCAAAAGCTATACAAGAAGTGCTTATAAACATGATATTCCAGATTGGGTTCTCTGGAGTACGAAAATTTCGTAAAACAATACAATATATAAAAGATGATAACTTTTTGAAGGCTAGCGAGGAGATGCTCGATTCTAAATGGGCAAAGTCTGACAGTCCTAATAGGGCTAAAGAGTTAAGTGAAATAGTCAAATCACAATAAGCTAGGAGGTCTATGATAGACCAAAAAAAGTTAGTTTGTCCTAATTGCTACCATATAGGTATGCGCAAGGAAGGCAGAGACAGAAAAGGTCAGCAAAGATATAAGTGCCGAAAATGTCTACAAACGACCATATATCCTATATGGGATGCTGACTTAGATATCGTACGAGAAAATGTAAGATTATCTAAACAAAAGCAGAAAGCTCAGGACAACAATAGAATATATAACAAAGCATTTCGTGAACACGCAAGAATCGAAAATGCTATAGAAGAATACACAAAAGAATTAAAAACGCTTTTTGAAAATAATAAGTTAAACAAGTCTACTAATAAATTTAGTGTTAACGATAAAGCTTGTGGAGTATTACAACTGAGTGATGTCCACTTCAATGAAATCGTAGAATTAGAAAACAATCGATATGATTTTAGCGTTGCATCGGAAAGAATAAGAGCTTTCGTAAATAAGGCTAGAAGGTACTTTAAAACAGCAAACATAACTAACATAGTTGTTGCTATGACTGGTGATATGATGAATAGCGATCGTAGGCTCGATGAACTCTTAAATCAAGCTACTAACAGAGCTAATGCTACATTCCTTGCTGTGGATATCCTCCAACAAGCTATTTTAGACTTAAATGAAGACTTTAATGTAACTGTCGCTTCTATCATTGGTAACGAAGGTAGGGCTAATCCTGAGATGGGATGGTCGAAGATAATAGCATCAGATAACTATGATTATACAATTTTCCAATGTTTAAGGTATTTATTTAGAGATAGTTGTGTTAAATTTATACAAGGGAATCCATCAGAATTAGTGATAAATGTAGCAGGTCAAAACTTATTAATGTTACATGGTCATGGATCTTTAAGGGGTAAGTTGGAATCAGCAGTAAACCAAATAATAGGAAGATACTCTTTAAAAGGTATAGCGATAGACTATATGATTTTTGGTCATGTACATTCTGCAAGAATAGGTGATGGTTACGCCAGATCAAGTAGCTTAGTTGGAAGTAACGACTATGCAGAAAAAGCCCTCAACCTAAGTGGTAGAGCAAGTCAAAATTGCTATATATTTTATGATGATGGTAATAGAGATGGAATTAAAATAGACCTGCAAAATACAGATGGCGTAGGTTATAACATAGATAAATCATTAGAGGCATACAATGCAAAAAGCGCAAGTAAAGCAAAAGAGAAAAAGACAATCTTTGAGATTGTCATATAAATATTGGAGTGATGCAACGCCAATGTTAAAATTTTATAGATAATGGATATTTTTGAGTTAGTTAAAGAGTATGGAATAAGCTTAGTAGGCCTTATAGCTCTAGCTTATTATGTTAAAACCCAGAACGATTGGATAACAAACGAACTACAAACAGAGTTAAGAGAATCTTTTACTCGCCTTGAAGGGATAGTGATTAAGCTTATTGACAACAGTAAGAAAGTTGAGATAAAGCAATCAGAGCTAAAAGCAAGTTACAGGGCGATAGTAGAAATATTAGCTTCTATGAGTGGTAATGGGTTGAAGGAAAAATTCATGCGAAAGCAAGACAAACATTATTAAAAGGAGATTAATATATGTTAGATTCAGTACTAGGAGTATTAAGTAATAATTCAAGTTTAATGGTAGGTGGTGGAGCATCTGCTATGGTTTTATGGGTGCTAAAGAAAGTGCCTAACGAGCATATCTGCTCAGTCATTGAAACAGCGTGTGAAAGCGTTGGAAGAGTAATGACTTTAGGGTTAAGTAAATGGAGTGTCACTAAAAATGTTTGGAATAGCACTATTGAGCCATGGTTTATTGACTTAGTAGATAACATTTTTGGCTCTATAGTAAGAGGGTTTATTAAAGGTCTAAGAGCTGATGATAAAGTGGCTGGCAAATAAACTAGAACCATTTCTACAGATACAAGGGTGGGTCATTAATATTTTTAAAAGACTTGACAAATTAGAGGACAATACCCACCCTCCTCTATTTGAAAAAGATCAAGTTAATAAAATACATAAAAGATTAGAAGATTTGGAGACTACAAAGTTTGTTGATAGGTTTCCACAAATGAAAAATTACGAAGGTACAGATTAGCAGTGTTTATAAACGAAAATTATCTAAAATTACAGCATAAGCTAAAGTCAGATAGACAGGTTGTAAAAGTCGGAGATGACTCTAGTGGCTTGTTATTAAAAGATAATCGTGTATTTGTAGAGCAACAACCATCAGAAGAACAAGAGGTAGCTACAAAAAAATATGTAGATGATAATGCAGGTGGTGATAGCTCTAGCGCCAAAACTTTTATGGATTGGTATTATTATGGTGCAAACTTGGCATCATTAAATAATTTTTATGTTGCTACGCACCATGATGAGTTTGGTGTAACTAATATTATAAATTCAAATATATCTGACTATAATGATACAACTGGTGAAGATATGTGGAGAACAATAAGATATGGTGGAAGAAGAATACCCTATTCTGGAACTATTACAAAATTTATGGCTCATGTAGATTCATCAGGTGCATCAGCAGATTCAGTAGTAGAAATGGGCGTATGGAAAATAGAAAAACCAACACTGGATACAGTATTGGCAGCTACTACAAATGTTACCATGGATAACTTAGGATTAATAACATTTACTTTTGATTCAGCAGCTTCATTTTTGCACAAAGAAACAACATCATTTAATGCCACATCAGTTACTCAAGGAGATTTTATGTTTGTTACTGCAAGAAGAACAAATGGCTCTGATGGTTCTAGTTTCTATATACATAGCACAATAACAATGGATATAACTTAGGAGAATTATGAGTTTATCAGGAAAGACAATAAAAAATTCTTATGTAGATTTATTACAATTAGATAATTCTAATAGTGGTGTTCCTACATCAGTTACAGCTATTAAGGATGGAGCTGGTTCAAGTACAGCGTTGCAAATATCAGACGATAATGTAAGGATAATTCCACAAAATGACGATACCACAACAGCATTGGATGTAAGAGCTAAAGGCACAGGTAATCCTGTTTTTTCTGTAGATACAACAAATGAACTTGTATCTGCATCAGGAAATACAGTAAATACTCAATATGCTTATTTTAGTGTAGTAATTACACATTTTAGTGGCGCATTAGCAAACAATCATTATGCAATTCCATTTGCTAATGGTAATAATGCAAGTACATCACAATATATAAACCTAGGAACAGGAACTGATCCTGCGACATCATTTACAACATCAACAGATGCACATAAACTTGTGCCTGTAATGTGGTATCTAGCTGACAATATAACTATAGATGCAGTTTATTCGCTCGAAGGTGCAGATGCTGCAACAGGTGATACTACTCGTATGCACTTAATGAGTTACGACTTCACATCAGGTGTAACAAATTGCTTGACAAATGGAACATTATTAGCACACAATTCAGATGTAACAAACGCAGGTTATGAGCAACCATATTTAAGTACATGGACAGTAGACAGTTCAGACGTAGCATCAGGAAAAGTAATTTTAGCAGCATTTAGATCAGATAGTAATAATTCTGATTATTCACTATCAATTAAAGTAAAATATCATTTAACGTAGGGGAAGAATTATGTCAAAGATGCCATCAATACAATATACTGGAGGTAGTGGTAGCTCTTCAGCTTCAATGAAAAAAGCTAGAGTGCCAAAAACAACCACAACAAAAGCTATATCATATAGCGATACAACCAATGACTTACTATTAGATATTAGTAAGGATGCGAGCGCTTCATCGCAAAAATCTGGGGATATATCTATGGTAAGAGTTTCCAATACTGGCTCTACCCCTGCTGTAGCAATATTTGGATTCCAACAATGGACAGATGAAGATACTATAGGAAATGAAAACTTTTTACATTTCTTGTTAAGCCCAGGCGAAGTTATAAGTATGCCAGCAACTAGGGCTATTATGACTGACAATGATACAGATTTATATGAAGGAGATGTTGTAAACTCTGTAGCTCCAAATACTGGTTTAGAATTAGTTAGTGGCGCAACATTAGCAGAAGATGTCGAAGATTCTGATACAGAATTTAATGTTAGCGACTCAGACTACTTTAGAGTTGGAGATTGTATACAGCTTGGCGTAAATGAATCAACCACAACAAGAATAGAGGTTATGGAAGTTACTGCCATAGGAACAAATAACTTGACTGTAAGAAGAGCGCTGTATGGTACGAGCGCAGCAGATAAAGATTCTCAAACAGATTCTACTCGTGGAGCAGTAAATGGTGCTAGTATTTATTTCCCAACATTTAATAAGTATCATGATTACGATAAGTATAGTGTAGTCCAGACAGATAACCTTGGTAGGTATAGGTCTACTAACTTTTTTGGTTATGGAAGAACAGCAACAGCATTATCTGGAATAACACCAGGTTCGATTGCAATACAGTTTTATACAAAAGGATATCAAGGCTTAGGATTATCTGACGTAACATCAAATACACCTACAGGATTAACAGCATCTACTACATATTATCTTACAATAGCAGCAGATGGAGGTTCGGCATTAGAGATAAACTTTACTACAGATGCAACTAATGGTAATTTTGGTGGAGCTAATGGGCTAATATCAAAGATACAGGATGCTTTAGATACAGCTTACTATACAGCAGGAAATTTATTTGAGAAAAAAGTAAATGTGTTTATAAGGGGTGGAGATGTTATATTTGAATCTCAAAGCAAATTATCCACATCAGCAATAGCATTAACAGCAGGAACAAGTGGATCTGGCGCATCAGTTAGATTCTTAGCTCAAGCTAATGGTAGAATCCCAGCACTTGCAAATATTCCAAGCGCAGTAGATGCAAGATTAGAGCCAGAGTTAAACTACGACAGAGTAACCTATAGTACATCTTATAAAGATATATTTATAACAGATGATGGATATGGGAATTTAAATTATAGTGGTAGTAATGTAGGCAGTATAAATTACGAGACAGGTGCAATAGACTGGCAGATACCAAGTTGTCCAAATGCAGAGTTTGTAATAAGCGCATTATACAACGCACCATTTAGTGGTAAGCAAGATTCAACAGATGCAGCAAAAGTAAATTCATTGATGGAAGTATTAGGAAACACTCCACAGCAAAAAGGTAAAGCAACATTAAAAGTAGAAACATTCTAAGGAGAATATTATGCCATATCATACAAGAAAAAAAAAGAAGAAAGGTAAGATGGGCAAAAAAAGAAAGATGAAGCTTAGAAAAAAGAGAAAGTGACGTGGCTAAATATAGAGGAAAGTCAGTTAGACTTAATAAGCCAAGTCGAATAAGAAGAGGGCAACCAGGTTTTGGTAAAAAGAAATCTCAAGTTTATGTTAAAACTAGAGCTGGAAAAGTAAAAAGAGTAACCTTTGGCGACCCTAAAATGAGAATTAAAAAGTCAAGCCCAGCTAGAAGAAAATCATTTAGAGCTAGGCATAGATGTGCAACTGCTAAAGATAGAACAACAGCAAGATATTGGTCTTGCAAGGCGTGGTAAGATGGCGAGAAAGAAAAGAAAAACTAGAAAGCGTAGAACCAAAAGTAGAGTTAATGAAGCAGGTAACTATACCAAGCCAACTATGCGCAAACGTTTATTTCAAAAGATAAAGGCAGGATCTAAAGGTGGAAGGGCAGGTCAATGGTCAGCAAGAAAAGCTCAAATGCTCGCTAGGCAGTATAAAGCAAAAGGTGGAGGCTATAGATAATGGCGCTTAAAAAGTCACAAAAGTCATTAAAGAAGTGGACTAAACAAAAGTGGGATTATGTTAGCTCTAAAGATAAAAAGAAACCTAAGAGTAAACGTGGCAGATACTTACCTAAGTCTGTTAGAGATAGCCTTACTCCTGGCCAGAAGGCATACGAAAATAGAAAGAAAAGAAAAGCAACTAAGGCTGGCAAGCAAAGAGCGAAATACTCTAAGTCAGTTAGAAGAAAGATGAGAGGTAAATAATGGCATCAGCCCCAATATATTGTACACACAAAGAATTAAAAAGAGTATTTCCACAACTTGATGAGTTTGATCAGAAAACTCCTATATATGGCTGGACAGAAGTTACAAGTAATAAGTATGCTGCTCATGATAGTGGGCAGGTAACTCAGTTATTTGTAGATGGAGAATCTTTAGGGCCAGCTCAATCTGCACATACAGATTTAAATGTTGAGGGAGAATGGTTTTATAATGCTACTGATGATGTGCTTTACTATTATTCTGCTAGCACACCTTTAGATAAGTTGATGGAGTCAGGGGAACTTTTTACTGCGATGGTAACAGAGTTTAGAACCGATGCAAGTAGATACTTAGATTCAAGACTTGACCCTAAGTTGCCTAAAAATATGTGGAAAAATGGAGATGGTGAATTTGATTACATGATTGTCAGAACAACTGCTTTATATGCTGCTGCGTTTATGGTAAAGACTAAAGACCCAACATCAGAATTAGCAACTGCGCTTATGACAGAAGCTGATAATAACGTGCAACTTCTAAATGAAGGTAGAGCTGCACTTTCTTGGCAGAATACTGGAGATGCCTCTAGGGGAGTAATAAGGGATATAGCTTATAATGACGACCAGATGAGGCCATTAGACTTGAGAGGTAGAGCAGGTGGTGTTGACTATGATTTGATTAAAGTAATTATAGGCACAGGGGGCGCATTAGGAACAGCAACATATAATGTATTCGTAAAAGATAGCACAGGACTAAAGACAAATCAAGTAGTTACAGAAGAGGTTATTACTGGAGATTATCAGCCTTTAGCCTATGGATTACAAATCAGGTTTGGTCATAGCAATCTTAATTCTGCTATTGCTAACAATGAATGGGAAGTTGAAGTCAGAGGATACAACGAAGAAGTTGATACTGGCGACCTAAAAGGAATAAAAATGACTAGAAGAAGGCATTATTTATAATGGCTGTAAATTTTACTAACAACTTTAAGAATATTCTTGATAAATTACGCAATACGATAAGGACAGAATTTAAGGGTGCATTGCCTGTATATATAGGCCATAAGACCAATCAAGCAGGTGCGCAGTTTTTAAGATTAGATCCAGTAGGGTCTGAGCTAACTGAGTATAATGTTAATGGCGAGATAAGAGAGTTTACAGTTAATATGTATTATTACTTTCTTGACAAAAACATAAAGAAATCATCTCTCGACCATGTACTTAGATACACCTCAAGAATAGAAGCTTTGGTGCATGATAATATTACAATGCAACTATTGGATGAAACTTCTACCAATGTATTTAATTGTAGAATTGAGTCAAGCACTTTAAATAGTTTAGAAGATGAAAATGAATATGTTGTCGAATTAGTATGGAAAGGGCAACATCATAGCAATACAGCCTAGGAGTTTGTATGAAAATAAAAATTAAAGATAAAGATAAGCCGATAACTAAATTATGGTGTTTTAGCACTAGGGGTTATGACTCATCTTTAGTAGAAAAAATTAATTCAGGCAAGCAAGTGGTGGTAGATAAAGTGCCAAAGCCTGCTTGGGATTATGTAGAACTGGTAAAAACAAGCAAGAAAAAGGAGAGTAAATAATGGCTATTTCAACAGCAGCAAACTCACCCAAAGAATTTCAGTTTTTAATTGCAGAACAGGATGCTTTTGGCACTATAGAAGCTGGGGATGGAAATCCCTATCACGCTTTAGACGTAGATTCAGTGGGAACACCATCTCTAAACCCAACTCAAGTATTGGATGTTAGAAATGGTAGCAGAGTATTACAAAAAGAAGATTTCTTTCAAGATGTAAAGGCATCTGTTAAAGAAATATCAGTATCAGGCACAGCAACAACAAATGGCCTTGATATGTTATTAGAAAATATAACAGGAGAAGCAGAAGGGTCTGCAAGCAGTGTTTACTCCTTTGCATCAAATCAAGCAACAACAAATATTGGCACAGGAGATGCTGGGCTAGCAGGTAAATTACTTTCGATAGTAATTACATCTGCTGGGAATGATGCTGATTTAGCATTTAAAGATTGTGTATGTACATCTTTAACATTAAACGCTGACACAGGTACAGAAGGTGGAAGAATTAAGTTTTCTGCAACATTTCAAACAGGATCTGTAATACATGATTTAACTGATGCAGCTACATCAGTTGATACAGCCTTCGCAGCATCAGAAAATTATTTTATGACTAACTTTTCTGCTGGCTTTAGACAAATATATGGTGTTGATGATTTAATTATGAGTTCATTTTCCCTAACAATGGAAAACCCTGCTGTATTTACAGGCGTAACATCTTCTGGTTATGAAGTAATATCAAGGGCAGGCGAGTTCTCTGTAACATTAGATGCTTCAGTTAAATATGATGGTCATACTAGAGACCTTTTTGAAAAGTTTAACAATCAAACACAAGAGGGTGCTACAGCAGCGCAAGTAACTTTATTAAATCATCAAGCTGCTCTTGCAGCAGATAATTTTGGAATTAGTATACCAAAGACAGTATTAACAAATGTAGCTTTTAATGAAGCTGATGTTATGATGTTAGATATATCTGTTAAAGGTGTAGGCGATGGTTCTAACCCTTTAGTTGAAGTATCTTGCTAACAAATAAATAAAAAAGAGGGAACATTATGGAATTTAAAACTAAATCTGGAAAGAAAGTTGTTTTTAAAGATGTTTCAATAGATGAAAAGGATATGCTC
>LUMI01000217.1_pt1 | contig 16105 bp, 14 predicted proteins | sample 729681 | NCBI WGS metagenome assembly LUMI01 (sample SAMN03860267, study PRJNA289734) | marine metagenome | biome: seawater column; feature: ocean; material: water; isolation source: Red Sea water column Station 34 - depth 10m | place: Saudi Arabia: Red Sea | collected 2011-10-15 | depth 10 m
AAAACAACTTCATATTTCAACGGATATGCAATGACTGCAATAACAGCTATAACGGCTCAAAATACTATCGGCGTCCAATCAATCTATCCTCTTCCAAAAGAAATAGTTATGGAGCAAATTAATTCTATAACTACTGATCTATCTCCTGATATTGTAAAAATTGGAATGTTGGCAGATTTAGATATTATTGAATATATAAGTAAGAAGATTTCTAATTACAAAATTGTTCTAGATCCAGTTATGGTTGCTACATCAGGAGATGTTCTTGTGAGTGATGAAGTGGTAAGTTCGATAAAAAATAAACTTATCAATAAATCTTTTTTAATTACACCAAATATATATGAAGCTGAAATACTAAGTGAAAATAAGATTAACTGCTTAGAAGATCAAATAGAGGCAGGAAAAAATTTATTAAAGCTTGGATGCAAACATGTATTAGTTAAAGGTGGTCATGGTAATTCAGATGTCATAAATGATGTTTTAATTACATCTAGTGGCGATGAATATATATTTGAGTCCAAAAAAATTATTAGTAAAAATACTCATGGAACTGGATGCTCATTGGCATCAGCAATAGCTACAAATATTGGTCTTGGCAATGATATAAAAGAGTCTATAAAAGTATCTATCGAGTATGTTCAAAATGGTATTAAAAATGCGCCTGATTTTGGATCAGGTAATGGACCTATTCGTCATTTCTAACAAGAGGATTTAGATTCCTTACACCATAAATAAATATTGTATCTATCAGTGCTATAAATATTTTGAAAATATATTTTGATAAAGCTATATAAAAAGCATCGTAAATACTCAAGTCGGTTGCTATAACCCACGTAAATGTATAAATAAATGTATCTATTAATTGTGAGGTAATAGTTGAAAGATTATTCCGCAACCAAAGATATTTTCCTTGAGTAAGTGTTTTAAGGTAGTTAAAAAACCAAACATCAAACTTTTGACTAATAAAGTAAGCTGTTAATGAGCCTATGATAAAAGCAGGAGAGTATGATGCGATAACTGATAAAGCATTATGTACTTCAAGTGCAGATCCAGTTAAATCGGAAGGTTTAAATAATAAACTTAGAAGCAGAGTTAAAAGAACCGCAACATTAGCAAAAAAACCAAGATTTACCGCCCTATTTGCTTCAGTTTTACCATATTTTTCGTTTAGAAGATCCGTTGAAAAATAAATACCTGAATAAAGAATTGCACCCATACTCACGGTGAAAGTCGTATCAAATATTACAAATTCAGAAACCTTACCACCTTGAAGGTTTCCTAAGATAATTCCAAGAATTACAGCAGTATATAATCCATATTTACCAAAAAATTTATAAAGAATTACAACTAAAAGTAAGTCATAAAAGACAACAACTAACCATAAGCTTTCTTGAGATAGCCCCTGAAAGAGGAATTCCATTTAGTTATACAGAATCTGTAAGTTCAGGAACGGCTTCAAATAAGTCGCCTACGAGACCATAGTCTGCAACTTGAAAGATAGGCGCATCTTCATCTTTGTTTATAGCAACAATTACCTTTGAGTCTTTCATACCTGCTAAATGTTGAATGGCTCCAGATATTCCAATAGCTATATAAAGAGTAGGTGCAACTATTTTTCCTGTTTGTCCAACTTGATAATCATTTGGAACATAACCAGCATCTACGGCTGCTCTGGAAGCTCCAACTGCAGCACCTAACTTGTCAGCTAATGCCTCAATGATTTTAAAGTTTTCAGATGAGCCTAAAGCTCTTCCACCTGAAACTATAACATCTGCTGCTGTAAGTTCAGGTCTATCACTCTCTGCAATTTCATCATTTACAAAACTTGAATTATTAAGAGAATCAACTACATCACCTGAATTAACAGTTACTGATGAATCTGTCATAGGTGATGCATCAAAAGCCGTTGTTCTCACAGTAATTACTTTAACAGAATCATTTGATTTAACAGTTGCAATACAGCTTCCTGCATAAATTGGTCTTTTGAAAGTATCAGCATCCTCAACAGAAATAATATCTGAAATCTGTTGTACATCTAATTTAGCGGCTACTCTGGGTAAAAAATTCTTACCAAAAGTTGTAGCAGGAGCCAGTATATAATTAAATCCATCTGCAATCGAAACAACCAAGTTACCTAAGTCTTCAGCTAAGAAATTTTTATAAATTGGATCATCAACATGAATAACTGAACTAATTCCAGAAATCTTTGATGCTTGCTCTGCTGCTGACGACGATTCAGATCCAGCAACTAAAACAGATACATCACCACCAATTTTTGATGCGGCTGTTACCGTGTTAAGAGTTGAACCTTTAATTTCATTATTATCATGTTCTGCTACTACTAATATGCTCATGTTATTACCTTTGCTTCATTTTTTAACTTATCAACTAATTCTTCAACTGAATCAACCATCACACCTGCTTCACGTGTTGGCGGTAATTCAACAGACAAAATAGAAGTCCTATCTGATACATCTATACCTAGATCAGAGACATTCTGTATAGAAAGATCTTTTTTCTTGGCTTGCATAATATTTGGTAAAGATGCATATCTTGGTTCATTTAATCTTAAATCTGTAGTAACAATAGCTGGAAGGTTAACACTTATTGTTTGTAAACCGCCATCGATCTCTCTTGTAACGACTGCATTATCTCCTTCGATCTTGAGTTCAGATGCAAATGTTGCTTGAGGCATATCCAGCATTGCAGCTAACATTTGACCGGTTTGATTGTTGTCTCCATCAATTGCTTGCTTACCTAAAATTACAAGGTTAGGATTTTCAGATTCAACTATTTTGGTAAGAACTTTTGCAATTGCTAGTGGCTCAAGAAGACCTTCAGATTGAGCTAAAATAGCTCTGTCGGCTCCAAGAGCAAGGCATGCTCTTAGCTGTTCTTGAGATTCATCACCTCCAACTGTGACGACTACTACTTCTGTAGCTTGTCCAGACTCTTTCAATCTGACAGCTTCTTCAACCGCAATCTCACAAAATGGATTTACTGACATCTTTACATTATTTAGATCAACATTTGAATTATCAGATAATGGCCTTACCTTTACGTTATAGTCCACTACTCTTTTTACAGGTACTAGTATTTTCATAATATGTTAAGTTTAAAGGGTTTTGCGGCTATAATTGTAATGCTTTTTACACAATTTCTAAAGAGCTTAGGAAGTATTTATGGAACGTGATGTAATGGAATATGATGTCCTTGTTGTGGGTGCTGGACCTGCTGGACTTTCTACAGCCATAAAATTTGCTCAGTTAAACAAAAAAAATAATACAAATTACACAATATGTGTTATCGAGAAAGGTTCTGAAGTTGGTGCTCATATTTTATCTGGTAATGTATTTGAGCCAACAGCTCTTAATGAACTTATTCCAGACTGGAAGGAAAAAGATGCACCCCTTGATACACCCGTTAAAAAAGATGTTGTTAAATATCTTATAAATCAAAATATATCTATACCTGTCCCTCTGCCAGGCATATTAATGCCTAATTTCAATAATCATGGTAATTACATAATGAGTCTTGCTAATTTTTGTAGATGGTTAGCAAAAGAAGCTGAATCTCTTGGTGTCGAGATATTTCCGGGATTTACTGCTTCTGAAATAATTATTGAAAACGATCAGCTCAAAGGAATTGTTACAGGTGAAATGGGTGTCGGTAAGGATGGTGAAAAGAAACCATCATATCAACCAAGTATGGAACTTAGAGGGAAATATACAATTCTGTCTGAGGGTTGTAGAGGTCATCTTGGAAAACAAATAATTAAAAAATTTAAATTAGACGATGGAAAAGATCCCCAACATTATGGAATAGGCTTTAAAGAAATATGGGATATCAAACCTGATTTACATAAAGAAGGAACAGTTATGCATACTGCTGGTTGGCCAGCAAACGGAACAGTCTCGGGTTCTTATTGCTACCATGGCAAAAATAATCAACTTTATATGGGTTACGTTGTACCATTGGATTATAAAAATCCTTATTTAAGTCCATATGATGAATTTCAACAATGGAAACATCATTCTGGGATATCTAAACTTCTTAAAGATGGAACTAGAGTAGCTTATGGTGCAAGAGCTCTTATAAAGGGTGGTTATCAGTCTAGGCCTAAAATGTCATTCAATGGTGGTCTTATTGTTGGGGATAATGCTGGCACACTCAATTTTCCTAAGATAAAGGGAACGCATACAGCAATGAAATCAGGAATGATTGCAGCAGAAACTGTTTTTGATGCGCTAGAAAATAATAATATTGGTTCAGATCTTGTTATTTATGAAGACAGCATTCAAAATTCTTGGCTTCAAAAAGAGTTATATAAAGCAAGGAACTTTGGTCCCTTGTTACATAAATTTGGTAATTTTGTTGGACCTATTTTAGCTGCCATTGATCAATTCATATTTAGAGGCAATCTACCATTTACATTAAACCACCCTACTCCTGATTATGCTTGCTTAGAAGATGCATCAAAAATGCCTAAAATTGATTATCCCAAACCAGATGGAGTTATATCTTTTGATAAATTAAGTTCTGTTTACCTTTCCAACACAACACACGAAGAAGATCAGCCATGTCATTTGAAATTAAAAGATGAAAACATCCCAATAAGTGTAAATTTACCTAAATATGCAGAACCAGCTCAGAGATATTGTCCTGCAGGTGTTTACGAGGTTGTTAGTGAGGATAGTAAAGACAAATTTGTTATAAATGCTCAGAATTGTGTTCACTGTAAGACATGTGACATCAAAGATCCGTCACAAAATATTACTTGGGTAACACCTGAAGGTATGGGTGGTCCTAATTATCTCAACATGTAATGTTTAAGCTTAGATATATTCTCTATACAGGATTACTATCGCTAGGTTTAATTGTTGCTTTTAATCTATCTTTAATACCAAATTTCTTTTCTAAAACTAATGATGAACAGAAATTTTTAGAAATTCTAGATAAAGAATTTGCAAAATCAATAGAGGATAATCCCATCTATGCATCCTATATGGGAGATTTACGCTTCAATACATTATGGCCTGATTATTCAATTGAGAAGATAAATAAAGATCATGAGCATACATTAAAAGTTATAGAAGAACTTGAAATGATGAGTGTTGATGATTTTTCAGATGAAAATAAACTAAACTATCGGTTGTTTTTAGATGGTTACAAGAACTCTGCAGAAAAACATCAATATCAAATACATTTACTACCTTTTAGTCATAGAGGCGGTATTCAACTTCAACACGAAACAGCTGAAACATTACCTCTTCGTAATTTTCAGCAATATATGGATTGGATTTCTCGTCTTGAAAAACTTGATGATGTAATTGATCAATATATTGCACTAGCAAACCAAGGTATTGAAAATCAAGTCATGCCCCCTAAGGTTTTAATGAGTAGAGTCTTAAATCAAATAAAATTACAAAATGTTGATTCTTATATAAATAGTCCTTTCTATGATGCATTTGAGGTTTTACCAGATGAAATATCAAATCAAGAACAAGAACAAATAAGAGAACAAGCGCAAATTACTATAACTAATGTTGTGATACCCTCTTATGTAAGGTTATTAAATTTCTTTGAAAATTCTTATTACCCTAATTGCAGAGACACAATAGGTATTAGCGATATCAAAAATGGTTCACAATACTATGAACTCATCGCTAGGCAATTTACAACCACCGACCTCACCCCAGATGAAATACATAATATTGGATTAAGTGAAGTATCTAGGATAAAGAATGAAATGTTTAAGATTATGGATCAAGTTCAATGGAATGGAAGTTTTGATGAATTTCTAAACTTTTTAAGGACAGATAGCCAGTTTTACTTTGAAACAGGTGAAGAACTATTTACTGAATATCTTGCTACATCTAAAAGAATAGATCCTTTGTTGGTTAAATTATTTAAAGACTTACCTTCTATGCCATATGGATTAAAACCTATACCAATGGAAAGTGCTCCTGATACTACAACAGCCTACTATCAAAGACCAGCTGCTGATGGTTCAAGAGCTGGATATTACTATGTAAACCTATATATGCCTGAAGTTAGACCTAAATATGAAATAGAAGCGCTATCACTTCATGAGGCAATGCCTGGTCATCATTTGCAAATTGCTTATACGATGGAATTAGATTTACCGAATTTTAGAAAATATGGAGGCTATACTGCTTTCGTAGAAGGATGGGGTTTATATGCTGAAAGTTTAGGTGAAGATTTAGGGATGTATAAAGATCCATATTCCAAATTTGGTCAGCTAACATACGAAATGTGGCGTGCAGTAAGACTTGTTGTTGATACCGGTATGCATTACAAAGGATGGTCAAGACAACAAGCAATTGAATATTTCTTAGACAATGCAGCAAAAACAAAACAGGATGTCATAAATGAAATTGATAGGTATATTAATTGGCCTGGTCAAGCATTGGCATACAAAATTGGTGAACTTAAAATAAAGGAACTTAGAGCGCTTTCTGAGAATAAGTTAGGTGATGACTTTGATATTAAAGAATTCCATCATGAGGTTTTAAGACATGGAGGCATACCTCTTTATGTTCTTGAGGAAAATATAAATTCTTGGATCAATCAGCAAATAAATTAGCTCTAGTTGAGCCATCAAATTTTAATTTTAATACAGAGACGTTTGATACAAATGTTTTTCAAAATGATGTTCAATTTAATAAGCTAAAGATTTTTGAAGAGTTTGATAACTTTATAAGTACATTAGATAAAAATAAAATCGCATTTAATATTCTAAAGAGTCCAAAAAATTCACCTGATAGCATATATCCTAATAACTGGGTCGTAACTTTTGAAGATGGAACTTATGACTTATTTAGTATGCAATCTCCTAATAGACGTATAGAAAGATCTAACTCAAACATAAATTTTTTAAATACGAACTATTCACTTAGAAATGATTTAACTGAATATGAGGCAAAAAATATTTTTTTAGAAGGAACAGGTTCATTGGTCTTAGATAGAGTTAACAAAATCGCATATATGGCTGAATCAAATAGATCAAACGTAAGTTTAGCTTCAAAATGGTCTCAACTTAGAGGGTATGATCTTGTTCATTTTAAAAGCTATATAGATAAAAAACCCACTTACCATACAAATGTTCTAATGTTTATTACAAATAAATTTGCTGGAATATGTTTTGATTCAATTTCCGACTCTAAATACTTACTATCAAATATTGAAAAAACTCATAAGATTCTTTATCTATCCATAGAACAGGTTAAAAATTTTTCAGGGAATGCCATAGTAGTAAGAAATATTAATAACGAAGCTAAATTTTTAATATCTTCATCTGGTCTTAAAGCTTTAGATTTAATGCAAAAAAGATTTATTGAAAAATATTACGATATCGTAGACATAAATATTCACACAATAGAAAAAATTGGTGGTGGTTCAGTTCGTTGCATGCTATTGGAGTTATTCTAGAAAAGTATATTTATCAGAATTAAACATCCAAGAGCAATAAGGATAGATCCTGAAATCTTATTGATAATTTCTTGAACTGGCTCCCATCTTTTTTGAATATTATCGTATGTAAGAACTATTGTTAAAAATGAAAACCATAAAGAAGTAGCTACTGCAAAGTAGATAGGGATAAAGATTTTTCCAATAGATGAAATATCATCATTAAGAATGATTGAAAATAATGAAATAAAGAAAATAAAAGCTTTTATATTAAAGATGTTTGTAATAAATCCATTTATGAAGCTGCTGGACATTAAATGGGACTTTTCAGATGTCTGCGATTCACTTTTAAATGATGAGATACCTATAAATATTAAATAAAAAGACCCAAGCATAGATATTAGATCACCCGCAATATTATTTGAAAGTAATAAAGTTGATATGCCAAATATTGCCAAGTAACAATGAATTAATATCCCAACTCCAATCCCAAATGCACAGAATAATCCCCCCCTTCTTTTATTAAGCGAAACCTCTCTAATAATTATTGCTGTATCTGGTCCTGGGCTCATTACAGCAAATAAATGAGCTAAAGCTGCATAAATCATTTTTATATAATCGTTGGTTCTATCTCTAAGAGGATATTAAACTCTTTATAGACTTTTGATTGAATGTCTTGTGAGATTTTTATTATGTCATCATAAGTAATATTGTTTTTGTTGGTAATTATTAGTGCGTGACTTGAATGTAAATTATCAATAGCTTCTTGATTTAGAGTACTTTTTATAAGCTCAATAAGTCTTCCTGCACCAACTTTTACATTTGGTTTATCGTGATCCCATATTATTAAATCTTCTTTTTTAAAGTTCTTGTATGAAATATTCTTTTCATTAATTATAGGATTTTTAAAAAAGCTTCCAGCATTTGGTACCACTTTAGGGTTAGGCAGCTTTGAATCTCGTAGCTCACAGATAATCGCACCTAGTTCTTTTGAGGTTAAAGATGTTATATCTTTGTCTTGAGCAGTAATAAGCTGTCTTATACCCTCATAATCCATATTCAGTTTTTCAATATGATTAAATTCAAAATCAATATCAATAATAAAATATGGTTTAGTTTGAAAAATTGAAGATCTATAGCCAAAGTCACATTGATCTTTTAGAAGTTTTTTAAAAGTTTTATCTTTAAAGTCATAAACATTAATACTTTTAATAAAATCAGAAACTTGAACTCCATATGCCCCTATATTTTGAACTGGTGCTGCACCTACAGATCCAGGAATACCTATTAAATTTTCAATACCAAATCTATTATCTTCAATAACACTTAATACAAAATCATTCCAATTTACAGCAGATCCAACTCTATACAAGGTTGATGATATTCTATTAACATTTGTATTGTTTGATTTAATTACTTTTTTATTTAGTTTTGTAGGAAGAACTAAATTTGTACATTCTCCTACAATCAATAATTCATCATATTTGTTGTAGTCAACTTTAAGAAGATCTTCGGTTGATTCAATTTCATATAGCGTATTTGTATGACAAGGAAGATTTAAAGAGTTTTTAATCTTTATTTCGTATTTAGTCATTATTATTAAGAATCTTTAAAGCTTTTTTATAATCAGTCTCGGTATCAATTCCTATACTTAATTCTTCAATTTCAACTAAATAGATCTCATGTCCATTATCTAAAAATCTTAATTGCTCAAGGCTTTCAGAAATCTCATTTTTAGATCTGGGTAATGAAACAAAAGTACTTAAAGTTTCATAATTGTATGAATATATACCTACATGTTGGAAATACTTTGCTTTATTCTTCGAGAGATCGATTGGATCAACGTTTCGTAAAAAATTTATAGCTCTATTTGAGTCTGATAAATAAACTTTTACATTGTTGGGATCTTTAAAATCATTATCTTTAAACAATGTACATGCTGAACCAACAGATGCATCTTTATTTTCAAAAATTATATCTGCTGTTTTGTTTATCGTTTCTGGATCTATAAATGGTTCATCACCTTGAACATTAACAATGACCATGTCATCACTAATATTTAATTTTTCCGCACATTCATGAACTCTATCAGTGCCAGACTCATGCTCTTTTGAGGTTAAGATGACATTAGGTGAAAAGTTTTTTACATGCTCCTCAATCTTTTTTGAATCAGTTGCTATAAAAACTTCTTTTGCATTGCTCTGAATGGCTCTGAGATAAACTCTTTCAATCAAACTCTTTCCATTTAAGTCTAGAAGCGCTTTTTCTTTGAGTCTTGTACTAGAAAGTCTTGAGGGAATTATTACGATAAACTCATTCATCGCTTGATAAAGATCGTATTCTTGATTCTAGGTCATTAATAAATGATTCTTCTATTTTTGGCTCGACAGTTAAATACCAGATTCTAGGATTTTCAAAATTCTTACAACGAGCTGCATCTTTTTCAGTCATTATTATTGGATGATGATCAAGAAATTCAAAATCGCTTTCTTCAAATTGATGATGATCAGGAAATGGATGTCTTTCGATATCAAAATTTAGTTGAGATAAGGTATCAAAAAATCTACCAGGATTACCTAAACCAGCAACCGCATGTATCTGATTATGCATAGGCCATTTATCAATATCATAGGATTTACCTGTATTTAAATGTACAAATTTACTTGGCTGAAGGGTCATTAGAATTTCACCATCCTCAGTTGGTCCGCCATTATTGATAATGTAGTTTCCTGTTTTTAATCTTTTTGATGATTCTCTTAGAGGTCCAGCTGGGAATGTTAAACCATTTCCAAGTCTTCTAGATCCATCTATGACGATAATTTCAATATCACGATACATTTTATAATGTTGAAGACCATCATCAGATAAAATTACGTCACAATCATTTTCATTTATTAGATTTTGAATTGCTCTTGGTCTATTTTTATCTAAATATAAAGGAACATTTAAATTAGCAAGCATTTGCGCCTCATCACCTGATTTTTTATATTCTGTATTATCATCAACTCTTAGTGTTCCTGAGAAGTTACCGCCATAGCCTCTTGAGACAATTCCAACCTTTAAACCCTTCTCTTTGAGTTTTGAAGCAATATGCTTAACTAGAGGTGTTTTACCTGTTCCACCGATATTTATATTTCCAACAACAACAACTGGAGTATCAGTTTTAAATGACGAAATTTGGTTTTTAAGATATTTTCTTCTTCGTCTATTAGTTAGGAAAGTAAAAATCCATGAGAATGGTAAGAGTAGATACAGCCATAAATGTTTTTGATACCAAGCATTTATTACAAAACTGGAATTATTTTCAACATCGTCAATTGGCTGTAAATAAGAAACTTTTTGTAAGGATGTAGATGATGATTTCTTACTTTCAATTGGAACATTTTTATATAGTGAAGCGTATATACCCTCTTCCTCAAGTAAATCTGAATGTTTTCCTTGTTGTGATATAAGACCATTATCCAGCACTACTATTTGATCAGCATTTTCAATGGTTGATAATCTATGAGCTATAACTATCGTGGTTCTATCAGATATTAATTTTTCAAGTGACTCTTGTACTAATTCTTCCGATTCAGTGTCAAGAGCAGACGTTGCCTCATCGAGAATAATAATTGGAGAATTTTTATAAAAAGCTCTTGCTATAGCAAGCCTTTGTCTTTGACCGCCTGACAGTAGTACACCATCATCACCTATTTCTGAGTTTATGCCTTCTGGTAATTTATCTATAAAATCTAAACATCCAGCTAATCTGGCAGACTCCATTACTCTCTCAGTATCAAATTCGTCATCACCATAGGCTATATTTCTTTCTATAGTGTCGTTAAATAGAGTTGGTGACTGAGTAACAATTGATATGGATTTTCTAAGAAAACTTAAATCATATTCATTGTTTGGAATTCCATCTATTAATATCTGTCCAGTGTAATCCGAATAAAATCTAGAAATAAGATTAGCTAATGTAGATTTTCCCGATCCCGATTTACCAACAAATGCTATTGTTTCATGCTTATTAACAGTTAAATTTATGTTATTTAATATATTTTTATCTCCTGTATATCCAAAAGAAACATCCTTAAACTCAATAACACCTTCTATAGGTTTTGTTGTATCTCCGGTATTAACTTCGTCATCAAAATCTAATTGATCAAATATCTCATTTGCAGCAGCTAAACCTTTTTGTATAACCCCATTAATGCTTGATAACTGTCTTATAGGTTTTGCCATCAAGCCTGCTGCTGTAAAAAATGCTACGAAGGTTTCTGCATCAAGCGTTATTCCCAAGGAAGAACCTAATGCAAAATATGCAACTAAGGAAAGGGATATAGAAACTAAAAATTGGATTATTGGTGTAGCTAGATTATTTGTAGCTTCAAGTTTTAGATTCTGAACTTTATTTGAAGAGTTAGCATCTGCAAATCTACTATTTTCATACTCTTCAGCACCAAATGATTTAATTTCAACATGACCATTTACGGCTTCTGATGCAATATGAGTAACATCGCCCATTGCTGTTTGTATTTTTTTTGCAAGTCTTCTTAGTCTTTTACCAGCAAAATAAACAATTATTGCAATTAAAGGTGCAGTAACAATAAGAAGTAACGTTAACTTCCAGTTAAGATAGATCATATAAAAGAATAAACCTACTAATAAAAATCCTTCCCTGACTAAGGTTTTAATAGCATTGGATGCTGCACCAGATACTTGGGTTGTTGTGAATGTAATTCTATTAATTAATTGACCAGACTGATTTTGATCAAAATATTTTTTTGGTAGCTGATGTAACTTTTTAAATAGTTCATCCCGAAGATGGTAAACAACTCCAAATCCCACTCTAGCCATAAAGTAATTACCAATAAAGAAACCCAATCCTCGTGCAAGAGCAATACCAATTAAAGATAAAGCAAGAAGTTGCTGTTTATCTTCTGAGTTATCATTAATGAAACCAATAATTTGCCTAATCCATTCAACTGCTGCTATGTCAGCTGAAGCAAATAGAATAAAACCAAAAATACTTATTAGGAAAGACCATTTATATCTCCATGAATAGGAAAATAATCTTTTTAAAGAATTTTGTTTCATTTTGATAAAGTCCTAATTTGAACATCAGAAAATGAATTTTTTTGTAAAAAGTCCATTAGTTCTATAGTTATTTTATGAGTAACATCCCCTTCTATACTTAGAATAATTGTATCTTCGACAATTAATTCATTTAAAAGTGCATTTTTTAAAGCATCATCATTAACAATGTATGATTTATTATTGAAGATTACAGTATTGTCATTAAAAATATAAATTTGGTTAGATAGCGAAGATGTCTCTACATTAAATGATTCTGTAGTTGGCAGGTCTAAATCAAGAAATTGTGAATCTGTTATCTTAGAGGTTGCAACAAAGAAGATAACTAAAATAAATACAATATCGATTAGTGGAGTAATCTCTATACTTGGATTTTTATTTGATGTTAGTGCAAATTTCATTTAAAAATTATCAATAAATGATGAGGTTTTACTTTGCAACAAAATCATTAATTTATTAACTTTTTGCTCAAAGTGTCTATGTAAAATAAGTCCTGGAACTGCAATCATTAAGCCAAATGCAGTTGTGATGAGCGCTTGAGAAATACCGCTTGCTAATAAATCAGGTGATGCTGCACCTGAAGATTGAAAAGTTGAAAAAACAGTTATCATTCCAACAACTGTCCCTAAGAGACCTAATAGAGGAGAAATGGTTGAAACCACTCCAAGCATTGAAAGATTTCTCTCAAGCTTATATTTAATTTCAATAGATTTTTCCTCTAATTTAGATTCAAGAAGATCTCTAGATAATTCTTTATATTTATGAACAGTTATTAAAAGATCTCCTAATGATGAAATGTCTGATATTGCTCTCTCCTGATAATCATCCAAAAGGTCTCTATCAATTAAATTTAGAACCTGCTTATCTAGACCAGATGGAGAAACAAGTCTTTCTTGTAACATCCAAAATCTTTCAATAGATATTGAGATTATAGTTATAGAGCAAGCTAAGAGAGGCCACATAAACCATCCACCTGCTATAAAAATATCACTCATTGACTTTTCTTAAGCCCCCATCATAAATTTCATAAACTGTATCCATCATATTAGCAAAATTTAAATCATGAGTTGCCAGAATGATCCCTATCTCATTATTTCTTGAAATATTCAGTATTAAATCCTGAATAAGTTGAGATGTTTTGTTATCAAGATTTCCAGTAGGCTCATCCATAATTAAAAAATTTGGTTTGTTTGATAAAGCCCTTGCAATTGCTAATCTTTGCTTCTCCCCGCCAGAAAGTTGGTACGGATAAGATTTAAATTTATCCTTTAAGCCAACACTTATTAAGAGTTCATCAATATTTGGATTATTTTTATTATTATTTAAATCTTGAACAATTTTACAATTATCAAAGGCATTAAAATCTTCAAGAAGGTGATGAAATTGGTATACAAAACCAAAATTATCCAGCCTTAAGCTTGCTGATGAATCTGAATTTAAATCACTATAATTTATTTCATTAAAGAAAATCCTTCCTGACGAATAATCATCTAATTTAGCTAAAAGGTGTAAGAAAGTAGATTTACCACATCCTGAAGCACCTATTATCGAACATGTTTCTCCCTGAGATATAGAGAAATTAATATCACGCAATACAGAATTCTTAATACCATCAGTAATAAAAGTTTTCGATAAATCTTCTGTAAAAATTTTATTCATGTCTAAGAACCTCATTAGGATTCAATTTAGCTGCTCTTGTTGATGGCCAAACAGAAGAAATAAAACATAAGAGAAATGAAGAAAGAAGAACTAAAGTTATTTGATTAAAGTTAAAAGCATATGGAAAATAATTAATAAAGTAATTATCCAATAATGATCTATTAATTAATGTTTCAATAAAGCTAATTAAAGGATCAAGATTTAATGTAATTAATATCCCCAATATGAGACCAGAAATGATACCCAACATTGATATATATAAACCTTGAAAGATAAAAATACTTACAATTGTAAAGTCTGATGCACCAATTGTTTTGAGAATAGCTATCTCTCTTTCTTTAGATCTTACACTCATAATTGTAGTACAAAGAACATTAAACGCAGCTACACCAATAATTAAGAAAACCAGAATACCTATTATTAATTTTTCTAATTGAACCGCTTGAAATAAGGTTCCATGAGTTTTTTCCCAGGTTGATGATGCATATATTTCGTCTTGAGTAGATATTTCTAAAACAATATCTGAACCAATAACTCTTGAATTCATAATATCTGTAACCTTTAATCTTATATTTTCTGTTGCATCCCCGAATCCTTTAATTTTTTGAGCAGACTTGTGAGTGATTAAAGCCAAATTCTGATCTGGCTCAGCCTTTAATTCAAAAATACCAGAAACAATAAACTTAAAGCTTCTAGGGAAAGATCCAATTATGGATGATCTCATTTCTGAAGTTGTTATATTTACCTCATCACCGACAGAAGTTCCTAAATGAGCTGCTAACCAATATCCCAGAATGATTTCGTTATCATTCAATGATTCTAAGGAGCCCATCAACATATTATTGGGAAGTATTGAAACTTCAGACTCTTTCTTTACATCTATTCCAGTTAGAGCAATTCCCTTTGATCTATTGCCAATAGATATCAATGCCTGAGTTTGAATAAATGGCGCTGCTGCCACTACATCAGGATTTTTCTCTATTTGATCAATTAGTAACTCATAATTAGAAATGGGTTCTTTTGAATGAATTAATACGTGAGGTATTACACCTAATATTCTATCTCTTAGTTCTTTTTCAAACCCATTCATGACTGATGTAACGATGATGAGAGCCGCCACACCGATAGTTAAACCCATAACAGCCATAATGGAAGTAAAGGATACGAATGCTCCTTTGCTTGATCTAAAATACTTTAGGCCAAGAGAGGCTGAAAGTTTAAGCATTACTTTAATAGTTTTTTTAGAACGTCTTCTATACTACCTTTATATGGAGGTCTTATAGCATCAAGTAATTTATCTAAACCAAATCCTATTTGCTTATAAATTGGTTTATTGTTCGAAAAGTTCATAAATCCATCAAAACCATCATATTTGCCCATTCCAGATGGACCAACTCCTCCAAAACCTAATTCATTTTGTTGAATATGTCCCATAATGTCATTAACAGTAACTCCGCCAGAGGTTGTTGAGTTTACAACTTTTGCCTCTTCACTCTTATTGTTACCAAAATAATACAAGCCCAGTGGTTTATCATTTTTGTTTATATAGTTAATTGGTTCATTTATATCCTTGTAAGTCTTTATTGGAAGTAAGGGACCAAAAATCTCTTCTTTCATTATTTGCATTTCATCAGTTGGGTTTAAAACAAGTGTTGGAGGAATTTTGTGTGACTCTTGCTGGGAGAAATCTTCGTTTGCTGGATTAATTTCCACAAGCTCTGCACCATGATCTTTAGCATCTGATAAAAGACCATTTAATCTGTCATAATGTTTCTGATTTATTACTGATGTGTAGTCAGGGTTATATTTGAGATCACTATAAAATTCATTAACTTGATTCTTGCATGCTTCAACAAAATTATCTTTCTCTGCTTCATGAACATATACATAATCAGGCGCTAGACATATTTGTCCTGCATTAAGAGTCTTATTAAAC
>LUMI01000578.1_pt1 | contig 16061 bp, 21 predicted proteins | sample 729681 | NCBI WGS metagenome assembly LUMI01 (sample SAMN03860267, study PRJNA289734) | marine metagenome | biome: seawater column; feature: ocean; material: water; isolation source: Red Sea water column Station 34 - depth 10m | place: Saudi Arabia: Red Sea | collected 2011-10-15 | depth 10 m
GTGTGGAGTAGGAGTAGACAATGTTGATGTAGAGGAAGCAACCAATAAAAAAATTTACGTCACTAACTCGCCAAATGCAAATATAATTTCAGTTGCTGAATTAACAATTGGGCTTATTATTTCAGCTGCTAGAAAAATCCATGTATCAAATAATTCACTTAAAGATAAAAAATGGAATCGTAATAAATTTCTTGGAACTGAACTTTATCAAAAACAATTAGGATTAGTTGGCTTTGGAAAAGCGGCAAAAGAAGTTGCAAAAAGATTGTCTGCGTTTGGAATGAACATAGTTTTTTATGATCCTTATGTAGATAGTTCTACAATAGAGGCTAAAAAAGTTGATCTTGACGAACTGTTGAAAACATCAGATGTTATATCAATTCATGTTGTAAAAACTGAAGAGACAACAAACTTGATCAATAATGAAAAGCTTAATTTAATCAAAAAAGGGGGAATTTTAGTAAATACATCAAGAGGAGGAATAGTTGATGAAGAATCTCTTTTCCAAAAAGCAAATGAAGACCTTATTTTTGCCGGCCTAGATGTGTTTAGTCAAGAACCACCTGACATTAATGAAACATTTTCAAAATCAAACATTGTTACCACTCCTCATCTTGGTGCATCAACTTATGAAGCACAATTAAAAGCAGGTTTAGAGACTGTACAAAATGTCTCGGATATATTGAATGGTGAGCTTTCAAGCGTTTTAAATATTTAAAAAAATAAAAAAAGTATTTGTTATAACAATTAAATTTAGTGATAATGATATAACCAATTAGTTGTTACTGGCACCAATTAATTATCAATTTCGGGCAAATAAGAATACGTATTAATACCAAATTCTTTTTCTAAAATTTCATAAATTGGCCATCCATAAGGTTCGCAACCCATGGTAGATTTACTTTGTTGCATCATTACTGGTGCTAAAGCACCTTCTTTTGGACAACCAACATGACCCCATTCTAAAATGTGTCCAACTTCATGATTTATAAGATACAATCTATATGTTTCTAAATCAGATCCAAAATCAATTGCACCATTAACCCATCTAAAAAAATTTATAATAATTTGTTGTTCATTTCTGCATGAATATATTCCATTAGTCTCGAGTGGATAACATAACTCATCAGTTTTTTCGGGCGATGCAAAAATGAATTCAAATTCACTTTCGACATTATCAACTAGCTGAAACTCTTTCTCGGTTACTTTAATCCAACCTCTTGAATCATTGAGGATTGAAGTGATTAGCTTTCCGATACAATCAACTTTTAGTTGAAGTGTTGACTCTATTTTTAAGTTGAAATTTATTTTATTTTCGTCGTATGTAAATACCTCAAGAGGTTTTATCCATTCTTCATCTGTATTATTAGGCTCATCTTTTTTACACCCACTTTGTAAGTAATCATAAGAAATTTTTTTACTATTATTTATTTCTTCTTTTGTAGCAAATATTGCTGTCTGATTTGGTGGAATAGTAGTTGTAGTTGTAGTGCTCGTACTAGTTGTAGATGTTGTTGTAGTTGTTTCCATCAATGTTGTTGGAGTAGAAGTTGATGTTGTTGAATTAATTGAAATTGTTGTAGTCGTTTCAATTTCAGCCTCTGATTGGATACTGGTTTGCTGATCAACATTATCCTCAGAAAATATAAAAAATGACAATCCTGCTATTCCAATTAATGCAATGAACAATATAACTAATCTTGAGTTGTTACTCATTGTTTAATGTTATATCTTGAAAAACAATGAAACAATATTTATTTGTTTTTATATCCTTTTTTATCTATGAATTCTTCTGGTTCTAATCCAAGTCCATCTGCGACTCTATTTATATAATTAAAATATGCAATAATTTGTACGATTTGTGAAATATCTTTATCTGATAAATCGTAACTCTTCAATAATTCAATATCTTTTTTATTAACTTTACTTGGGTTTTCAGTTAATTTTTTCGCAAATTCACACATTGCCATTTGTACTGGTGAGATAGAGCTTGTAGTCCAATCCTCTGCTATTTCATCTACTAATTTTTGATTATCTGTCTCCGACCGAAGATCATACAAATGTGCCCTTATTCAATATTCACATTCGTTTGAAATAGAAGTGACAACAGCTAATAATTCACTATCGAACCTCGAAATATTTGAATTACCAAACATTGTTGATCCATATAGATTCATTGAGTGTTTTAATATTTCAGGAGTTTGTGATTGAATTGTAAGCACATTCCAAATTCTTCCAGCTCTACGCATACCTTTTTCGTACTCTTTTTTTAATAAGCCAGATGATTCTTCAAATTTGAATAATTTTATAAATGCCATATAAGTAATTTTTACTTAAAATAAAAGCGTATGCAACTTCCAGATGAACTTAAACAAGCAATTGATAACAATGCTTTTTGTGCATTATCAACCAAAATCAATGAAAAAGAGATGCAGAATCATTTAATGTGGGTTGATTACAAAGATAATAAAATTCTTATCAACACAGAACAAGGAAGAAAAAAAACAGAAAACATAAGGAAGGAACCAAATATTTCACTCGTTATATTTCATCCATCTGATATGTATACATGTTGGGAGATAAGGGGTGTTGTTAAAAATATTGTTCAAGATTCGACTGCAAATGACCACATAGATTATTTATCAAATAGATATTCAGGTAAACCTTATGGTAGAACAGAAGATGTTACTTGGGAGCAAGCAGGATTCAAATCCAGAGAAATATGGGAAATTGATGTTGGTAAGGTTATATCAATGGTCAGTAGAGCTCAGACCAAATCAGAACCTGAATGAAATTTCAAAAAAGGACTTTCTTCAAATAATTTTGCCTGAGTGTCGTTAAGATTTTTCTTTATTAACTCTTCAGCATCGAAAGTTAAATTACCACCTCTAGATTCAAGGTGTCCTGTTTTTCTAAATATTTTGTCTGGAATTTTCTTTAATAGTCTTTTAAAAACTTCTTCAGATACTCTTAAATATTTTGCAAGAGTTAACTCTACTTTAATTGATTCGGGAATGACATTACAAGCAAAAACATATAGGGATGCAAACATAGACCAATCAAGATCACTCGGTCTTCTTGATTTTTCATATACAGAAAAATCATATTCTAAAAACGAATCGAATGGTGAATAATTAAACGTTGCTTTATCACTCAACTGCTTAAATAAAAATCTATCGAGAAGTTTAAGATCTAGATTATTTAGGTTTTGCTCTAATCCAACTTTTGACAGGGAGAGCTCATCTTCAAGATGTTTAATAGATAAATTATTTATAACTATTTTTCCAAAATAGTTAGCTATTTTAATTTCTACATTTACATTTTTAGGTATAAATATCAAACCATCATTGTCCTCAAAATCTATTGAGATACTTAGTTCTTCTTCTAAATCAAAAGTTTGTTTATCAATTTTCATATAATAAATATGTATTGGCTAATAACTATTGTAAAGGCATAATAGTGATATGGGGGTGAACTGGCTTCGACTTTGAAGCGAGCCTCTCAGTAGCGAGCTGAGGGTCCTAGGGCCTCATTAAAAACGTAGGAAAAAATCGGATAGTATCGGCGTCGAAATGTGGGATGCTAAGTTAGATTACCGGCTAGCTTTCAAGATTTAAGGTAAAAACTATTGAGAATTTGTTTCTGGTGACTCTCTCAATAGTATTTCACCAGATGCGCTCGGAGAAGCTGTTGGGTAGCTTAAAAGGACCGGGGTTCGACTCCCCGCACCTCCACCAAAATGACTAATAATAATACATATGACTACGCAGTTATTGGAGCTGGAATTGTTGGTTTGTCTACAGCACTTCACTTACGAAAACAAAATGTTAGTGTTGTTGTTCTTGAGAAAGAAAAAGAGCCAGGACTTCATCAATCTGGACGAAACTCTGGTGTCATCCATTCAGGAATTTATTACAAACCAAATTCAAGTAAGTCAGAACTTTCTATAAGAGGAAGAAATTTGCTGATTGAATATTTAAAAAAGAAAGATATTAATTTTCGGCAAGAAGGAAAAATTGTAGTAGATAACGATCTAAATAAATTAGAGAATTTATTAGATAGAAGTATTGAGCTCGACATGGAAGGTGTAAAAATTGTTCGAGATGACGAACTTCTTTCTATTGAACCAAATTCAGTTATGTTAAATGGACTTTTTGTTCCACAGGCTGGAGTTGTAGATTATAAAGAAGTAGTTCAGGCATATGCAAAAGATTTCATAGAGATGGGTGGAGAAATAAAATATATCGAGGAAATAAAAGAGATTGAAAATATAAATGGTTTGAAATCTATAAAAGGAAATAAAGACACATACAACTGTGAATTTTTAATTAATTGTGCAGGCCTTTTCTCAGATGAAATTGCAAAATTAGACAATATGTCACCAAATGTAAAAATAATTCCTTTTAGGGGAGAGTATTACAAAATAAGTAACATAAAAAATAAAATTCTAAACAATATGATTTATCCATTGGCTGATCCTGATCTTCCATTCTTGGGTATACATTTAACAAAAACAGCAAATGGTGATATTGAAGCTGGACCAAATGCAGTACTGGCTTTTTCAAAAGAAGGTTATAAATGGACAGATATTAATTTTGTAGATTTAACTAAAGTACTAACCTTCCCTGGAATGCTCAAACTTGGAAAAAAATATTTCAGGACAGGTATCTCTGAAATGTACAGATCCTTAAATAAAAATATTTTTGTAAAAGAGATTCAAAAATTAATTAATGGAGTTGATCTAAGTGATATAAAACAAATTCCATCTGGTGTAAGGGCACAAGCTGTTGATAAAGATGGGAATTTAGTTGACGATTTTCTTTTTGAAGAGGGAGAAAACTCATTACATGTTCTTAATTCACCAAGTCCGGCAGCTACTGCTTCCTTAGCTATTGGAGAATCGATAGTTTCAAAAATCTTAAATTAATTTATCTTTTGATCTTTCCAGTTTGGACATCCCATAATTTTGCATACACACCTTGGTTGTTAAGTAGTTCATCATGAGTGCCCTGTTCAACAATCTCACCGGACTCTAATACGTAAATTAAGTCTGCGTTTCTTATCGTTGAAAGCCTGTGAGCAATAGCAATTACAGTTCTACCTTCTTTCAATGTTTCAAGAGACTCCTGAATTGCAGCTTCAGTTTCATTATCAACTGCTGAAGTTGCTTCATCAAGGATTAATATTTCAGGATTTTTTAATATTGCTCTTGCTATAGATATTCTTTGTCTTTGTCCGCCCGATAGTTTTTGTCCTCTCTCGCCAACAATTGTATTTTCTTGATTAGGAAGTTCATTAATGAATTTATCAGATTCGGATAAACGTGCAGCATTCCAAACCTCTTCAATTGATGCGTCTATATTTCCATAAGCTATATTTTCAAAAACAGTGCCTTCAAATAGAAAAACATCTTGGCTTACTAATCCTATTTTGCTTCGAAGACTTTCAATAGTTAATGATTCAATTTCAATATTGTCGAATAATATATTTCCAGATTTTTTTTCATAAAATCTTAGAATTAATTTTATCAACGTAGATTTACCAGAACCTGTACTACCCACAATCGCTGTTGTTTTTCCTTTAACAATCTCAACATTTACATCTTTTAATACCGGAAAATTTGGTACATATTCAAAATTAAGATTTTCAAATGTAATATTTTCTTTAAGTTCCTCCATCTGTATATCTCCATCTTTTATCAGTGGTTTGGTTTCTTTCAAATTTATTATTCTTCTAAAAGAGGCCATAGCTTTTTGATAGACGTCAAAAATCATTCCTAATTCAGTCAATGGCCATAAAAGTCTTTGAGTTATAAATAACATAACGGAGTACATTGCTACTTTAATTTGTCCATCTAATGCAAGAAATCCACCAATTAGAAGTGTTGCAGTAAAGCCAAATAATATTGCAATTCTAATTATGGGTATAAATGCGGCAGATAGTTTTATTGCCTCATAATTTGCAGTTTTTACTTCCTGTGATGCTTCTTCAATTCGTCTATATTCTTTATCTTTTCGATTAAAACTTTTTACAGTAAGGATTCCCGTAATCGAATTTGAAAGATGAGCATTAAGTGATTCAACGGTATTTCGTATTTTTGAATATCTCTCAGCTATTCGTTGTGTAAATTTGTACGAACCAAAAATTATCACTGGAATTGGTATAAATGCAAACACTGCAACTAAAGGGGATATATAAATAAAAGTCCCTCCAATGACTATTACGGTTGTTGCAGTCTGAATTAAACGATTGGCAGCTTCATTCAAAAACTGTTCCATTTGGTTTACATCGTCATTCAAAATAGCCATGAGGCGCCCTGACGATTTGTTCTCAAAAAAAGCTAAATCTAGATCTAGTGTCTTCTCAAAAGTCTCAGTACGTAGTGAATGTTGAAGGTCTTGTGCAATATTTCTCCATGTAACTGCAGCGACATAATCAAAAATTGATTCTAAACCCCAGATTATAAAAGTTATAAATGCAAGAATAATTAATTGTTGTCGTCTATCTTCAAACCCAAATGAACCAATGAAAGAATCAGATCCTTCTACAACAATATCAATTGCGACACCAATCAAGACAGGTGGAGCAAGATCAAACAACTTGTTAAGAATTGAATAGAGGATTCCTCTTTTTACTTTAGTTTGATTTTGTTGAGCATATTTATATAAATCTCTCAGATTATTTTGTTTCATTGGTTGTTACTTTACTTTGTTTGTAAATTATTTATACCGTCTCTTATTTCTTTCAAAAGAGTTACTTCCTTTGATTCTGTTGCAACAACTTCTTCATTATCTTCATCGTCGACCATTTCTTCAAAATGATTGTACGCTTTTATGACAAGAAACATCACAAACGCAATGATTAAATAATTAATTATTTCACCTAGAAAAGCTCCAAAACTACCTGATTGCATTCCGGAGTTTGGATCTACATCACCAAAAAGACCCAGATTGTCTAAGTTTGGAAGATTTATAATCAATCCAATTAATGGCTCTATTAGCCTTTTAGTGAATACATCAACTAATGATTTAAATGATGCACCCATAACAAATGCAACTCCTAATTCAACTACATTTCCTCTATTGATAAAATTTCTAAATTCTTTTACCATGAATCCTCCTATTTCTATCTCAATATTTAAGATTACAATTATTCTTAAGTCCTATGAGAAAATACTTAAATTATTTAGTAGTAATTTTTTTAATATCAAGTTGTGCCTCAGAATCTGAGACCCAAACGCAGATTATTGAAACTACATCAACAACTGCTTCTACAACCAGCTCTTCAACTTCTACAACAATTCAAGATGTTAAAGAAGACATTTCATATGATGAATTTGGGATTGAGTTATTAGATGTTACCCCGGAAATGAAAGAACAATTTGATGAGCTTATAGAGTTTGTTGAAAAAAAGACTGGACTTTCATTTGTAGAATATCCAAAATTTAATCTGTATACCTTAGATGGATACAGGGACTACAACGCAGCATCATATCTTGATGACTTTGATAAAGACTATGAAGAAGGCGAGTGGGAGAGAGCAGTTTTATCAGAAAATATGTGGGGGTTAAACAATTCATCTCCTGAGGAATTGAAAGAGCTTATTGTAGAGTTTCAAAGATGTGCCTCGGCAGGATCATACAATTTACTTGATCAAATATTGCGAGTACCAATCAAGAGAAACCAGATTAAATTAAATCTTTGGGAGCAATCAATAGTTGTACATGAGCTTGTACATTCACTCCAAGGTCAAATAGTTGATCTTTCAGATTGGTACACAACTATGAAAGAGAGTGATGATTTTATGGACTATCCAGGCAGAAGATCAGTAATGGAAGCTCAAGCAGATCTTGTACAGGCATACTGGGAGGCTAACTTAGATCCTTATGATAGACAAGACATGTCATCTCAACGACCAAATTTTAGATGTTCAGTTTCGCTTCCAACATACTTTTACATTCCATTTGATCTTTATTATGATTTTGGAGGTCGTTTAGGTAAACAAATTCATTCTAAAGACAGAATGGAAGGACTTAACGCGGCACTTTTTGAGCTGCCTACTGCAGAACAAGTGTATTCGCCTGAAAAATATTTTTCTAAGGAACCATACATTGATGTTGATATCCAGACACTCGAACTAAATGAATTCTCAGTAATTGATGAGGGGCAACTTGATTCATTAGATCTTGTATATCTATTACAAACAAAAATTGGTCAGAATGATGCTGTAAACGCAGCAATCGGATTAGGTGGTGGTTCGTGGGTTGATTACATTAATGACAAAAACGATTTATTTATGACTGTCAAAATACAAGGAGATGATATTAATGAATTGAATGAAATCTCGAATGCTTTTCAAAACTGGGCTGATTTTCAATCAAGATTCACTAAGAGATCAAACAATTCAAGTTGGAAAGGAATCTTGTATGAAGGTGATACAAATTTTTGGATTTACAATGATGGAAACTATTTAAGATTAGCACTATCAAACGATCAAGAATTTATTATTGATTTCCTTAGTGAATGTAATTCTGACCAGTGCAATACCAACTTTTAAAATGGGATCATTTTATATTTGTCCAACCCCAATTGGGAATTTGAGCGACATATCAAGTAGATTGAATCAAGTTTTGTCTGATGTAGATATTATTTATGCTGAGGATACACGTGTAGCAAAAAAATTATTATCACATTTGAATTTAAAAAAGGAAGTTTACTCCTATTTTAAGGGAAATGAAGTAAAAAAAATTGATGAGATAATCCATTTTTTAAATGATGGAAAATCAATTGCTATGATTTCAGATGCTGGAACACCCCTCATTTCAGATCCTGGAAGCATGCTTGTTAAAGAATTAGTGAAAAAAAATGTAAATATTATATCTATACCAGGCCCATCAAGTGTCTTGGTTGCTTTGACTTTATCAGGTTTTGATACAGATAAGTTTACGTTTTTGGGTTTTATTCCAAGATCTGGAAAAGAGAGAACTAAATTTTTTGATGATGTTAGAGACACTGAATTGACATTAATATGTTTTACTTCACCTAATAGATTAAAAAAAGACCTAGAAGAATTTGTTAGTAAAAATATAGAAAATGAATTAGTTGTCTGTAGAGAGCTTACAAAAAAATTTGAATCAATTTATAGAGGTAACGCAAAGAAACTCTTGAAGGACATTCCTGACACAAAATATAAAGGAGAGATAACTCTTGTAATAAGTAGATCACAAAAGATTAACAATATTGATATAGATAACGAGGCTTTAGCAAAAAAATTAATTGAATACAAGGTTCCAAAAAGAGAGATAGCAAAAATTATTTCATCAATAACACAGGAAAAAGTAAATAAAGTTTATGATCTAATTAAAAATCTTTAATGGCATCAACGCAGTTTTTGCACAAAAATTTATCTTTAATCTGTATCTCGATTTTTTCTTTTCCACATATTGTGCATACGTTATTAGTTTTTGTAATTATTAAAGCTTGATTTTCGACATGCATTGATATTTCATCATTGTGTTCAACATTTAGAGCTTTTCGAATTGACTTAGGTATTACGACTCTTCCTAAATTGTCTATCTTGGATTTATTGCCTTTGACCATATTTTTAATACTCCTATTCTTATAGTAGTGAATAAATCGAAATCATTTATGGAATTCAAATGGGTTGATACCCATTGTCATTTACAGCTTTTAAATGAAGATTTTGATGAAACTGACTGTAAAAACATTGAATTTTTAATAATTCCAGGAGTTGATGTTAAATCATCTTTAAAGGCAAAAGAGATAAGTTCTAGTTTAGATCTAGAAAGTTATTGGTCTGCAGGTCTTCATCCTCATGATGCAAAACTTTTGAATACACAGAGAGAAGACTTAAAAAAGCTTTTTAGTGAGGCAGATTTAATTGGAGAAACAGGGCTTGATTTTTATAGAAATTTATCAACAAAAGATCAACAGAGAGAAAGTTTTTTGTTTCACCTAGAATTTTCTAAGCAGTTAGGTAAACCAATTATTATCCATTGTCGAGATAGTTTTCAAGATACATATGATTTATTAGTTGAGTTTAATAACTCATCACCGATTATTTTACATTCATGGACAGGGGGTAGAAAATGGACTAAAAGATTTAGAGAATTAGATGTTTATTTTTCAATATCTGGAATAGTTACTTATGAAACCGCAAAAGATTTACAATTATCTGTCAAAGAGATACCAATGAACAGACTACTGTTGGAAACAGATACACCTTACTTAACACCAGTACCCCTGAAGGGCAAAGATAACAGACCAAACTTTATAGCTCACACAGCATCAAAAATATCAAACTTATTAGAAATTGATGAAAAAAAATTATCTGAAATTACAATTAAAAATTCTAGAGAATTATTAAAGAGGTAATCTTGAGCGAAATTTTTTGGATTAATAAATTAAATATAAAACCCAAAAAAAATTTGGGACAAAACTTTTTAATTGATACAAATATCTCAAGAAAAATTACAAAACTAGTACAGGGTCAATTGGCAGATCCAATTATAGAAATTGGACCTGGAACAGGTTCACTAACTAATGAATTATTAAAAGATAATTACAGGATTAAAGCTGTAGAAATTGATGATGCTTTGGTTGGCCTTCTAAATGAAAGGTTTCTTGATGTTCCCAATATAGAAGTTATCAATGAAGACGCAATGGATTATGACTACACTCAATTATCTGGCCCATGGTGGATAATGGTTGGTAATTTGCCATACAATATTGGTACCCGATTATTGGTCAAGTTGATAACTGAAGTTCCACAAATACATCGATATGTTGTGATGCTTCAGGATGAAGTGGCAGAAAGAATGGTCGCAAAACCAAATACTAAGCAATATGGATCACTTTCTGTATTATGTGCATTATTTACTAGTACAAAAATTCAGTTCAATGTAAGTAAAAATTGTTTTGAACCGAAACCAAAAATTTTATCAACAGTTTTAACAATACAAAGAGAAACTCTCATTGATGAAGAACTGAGATTGAAAGCTTTTGAAATCTCAAAAATTGCATTTCAACAAAAAAGAAAAAAAATAAAGACAGCTTTAAATGGGTATGTTGATGAAGAAACATCAGAGAAACTATCACTAAGTCTAGATCTAAGACCACAGGAATTAACTCCTGAAGACTACCTAGCAATCGCGGAAAACTTAAAATGAAAATTAAATCGTTTGGAAAAATAAATCTAAACCTAAGAGTGTTAGATGAAGTAATTAATGGACTTCACAAAATTGAGTCTTTAATAATTCCAATTGATTTTTATGATGTTATTGAGATCAAAGAGATCGATAATGATAAGGATATTATCACTTTTGACTCAACAGATATCCCAGATAACAATACGGTCTCTAAAACTCTAGATTTAATCAGAAAAACTAATGATTTTTCACAATATTTTGAAATAAATATAATTAAAAATATTCCTACAGAATCTGGCTTGGGTGGCGGAAGTTCTAATGCAGGGACAATAATTTCAAAGCTGTCTCAAACATATGACCTATCTATTCCATCTAATAAAGATGTTGCAGAGAAAATTGGTAGTGATGTACCTTTTTTTATAACTGGTAAGCCAGCGTTTGTGAAAGGAGTCGGTGATATTATCGAACCTAAAACAATCGATTTTGAAATGAATATGTTACTCGTAGTACCTAAAGAGACTATCACAACAGGAGATGCATTTTTTGAATTTGATAGACATGGAAATACTTCAACGATATTAGACATTTATAACGGTATAGAAATATTTAATGACTTCTGGAATGCATCTTCAACAATTGAACCTAAATTAATAAAAGTAAAAGAATATTTAGAATCAACAACAGGGGAGAGATTCTTTTTGTCTGGAAGCGGTAGTTCAATGTTTTGTTTGGGCACTCTAGAGAACCTACAAAAAAAGATTGACCTTATAGACGAGAACCAATTTAGAATTGTAAAAGTAGTAAAAAAAATTGATTTTAGTTTGGAAACAATTTCGGATTAGAATTAAGACAAGTAATGGGGGATGGTGTAATTGGCAACACATTGGGTTTTGGTCCCAACGTTGAGGGTTCGAGTCCTTCTCCCCCAGCCAAAAATTAAATGAGTATTTCAGGTGTAATTTTAGCTGCTGGTCAAGGGACAAGAATGAAGTCCTCTCTTCCAAAAGTTCTTCATAATGTATTAGGAATCCCTATGATTGTTTATGCTCAAGAAGCAATTAGTCATTTTGATAATAAATATGTAGTTGTTGGACATCAATCAGAAAAAGTATCCTCAACATTATCTGAAACTTTTATTCCAGTAGTACAAAAAGAACAGCTTGGTACAGGTCATGCTATTTCTACATTATTAGAGAGCAGTGAGTTTAATAGTGACCAAAGTCAATACCTAGTCGTGATTCCAGGCGATGTTCCTTTAATAAGAAAAAAAGATATAGATAAATTAGTAAATGATGTTGTAGAAAGTAATGCCGCAATTGGATTAATTTCAGCAAATGTTCAAAATCCGTTTGGGTATGGAAGAATTGTAAAAAACAATGAAGAGTTTGAAAAGATAATTGAAGAATCGGATGCTAGTGAAACTGAGAAACTCATCAATGAAATTAATTCTGGAATATATTGTATAGATATAAATTTCTTAAATTCGAATATTGGAAGTTTAGAAAGTTCAAATAATCAAAAAGAGTTTTACCTTACAGATTTAATAAATATAGCTTTTCAAAACAAACTTGAAAGGGTTATAGTACAAGTAAATGAAGATTCAATACAAGGTATAAATTCCATGAGTCAGAGGGCTCCATTGTTCAATTTTCAGTTATTGATGAAGCTGAAATAAAAGGTAAAGCAAATATTGGTCCTTATGCTCATTTAAGAAAAGGATCTGTTCTTGATGAAAATGTAAAAGTTGGAGCTTTTGCAGAAACAAAAAATTCAAAAATTGGAAAAGGTAGTAAGGTACCCCATCTTGCCTATGTTGGAGATGCAGAATTAGAAGAAGATGTAAATTTTTCAGCTGGAGCAATAACAGTAAATTATGACGGTAAAGAAAAACATAAAACTGAAATAAAGAAAAATGCATTTGTAGGTTCAGATACAATGCTTGTTGCTCCTGTGACCATTGGCGAGGGAGCTATGGTAGGTGCTGGGTCTGTAATTACAAAAGATGTTCCTCCAGGAGCTCTTGGTATTGAAAGAAACGATCAGAAAAACATTGAGGGCTACATGGATCGAAAGAATAAAAAAGGAAAGAAATGATTGAAAGAGCCGGCAAAAAGAAAATGCTCTTATTTTCAGGTTCATCAAATGCCGACCTAGCTGATAAAGTTGCAAAAGAACTTGGAACAGAACTTGCCGAAGTTGATAAAACTCAATTTGCAAATGGAGAAATTTATATACGTCTACAAGAAAGTGTTCGTGGTGCTGATTGTTTTGTAATGCAAAGCCACTCAGGCCAAGTTAACTTTACAATTATGGAACAGATTTGATCACTTGACAGCTATGCCACTATTTGTAAATTATTTCAAAGAAAAATTTCAAGAGCCTACAACAATAATTTCTCCTGATGCTGGAGGGGTGAGAAGAGCTACAACTTTTGCAAAAAATATGGAGGCTTACGTTGGTTTTGTACACAAGAAGAGAGATCCAAAGATACATAATGAAGTTAAAGCATTTACAGTTATCGGTGAAGTCGAAGATCGACACGCAATTTTATTTGATGACATAATTGACACAGGAGGAACAATTGCCGCTGCATCAAGAGCTTTAATTGAAAGAGGTGCAAAATCTGTAACCGTAGCAGCAACTCATGGAATTTTTTCAGACGAAAGTGTGGAAAAACTCAAAGATACTCCCATTGAAGAAATTGTTGTGACAGATACTCTTAAACAAAATGGAAATATTGAAAAAATTGGAAATGTAAACATTCTCTCCGTTTCCTCTATTATTGCAACGGCACTAACATCTATCTTTGCGGATGATTCAGTCTCCGCAATATTTATGGGTGAAAACGTTTTATAAGGAGATATTGTGGCTAAGCAAAAAGTAAAAATCGCACTACTTGGTTCAATGAAAGAATTTCAGACCGAAGTTGATGATAAGAAAAAATTTACAAAAGAAATTGAAGAGCTAATTCAAAACGGTGGAATGTATTGGATCAAAGATGAAGATGGTGAGATAGGGATAAATGCGAAACAAATACATTCTATTGAGTTTGTAGATGATACCGATAAAAGGGAAGCGGGCTTAGTCTAGGATGACACAAGAGTACCTGTTTTTTTGTACTCTCTTCTAATTGATTTTCTCTCGTCTTCTGTTGCTCCGCCCCAAACACCAGAATCTTGATTTGTACGAATAGCATATTCTAAACATTCAATTTTTACATCACATTCATTACAAATTGCTTTTGCTTCAGCAGCTTGTTTCAGTGCTTTCATAGACGAACCAACTGGAAAAAATAGATCGGGATCTGCGAAAACGCATGCTCCCTCTTGCATCCAGAGTTCTTGCTCTAAGTCAAAATTTACTATTTGCACATTATTCCTTACTTTGTGAATTGTTTCACAATCTAGTGAATTTATTGTACTAAAATTGAGAACATAAGGGAGCATTTTGAGAAAAATTTTTGGTCATAGAGGTTTACCGCAAATTTACATCGAAAACACCATAAAAAGTCTTAATAAAGCCCTTGAAATATGCGATTTTGTCGAAACTGATATACGTATAACTAAAGATGAGCAACTCGTTTTTTACCACGATCCAACAATTGAAAACAAAAAAATTGAGGAATTAACATTATCAGAAATCAAAACGTTTATCGATATTGATATTTCTGAAATTCATTTTGTATCACGAGATCAAATCAAAGGACGTGCAAATTTTGAATTAAAGGTTAATAAAGAAGAAAATGAATTAAATAAAATATTCATAAATAAGGTTACAAATCTTACCAAACAAGATGATATTATTTCGTCTTTTGACTGGGAGACAATACTTAACAACAGAGAAAACTTTAAATCTAGGTATGGAATATTGATTGATAAAGAAAATCAGCTTTTTGAAAGCAAAGCGATATCCAATTTAGATCCAAAGTTAATGTTTATGGTTGAAAAGGAAATATTTTATTCAAGAAATTTTGAATTACCAAAAGAGAGATGTGTTGTTTGGACTGTTAATGATAGTGACGAGATTATGAATATTTTAAATATGAATGTATATGGTGTAGTCACAGATATTGGTGATAAACTTTAGATTGAAAGAAAGAGAGATTATGGCTTTAGCCGATGACTTAAGTGCAGCTTTGAAAGAAGCAATGAAAGCAAAAGATAAACCAAAACTTGATGCTATTAGACAAATACAAACTGAGATAGCAAAAAAGAAAGCTGAAAAAGGTGAAGAGGTTAATGATGAGCTTGTGCTTGGAGTCATTTCCTCATATGTAAAAAAAATGGCAAAAGCTGTAGAGGAGTATCAGTCGCTTGGTGAAAAAGGTGTTGATATGGCTAACAAAATTCAATTTGAAATAGATTTCCTAAGTACATATCTACCTGAACAACTTAGCGAGGACGAAGTTGAAAAAATTGTTGATGATGTCTTGACTGAATTAGGAGATGTAGATATTTCACAAATGGGACGAGTAATCGGTGCAGTTATGGCAAAAGGTGATGGCATAGATGGATCGGTAGTGAGTAAAATAGTTAAACAAAAGCTAACTTAAATTATTTGAAATAGAACATTACCTAAAATACAATTTTTTTCTTTGAGTTTTAGAATATTTACTTTTTTATTTTTGTATTTTCTGGATATATAACACCTACAATTAATCTTGTTGACTTTAATGTGTAAAAAATGTTAAGAAAGTATTTTGTTATATTAATTTTGTTAGCTGCATGTTCACAAAATGTAGATACCTCATCTCAAGAAATTACTAATAACAATACTGGAGAAAATATTGATGATTTGGCTTTAGAATCTGACAAACTTTCAACAACTATTCAAGATAATTTAAAACAAGCAGCTGACAGAGCTTTAAAATCTCTTGATAGACTAATAATTGAAG
>LUMI01000262.1_pt1 | contig 16014 bp, 5 predicted proteins | sample 729681 | NCBI WGS metagenome assembly LUMI01 (sample SAMN03860267, study PRJNA289734) | marine metagenome | biome: seawater column; feature: ocean; material: water; isolation source: Red Sea water column Station 34 - depth 10m | place: Saudi Arabia: Red Sea | collected 2011-10-15 | depth 10 m
AGCTGATAGACATACTTTCTTCAAGTATATGGTAAAAACAATTGCTGAAAAACACGGACTAAGAGCAACATTTATGCCTAAACCTTTTCAAAATTTAACGGGCAATGGTTGTCACGCACATATTTCTGTTTGGCAAGGTAAAAAAAATAAATTTTTAGATCCAAAAGATAAACTGGGTCTAAGTAAAATGGCTTATAATTTTTTAGGAGGAGTAATCAAGAATGCCTCATCGTTGTCTGCTTTCTTTAATCCAACAATCAATAGCTATAGAAGAATAAATGCCCCACCAACAAAATCAGGGGCGTCATGGTCTCCAAGTAGTATTTCTTACACAGGCAATAATAGAACTCACATGATAAGAATTCCTGATCCTGGTAGGTTTGAATTAAGATTAATGGATGGGTCTGCTAATCCATATTTATTACAAGCTGGTGTTTTGGCTGCCGGATTACATGGTTTAAAAAATAAGATTAATCCAGGAAAACCTTTGCATTGTAATATGTATACGGACTATAAAAAATATCCTAACCTTCCAAAACTTCCAAATGAATTGAAGCAATCACTAGCACAATTAAAAAATAATAAGGAAATGAATAAAAGTTTTGGTAAAGATACGATTAATAGCTTTGTTAAGCTTAGAAGTTCAGAGATTAAAGAATTTAACAGGAAAGAAAAATTTAATAAGTCAAAGCCCGTCACTAAATGGGAAAGTCAAAATACTTTAGATTGCTAAAGTGAATTGGAAGCTAACGAAATTTTTAATCAACGACAACTTTAAATTCAAAAGGAATTATGTCCTTAAATATTTACCTTCCACTATGCTTTCCAATGCTTTTAAAAAAATATTACAATTTCCTCTGCAACTGCAGGTAATCATGGAAGATCGGTTGCGTGGGGAGCGCAAAGATTAAAATTAAAATGTAAAATATTTGTAAGCCAATATGTGAGCGAAACAAGAGTAAGTGAAATTAAAAAATTTGGTGCTGAAGTTATAAGAGTTAAGGGAGATTATGAAAACTCCCTTAAAGAATGTCAAAAACAATCAAAAAAAAATAATTGGAAAATTGTCCAAGATGTATCAACAAAAAATTATAAATATGTTCCTCAACTTACTATGGCGGGATATTCAATTATGATTAAAGAAATCTCCAAACAAACTAATCAGTATATAACTCATATATTTCTGCAAGCAGGTGTTGGAGGATTAGCAGCTGGTGTGGTTGCTGGTGTTGCAAAATATTTTAAAAGAATACCTAAAATTATAATTGTTGAACCTGATCAAGCAGATTGTGTACTTCAAAGTATTAAAAGCAATAAACTAAAAAAGATCAAAATTAAAAAAGAGAGCATTATGGGTGGAATGTCGTGTAATGAGATGTCTTTGGTGCCATGGCAAATATTAAAAAGTGCCAGTGATTGTTGTGTATCGATCTCGGATAAAAATATTGCAAAAACTATAGCTGGCCTAAAAGATAAAAAGTTTAGCAAGATTTCTATTACAGGTGGAGAGTGTGCAGCTCCAGGCGTTATTGCTTTGATCGGAATATGTAACAATATTAAAGCTAAAAAATTCCTTAATATTAATGAAAGCTCAAATATTTTAGTCATAGGATGCGAAGGAAATGCAGATGTAAAACTTTACAAACAACTGCTATCTAAAGGTAGAAAATAAATTTCTATGACAAAAAACGCCATTACATATCTTTGGCAGTATTTCAGTCAGAACTATTGAAATATAAAATCAATCTTCAGATATTAGAAGGAGATGAATTAGAGGTTTTTTCAAAAATAAAAAAAAAAGATGATGTTTCAATATATTGGAACAAAATTTATGAGCCTGACGTAATTGCTAAGGGGAAAAAAATTAGAGATGTCTTTATTAAAAATGAAATCGAATTTAAGTATTTTAAAGGAAATATTTTAAATGAATTTCAAGAAGTAACTAAAAATGACGGAACTCCTTTTAAAGTCTTTACCCCATTTTGGAGAAATGCTGAGCAAAAATTTTTAGGCTTGCCTCCAAGCAAAAATTACGTCGTTAAGAAAAAAACGAAAACGTACTCTTTGTTTAAAAATTCTATTGAGCCAACAAAAATTCTGCCAAAAAAAAACTGGTATAAAAAATTTGAAAATTATTGGAATGTATCTGAAAACGACTCGAAGAAGATTTTAAATAACTTAATTGCAAATAAAATAAAAGATTACGGAACCGCAAGAGACTATCCATCCATTGAAGGAACCTCAAAATTATCACCCTACATAAAACATGGACAAATTCATGTAAATACAATTTGGAATAAGTGTAAAGAGATGAAATCTAAAGGGATTGGATATAGAAAATATATTAATGAATTGGGCTGGCGTGAATTTTCACATAGCTTAATAAATTATTTCCCAGAGTTTTTAAAAGGAAATTATAGAAAGGAATTTGATAGATTTCCTTGGGTAAAGAATGAAAAATTTTTAAAGGCTTGGAAGTCTGGAATGACAGGTTATCCAATAGTTGATGCTGGAATGAGAGAACTTTATGAAACTGGATGGATGCATAATAGAATAAGAATGGTGGTTGGATCTTTTCTGGTTAAACATTTGAGAATTAATTGGACTGAGGGAGAAAAACATTTTCGAAACTGCTTACTTGATTTTAACAAAGCTAACAATGTTGCCCAATGGCAATGGGTAGCCGGTTGTGGAGCGGATGCAGCACCTTATTTCAGAATTTTCAATCCAATTCTTCAAGGAGAAAAATTTGATAAAGAAGGAAAATATGTAAAAAAATGGATACCGGAACTAAGTAAAGTTCCACAAAAATTTATTCACAAACCTTGGGAAATGGAAACGAAATATCAAGAAGCAATAAACACTATCATTGGTAAAAATTATCCAAAACCAATTGTCATCCACGAAGAAGCAAGAGCTGCAGCGCTTAAAGCTTTTCAAAGTTTAAAAAAAAACTAGAAACCACTTTCTCTGACAAAAAGTGAAAATACGTTTTTAAATAATTTTATAAACGGACTATATCTATTACCATCAATATGCACATAACCTGGTACTTCCCATTCGATTAAATCATTTTTATCAATAGTAGAAAAGGTAACCTGATAATGGGCAGTCATTGGTCTATTTTCATATTCCTCATTTGAAGAATTTCTTGTAGCTATGGGTCCATCAAATTGAGAAGATAAAGATAAATAAGGAAGAATAGAAATTGCAGATCTATCTATATTTTTGGAAATTAACTTTACTCTTGAATGTTCTCCGTTAGATGGGATGAAAATTGCATATTCATTAATTTTAAAGCGATCAATTTCTCCCTCAGTTAAATAGCCCACAACTGAACCAGGTCCATATTTACTTACGCCTCCAAGAGGATCTAAATTACTAACCCATTGATTTACAGATAAGTTTGAAAAATCCTTAATTTTTCCGTCTACAGGAGATTTAAGTAATAATTTAGATCTTGTTTTACTAAGACCATCTAATTCATTTTGCAGAAATATTAGTTGTTGTTGAAGTATCATATACTCACTGAGGTTGTTAGCTAGCTTGCTCAGTCTATTGATTTTAGTTTTGGTAAGTTTTATTTTTCTTCTAACTTTATTAATTTCTAAATCCAAATCAGGTGATGATAATTCAATTAACTTCTGTCCCTTTTTAACCTCCTGGTTCTTTGATACAAAAATTTCTTTTACTTTAGCGGGATATGGAGAATAAATTTTTGTATATTGTTCGGAAACATAGACTGCAGGAATTTTAATCGATGATTTCCAGGGAAAAAACAAGATCACCAGTAAAACAAATAAAACTGAAAAAAGTCTCTTAGTTTTATAATTTAATTTAATTTCTGATTTAAGATTATACCAGTTTTTAGTTTCGGTAATGATAGGTCTTAAAATGAACCAATAGATCTCAATTACAAATAAGATTATACCTAAAGTTTTGAATGCTAAGTGATAAACTAACAACGCAATCCCTAAAAATATAAAAAATCGATACACCCAAGTTAACCATGCGTAAGAAATAAAAGTCCATCGTCTAGAGGGATTTAATTCTTCAGGTGGTGAATGATTAAAGCCAAATAAAATTTCTCTTAATTGCCATCGTGCAAGAGCAAATGATCTAGGCTGTAAATTCTCAGCTTTTAGCCAATCTGAAAAAACATAATAGCCATCAAATCTCATAAAAGGGCTGACGTTGATTGCTAATGATGAAATCCAACTGGTGGTAGCAATAAAAAAAGCAACACTTTTTAACCCACCATCTGGAAGGATGGCCCATAAAAAAGTTGAGATTAAAGCAAGATGAAGTTCAGTTAAAATTCCTGCAAAATTGATTAATAATCTATCTTTATGATCTCTTAGTCTCCACGCATCAGAGGTATCCGTATATAAAAATGGAAAAAAAACGAGAAAAGCTATCCCGATTGAAGATACTCGACAACCAAAATATTTTGAAACAAACGCATGACCCAGTTCATGTAAAGATTTTACAAAAACTAATGTTATTAAATAAAGCATCAGTCCCTGAAAAGAAAAAAAATATAAAAATGTATTTTTAAAACTTTCAATTTGCTGAATTACCAGACAAATACCAATGAAACCTAGTATGTAAATTAAATTTCTAACTTTTTTTGATCCAAGTATTTTTGCATATCGCAATGTTTTGCCAAGCCATTCATCAGGTTTTACTAAAGGTATTTTAAAAAAAAGATAACCATGAATTAGAAATAGTAACCAATTTTTTTTTTGAGCATTTTTTTGCCTCAATAAAATATTATCAAATTGACCTCGAGGTTGAATAATTAGATTATTTAATTGTAAGAAATCAATAAATTTTTTAATTTCATCACTATCTGCCTCTATACCATCACGATTAATTTTTTTTTCAAAAACTTTAATATCGTCGCCTCCACTCCAGTTTTTAATTAATTTAAAAGCTGTCAGTCCAAGAGTAAAATATTTGTTTCTTAAAGCATCATACAATAGCCAAGCAGGAGAACCATCTTCCCTGCTGTTTCCTCTAAGTATTTCTAAATCTTCTCTTAAATACGGAATGATCATATGCCGATTATTTGTCGAATAAATGTAATGGGTTTTCTAAATAAATAATAAAATAAAATAGTTCTATCTCCATAAACCTTTGCTGTTCCTCGTAAACCTATTCGTGGGGTATCCTTATTACCTTCAAAACTTGATACTAACTTATAAGAAAGAACTTCTTCTGGTGAGAGCTCTGGCTCATAAGTCGACCTTAAAATCTTACCTTTATAAGAACTCATAGGATTTATGTCTAAAAAGATATTAGCATTTGCATTTTCGTTGATAACAATTGAGTCTTTTACTGGCAGCCATATAAGAAATTCAATGTTCGCAGGATCTGCAATGGTTAATATTTTTTCACCCACTGAAACAGGTTTACCTTGCCAATCAGATTTTCTATCTACAATAACTACACCTTTTTTTTCAGCATATATTTTTGAATTTTTTAATTTTCTTTCTGCAGAACTTAACTCTACCCTTTTTAAATCAACTTGCGCCATAAGTTCTGCCAATCTTGATTTTTGTTCATTATCAGTAAAAGATGATTGTCTTGTTCTTAGAAGTTCCTTTTCAGAAACTTGTAGTGCTTGTTTTGCAAGATTAAATTCATTTAATAAATCAATGTCTTCCAATAAAACTAGTAACTCACCAGGTTTTGTTTGATCATTATTATCAGCAACAATTTTTTTAACTACTCCATCAAATGGTGAAGTAATTAAAAAAGGATTTTTTGCTACCACCTCAACTGGAGCAGTACTAGTCATTCGAACTGGGAACAGAAATATTAATATAATTACCGAAATTGTAATCCAACGTTTTTTTCCAGTAAAATTTTTTTTGAAAAAATCTCTAATTGAATAATTAGCTAAAAATGTATTGTAGGCATGACCATACGTTCTTGATAAATGTGATATTAATTCATTTTCATTTTCAGAAAAAATTTCATTTCGGGCTAATAAAAGAAAACCTTGCAGACCTCTTTGAGGTGAAAAAATTGGTATACGCAGTAAATATTGAGGAATATTTTTTGGTTTTTGCTTTTTAATTTTTTTTGAAAATTTATCTAAATCAATTAGCTCTATCTCTTTAAGATTTTGATTGGATTTATGATTAACAATATTCTCAACAAAAGTAATTAATGGAGCAGTTCTATCGACTGAGGCAATATCTGAGACTGCTTCTACATGAAATTTATCTGTTGGGCTTTTCAATAATAAAAATGAGGTTGTATAATCAATTATTTCTCTGGTTTCATTTACAACAAGAAAGTTTAATTCATCTTTACTTTTTGCCTCTCTAGTTTTTTTTTCTAGGCTTATTAATCTTGCGATCTTGATGTTTTTGTCTTGGCTCAAAATTTAACAATCCCACTCATTCCTGGAATTAAACTCTCATATTTTTCATTGAACTGAGCTTTTAATTCAATTGTTTGACTAGCCGCATCTACTGCAGCACCTAAACTAATTATTTTTGCATTCAACTCATCTCCTGTCTCATCAATAATTATTTTGACATCATGACCTTTTTTTAACCAGCTCAACCACTTACTTGGAACAACGACTGCTGCTTCTAAGAGTCCATCACCAACAATATCCATTAATGGCTGACTTTGTTCTATGCTGGTAAAAACATTAGTATAAACATCCATTACTCTTCCATCATAAGGTGCAATAATATTACATCTTTCAACATTAAGTTTAGCAATGGTCAACTCTGCTTCAGCTTTTTTAAGAGCTGATTCTGATAATTGATATTGCAACTCACCAATAGACCTCATATCTAAAAGTTCTTTATCGTTCTTAAGTTGAACTTGTGCACTTTTGTAATCTGCTTTGATTACTTCTAATTGTGCATTATACAATTTGCAGTCAAAACTAATTAAGGTGTCACCTTTTTTAAATGCATCGCCCATTAAAAAATTTATCTTTTCAACCCTTGCTGCAATCTCACTTGAAATTGAAACTTTTTCAGTAGCAGTTACTAAAGTTCTTGCCTCTCTAATATCTTCTACTGAGTTAGCAGTGTCATGGTTATCTGCTTGCGCGACATTGATAAGTAAAAACAAAATTATAAAAATTAGTTTTTTCATAAATTAATATAAGATATTTCTTACAATCTATCTATTAATTGAGAACCATAATTATCCCAGTCTGAATACTCTTTTGATAATTGGGATGATAGCGAGACAAATTTTGTTTCATTATCTGAAATATTTTTGGTTTCTTGAGCATTTTTATCTACAAAATTTAATTTAATATCTTTAACCGACAACTCGCCATCAGGATTTTCTATAATAACTTTTAAGTCTATAGTTTTTACATTTTCTGGAGGCGTTGCAGTTACCTTTCCTGTTTTTGGATCATATTTAATCCACTCTGGAAGTTCTTGTCCATTATTTAAAACCACCCTTAAGTTTTGCCAAGGAAGCTCAACCTCAAAATTTTCTTTTTCAACTTTAGCCTCCAAATTTAAAAATTCATCTGGTTCTATTGTTTTTACTAACTCGTCAATTTCTTTAATTTCATTAATTGCCTCTGTCTTAGTTTTATCAATTTTTCCTTCTTCATTAATAGAGTTCAGTTTGACAGATCCATCATTTGTAACTTCAAGTTTTTTAGCTCGCTCTATTTTTCTAGATTGTTTTAATATTTCTTTATCTTGAGCAATCTTTTTTGCATCAATTACTACTGTAACTTGTTTTTTATTATTTTCTGTATCAATGGCTATAATCTTAAACTCAACCGTTTTAACACCTTTTGGAATATCAGTTTTTGTTTTACCTGTTTTAGGATCTACCTTAATCCAATCTGGTAGAGGACTACCATCTTTCATTTCACCATAGTATTTTTGAACTTCTTTACCTTCATCATCAAATACTTTAAATTTAACTTTTAGATTTTTATCAGAATATTTAGCGATAATTTTATCTAGATAAATATCCTTATCCTTATCTTTTAATTCTAAAGATTTACTTTCAGCAACTAAGTCAACAAGTTTTAGTCCTTGATTAAATTCAGCATTTTTTTCTAAATTAGATTTAGGTATTTTTAATTCTTTTCGTTCAAGTCTTTTTTCTCTTTTTAACCTCTTTAATTCTTTCCTTTCTTCCCTTTTTTGTTTTTTGTCTTTTTTCTTCTCTTTTAATTTTGGTGGTTCATCAGGATCTGGTTCACCAATAGCATCACCATCAATACCTGTTATAGTAAAAGTAATTGTACCTATATCAATTGCTTTCGAACCAGCGTTTGTTTCATCGTCCATTACTTTGTATGAAAAAACATCAGTCGCGGTTTCACCTGCTCTTAAGGCGACTGTGTTCGCGTTACCTGATACGCTATAAGTATAAGCACCGCTGTAAGAAATGGTTAAGTTACCATATGTACCTGTTACAGCACTGCCAACATTTGCGTTTGCTAACATTGTCGATGACTCTGGAACAGCTCCTACTCCTCTTATTGCTAAAGCAGAAGCAGCATCATCAGCATCGGTATCATTGGTTAAAACATTTCCTGTAGCATCTGCATCACCCGCTGTAATACTATCTGTATCATTCACTGCAACTGGCGCGGCGTTTACTGAAATTGTAATTGTACGCGTCGTGTCACCAGCGGTGGTGCCATCATAAGCTCTATAAGTAAAACTATCATCAGCTTCAGAATTAGCTGGTGGTGTATATTTTAAATTACTCATATTCGTTATGTAATCGTTAACAGATTGAACAGCACCATTAGATATCTTGGATAAAGTCCCGGTAGGTAAAGACTTAATCCTGATCCCAACACCATCATCTGCATCTGCATCAGAATAATTAGTAAAATCAGAGTCAGCAAAAGTATGAGTTATATTTTGTGAGGTTCTAGCTCCAAAACTAGCATCAGTATTATTTTCATTAATATAAATTGTTTCATTGCCGGCAGTTGGTCTATCATTCACACCTGTAACTGTAATGATTAATGTTGCAGTTGTAGTGGTTGTTCCATCTGAAATTGTGTAAGTAAAACTATCAGTTTCAGTATCACCCGCATCCAAAGCATCTGCTGCAGATTGATCAGCTGTATATGTATATGTACCATCAGCTCCAACAGTAAGTGTTCCGTAAGTCCCTGTTACTGATGTTCCACTTGAATTATATGAACTGCCACCCGCAACTGCGGAGTCTGATCCTCCTGTCACTGCTATTTGAGTAACTGTTATTGACGAACTATCGTCAGCATCTGAGTCGTCCGCCATCAATAGGTCTGCTCCTGAGTCAACTGTAATTGTAGCATCTTCATTAACAGCATCCGTATCATCTACTGCTACTGGTGCATCATTTACACCAGTAACTGTAATTGTAAGATTTGCTGTAGCTCCATCAGCTGTATAAACAAATATGTCATTTACTTGATCACCTGCGTCCAAAGCATCTGCTGCAGCTTGATCAGCCACATATGTATATGATCCATCCGCACCAATAGTTAGAGTACCATAAGTACCTGTAACTGATGTTCCATTGCTAACATAAGTACTACCACTAGCAACAGTAGAATTTGTTCCACCATCTTTTTTAATATGTGTTATCACTAATCCATCTGAGTCCGCTGTGTCGTCATTTAATACATCATCTTCAGAACCAGTTTTTGTTACTGTTGCATCCTCGTTTACGCTATCAGTATCATCTACCAAAGCAATAGAGCTCGCAACTGTGAAAGTTATAGTACCAACATCGTAAGCAAATGAGCCTGCGTTGGTTTCATCATCACGGGTAGTAAATGTAAAAGTATCGGTTGCAGTAGCGCCAAAAGCAATATTATTTGTTGCATTTGCTGTGTAAGTATACGTCCCATTGGCAGCGATATTTAATGTACCATATGTTCCTGTAACTGAAGAACCAACTCCTGTTCCATTAGTGACAATAGTATTATTTGAGCTTTCATTTCCTGAAGCAACTCCTGTCACTACTAAAACACTATCAGCATCATCACTATCAGCAACATTGTCATGTACATCGCCAGAGCTTGTTCCACCTGCAGATACAGTTGAGCCAACTGTTGTATCAGTAACATTTGGTGCAGCATTAACAGATATGGTCATTGTATATGCCGAAGAACTATATTCTGTTCCATCATGAACTTTAAAAGCAAAAGTTACATCACTCTCTGAATTTGCTGCTGGGGTAAATCTTAAATAATTATTTGCTATATCTGCTGCTGATATTTCCTGATTTAATGTAACATCCGTCCAAGATGATCCATTGTAATATTCTAAAGCCCCTGCACTTTCTAACGTAGTAATTTTAATTTTTGATAAACTATCGCTATCACTATCTGAAAAATTAAAATCACTTGCAGCAAATATTTTTGTTATATTGGATGGTGTTCTATCTCCTGCTGAAGAGACTTGGTTATTTTCACTAATATAAACTGTTGAATTTGATGCAGTAGGAGCGTTATTTACAGCATTAATAGTTATAGTAATTTGTGCAGTATCCGTACCACCATTTCCATCTGAAACTGTGTAAGTAAAATAATCTGTTCCTGCGCTTGAATTTGCAACATAAGTATAAGTACCATCCGCAGCAATTGTTAAAGTACCATAACTTCCTGTTAAACTTGAGCCAACTGTTCCTGCGGTGCCACTGCCACCTTCTTGTCCTGTTCTTATGCCAGTGACAGTTAAAGACGCACTGGCATCGACATCAGTATCTCCGTGTAAAACATCTGAAGTTCCATCAGAAACTGTAAGTGTTTGGCTGGCATCGACAGAATTTGTTTCATCGTCGGCAACTGGAGCATCATTCATACCAATTACAGTAATTTGAATTACTGCTATATCAGTTCCACTATTTCCATCTGAAACTGTATAATTAAAACTATCCGTTACAATATCTCCAGGGTCTAATGCCTCAGCTGCAGATTGATTTGCAACATAGGTATAAGAACCATTAGCATTCAATGTTAATTGGCCATAAGTTCCTGTTAATGCTGCGCCAACTGTACCTGCGGTACCATTGCCCTCACTAGAGCCTGTTCTAACAGAGGTAACAGTTAATGTATCGCCATCTGCATCTGTATCATAATTATCGGTTGAACTTGTATCAATGACATCTCCTGTATGTTCGTCATGTACATCTAACAAACTGAATGGGGATTCTAAAGTGTATTCATTAATATCATCGTGGTCCCATCCAGCAACAAACATCTTAAGTCCATCATTACTAAAATCTAAACCTACCGGGGTACCATCTTGACTATTCACACTAAACGAACCTTTGTGTGTAGCTGTTGAAATATCAAAACCAGTCGTAAGTGTATATTCATTTACATCGTTACCTTCATTATCAACAATAAACATCTTCGTTCCGTCATTATTAAATCTAATGTTTTGAGCTTTTGGGGCCTCACTAACAATGTCTAAAGTGCTATCGTAAGCTACTGTGGACGTCAGATCAAAACCACTGGAAACTGTAAACTCATAAACATTATTATTAGTTCTACCAGTGATAAAAAATTTGGTTCCATCCGTATTAAAATCTAAACCATAACCATCTATACATTGGGAACCACCAGGTAGGAGTGAGGTAATGTCTTTACTAGTTGTATGACTAACTGAGCTTGAGCTTATATCAAATGCTGTTGAAAGTGCATATTCATGAACCTCAATTGTGCTTCCATCGCCCCCAACAATGAACATTTTAGTACCATCGCTATTAAAAGCTATGTCTCTTGGTTCATTCTCTTCACCTGTTAGACCATAATTTCGAACATAAGATGAAGTTGAAATATCAAAAGCAGTAGTAAGAGCATATTCATTTACATCTCGACCGGATTGACCGACCATAAAAAATTTCGTACCATCATTATTAAACCTTAAACCTGTTGGCTGTCCTTCTTCTGTATGAATCTCAAATGGATCATTAGCACCATCATCTACAAATGAAGCTGCAGTAACACTTGATGCATTATCGCCATCTTCAACTATTAAAGTACCATTTTCATTAACAGTACCTGTATCATTTCTGGCTACAGGAGCATTATTTGCTGCAGTAACAGTTATAGTTAATGTTGTAGTAGTTGTAGAACTTCCATCGCTTAAAGTGTAAGTAAAAACATCATCTCCTGATGTTGCATCAGAGTTTGCGGCATATGAATAACTACCATCTGAACCAATAGTTAAAGTACCTTTTGCTCCTGAGATTGTTGCTGCATTGGATACTTTAGTTGAATTATGTGTAATAGCAGTTGCAGATCCACCTGATGGTGTTACCTGTGTAATGAACAAACTGGCACTTGCATCTGGATCGGTGTCATCTGAAACTAATGTTCCAGCACTATTAGTTGAATCAGTTACAGTATTTCCACCAACAACAACATCAGTATCTGCAACTGCTGTAGGATTATCATTGATACCTATAACAGTAATTTCAAGTACAGCTATATCAGTTAATGATCCATCTGAAACTGTATAGTTAAAACTATCGGTTACCACATCTCCAGAGTCTAAAGCATCAGCAGCTGACTGGTTAGCTACATAAGTATAAGAACCATTTGAGTTTAAGGTTAATTGACCATAAGTTCCTGTTAATGCTGCGCCAACTGTACCTGCAGTACCACTACCTTCACTGGAGCCTGTTCTAACTGCGGTTACTGTTAAAGTATCACTATCTGTATCATCACCTAAAACATCCCCATCATGTTCATCTTTTACATTAATAAGATTATAAGGGCTGGTTAGTTCAAATTCATGAACATCATTAGTGCCGTACCCCAACATAAACATTTTAGTTCCCATCTTATTGAATAAAATACTAAAAGGTTGACCTTCAATTTGGGTACTACCATCACTTGGATTATATCTTATGCCATATTCACCAACATAAACTCCAGTTGATACATCATAGGCAGTACTTAATTTATATTCTGTAATATCTTTACCTTGACCTCCCACAACAAACATTCTTGTTCCGTCAATATTGAATTCTATATCTCTAGGCAAAGTCTCTTTTGCAGATACATCTAAACGATTTGAATCTGAACGAGATGCAGTTGAAAGATCATATGCGGTTGAAAGATGAATTTCCTCAATGTTACCACCAGCAAAACCTGCTACAAATAATTTTGTTCCATCATTGTTAAATCTAATTCCACATGATGTACTATCTCCAGTAGCAAAAGATACGCTATCGTAAGATCCTGTTGAAACATCATAAGCTGTGGATAATGAATACTGATAAACGTTACTATTACCAGCAACATATAATTTTGACCCATCATTGTTAAAGGTAATTCCAAATGGTTCATTTGTTTGACTAGTGACAGTTAATTGCTCAGAGTCACCTTGATAGGTTGCTGTTGATACATCATAAGCTGTGCTCAAGTGATATTCTTTTACTGCATTATCATCATTTCCTGCATGGTACATTTTTGTCCCGTCATTGTTAAAAATTAGACCAGCGCTTCGAGTTTCACCTGACACAGCAGACATATCAAATACCTCACTTGCATCATATGTAATTGCAGCATTTGTAATGCTATTTGCACTAATTCCATCAGCCACTGTTAGAGTGTCATCCTCATTTACAATCCCAGTATTGTCAGCTGCAACTGGTGCAGCATTTACTGTGATGGTAATTTGTGCAGTATCTGTTCCACCAATGCCGTCTGAGACTGTGTAAGTAAAATAATCTGTTCCACCACTTGCATTTGCCACATAAGTATAGGTACCATCTGCAGCTATAGTTAAGGTACCATAACTTCCTGCTAAACCTGACCCGACTGTTCCATCAGTTCCACTTCCAGCGATCTCTGTACCTGTTCTAATTCCAGTGACAGTTAAAGATGAACTGGCATCTGCATCTGTATCTCCATGTAAAACATCATCTGTGCCATCAGGAACATTTAGTGTTGTGCTAACATTGACAGAGTTTGTTTCGTCATCTGCAACAGGAACATCATTAATTCCATTAATTGTAATTGTTAGAACTGCTATATCTGTTCCACCACTTCCATCTGATACAGTATAATTGAAACTTTCTGTAACCATATCACCAACATCTAAAGCATCTGCCGCATCTTGATCAGCAGCGTAAGAATATGATCCATCCGCACCAACAGTTAAAGTACCATAAGTACCAGTAACTGATGTTCCATTACTATTATAAGAACTACCGCTTGCAACATTTCCTCCTGTACCATTACCCTCACTTGATCCTGTTCTAACAGAAGTTACAGTTACTGTTTGGCCATCAGCATCTGTATCACGGCTACTTGCATTGGTAGAATCTATTAGATCTCCTGTAAAATTACCTGCAGCATTACATAAACTAAATGGACTCACTAACGCATATTCATCTACTTGGTCATTATTTGAACCGGCGTTATCATTATTTCCTACAATAAACATTTTAAAACCATCTTCGCTAAATGCTATGCCAGATGGATTAATGGCGTTCGTATAACGAGTATATAAAAAACACACATGAGATGCCGTTGAAATGTCAAAGCCAGTTGTTAATACATATTCATCAATACCATTATCTCTTGTTCCTACGATAAACATTCGCGTGCCATCAGGACTAAATTCTATGCCAAATGGTTCAACATCTTGAGAACCAAGGGATAATTCTTGATTAAAAGATGCTGTACCAAGATCAAACCCTGTCGATAAATTATATTCATAGATTTTATTTCCGTCATCACCAGTAAAATACATCTTGGTTCCATCATTATTAAAATCAAGACCGAAAGGATTTCCATCCTTACTACTAACATTTAAACTGTCCTCTAATGATGCTGTAGATACATCAAAGGCTGTTGAAAGAGTATATTCATGAATCGATGAACTACCTGTTCCAGTGACAAACATTTTTGTTCCGTCATCATTAAATTTAACACTCGTTGGCGCACTTTCTTGACCACTAACACTAAAACTACTATCAAGACTAGCAGTAGATACATCGAAAGCAGTTGTTAAATGATATTCGCTTACAGCATCTGAGCTTTGCCCTGTTAGAAACATTTTGGTTCCATCATTATTGAAGGTTATTCCTCTCATAGCAGGTAATTGTGAAGCGACATTAAGTGGGCTCCCATCAACTGTAGCTGCATCGACAGAGGTTAAGTTGGTACCATCAGCAACTACTAAAGTAGCATCTTCATTAACAACTCCAGTATCATTTTGTGCTACTGGTGCAGTATTCGTAATAGAAATAGTTAAGGTACCTGTATCAGTAGCGCTACCATCAAATAAAGTATAAGTGAAAACATCGGTTCCTGTACTACTACCTGCTATATATTGATAGGTACCATCGGAGCCAATTCTTAAAGTACCATAACTTCCAGTAACACTTGTGTACCCAGAGTTATAAGCAGTTCCTGGATTAACAGTGGTGGCACTGCCACCTGCTGTAGTTGCAACAATACTAGATACACTTAATGAAGCACTAGCATCAGCATCAGTATCACCAAATAAAAGATCTAGGGCACCATCAGTAACAGTTTCAGTATTTTCAACTGCAACACTATCTACTTCATCATCAGCAACTGGAGTATCATTGACACCTATAACAGTAATTATTAAAGTTGCGGTATCAGTTGTGCTTCCATTTGAAGCTGTATAAGTAAAACTATCTGTAACAATATCACCAGCATCTAAAGCATCTGCCGCATTTTGATCAGCATCATATGTGTATGATCCGTCTGCACCAATAGTTAAAGTACCATAAGTACCAGTAACTGACGTTCCATTTGAATTATATGAACTGCTACTAGCAACTGCTGAATTAGAACTTCCCGTTACTGCAATTTGTGTAACTGTTAAGGAAGAGCCTGTATCATCTAACAAAACATCGCCATCATGCTCATCATCAATATCGATTAAATTAAATGGTGATTTTAAGGAATGTACATCTACTGTTTCTCCAGCTTCATCAAGAATTAACATTTTTGTTCCACCATGAGTGAAAACAATGCCAAATGGATCAATAGTTGTTGTTAAA
>LUMI01000538.1_pt1 | contig 15987 bp, 16 predicted proteins | sample 729681 | NCBI WGS metagenome assembly LUMI01 (sample SAMN03860267, study PRJNA289734) | marine metagenome | biome: seawater column; feature: ocean; material: water; isolation source: Red Sea water column Station 34 - depth 10m | place: Saudi Arabia: Red Sea | collected 2011-10-15 | depth 10 m
ATTATTAGGTATGATAGTATCATCGATATGACTGTTGATTTCATCAATGACCTCTAATGGAAACTGAACACGCATCACGTTAACAGCAAGTTTAGGACGCATTGCAATGTCTAATCCCTGTTGTTCCCTTGCCTGTTCCTGACCCTGTATGGAGTTTGGATCTGTGTTACCTTGAAAATCAGATAAGTCCTCACCAGCTGCTTGTTTACGATTGTATTCCTCTGCGAGTTCTCGACTTTTTCTTCTGCGTTCTTCTTTTGCAGTTTCTTCTTTTCTTTCAGCTGCTTGTTCTGCAACCTTCGCTTCTGCGTTTATCATATCCTTACGTTTGATTAGTTGAAAATCTTCAGTCATTTTAATACCTTCCTCAGTTAGTGCATCCTGTGCTGCTTTGTTAAGTCTTTCCACCGCTTTATGATCACCTATAGATTGTAACAACTGTGAATAGTCGTTTATCGTAAAAGGTTTCTCTGGTGGATTTTGTATTAGAGTAGTTTTTTCATCACCCTTAATATCAATGCCATAGTGACCAGTGGGTACATCGATAACCATATGCGGTCTGTCGAGACCAGCTACCTTTGCAACACCTTTGTATGTATTGGGATAAAGTTTGTTTAGTTCAGCGTTAGACAAATGGGTGTTGTCCTCATTGGACACCGCAGATATCTTTACTTTTTTGTTACTGTCTTTTTCGTCACTCATAATAAAATACTTTTTTCAAATTTATATTATTGTATAAAAAAAGAGGGGGTATTGTCAACCCCCTCAATACATATCAACAAAATTATTTAATGTCGATCAGTTTAGGTTTTTTCTCTTCTGGAATCACCTGTTCTAATTCAATCAACAGTAAACCGTTTTCAAGTTTTGCACCACTAACAACAATGTCATCAGCAAGTGTAAACCTACGATTGAATTTACGATAAGAGATTCCACGATGGAGAACATCAGGCTCATCTGAATTTTCTTTTACAGAACGAACCGTCAATACACCATTCGCAACTTCAACTTCAATATCGTCCTTACCGAAACCAGCCAGAGCCATTTCGATCTCATAACCATAGTCGCCAACCTTTCTAATGTTGTAGGGAGGGAAACCTGTAGAGTTCATGTTATTGTTAGTGTAGTCAACAAGTCTGTCGAATACACGATCAAAACCTACAGCGTAGGGGGTAAGTTGATTCACGTTAAAATTATCAAATAGATTTAATGCTTTAGTAGTAACCATATTTTTTCTCCTTATAAAAGCAAGATTAATTTTGTAATCCCTAAAAGGCGATTACACTATTATATATAAGGTTTGTATACCTTATATTACAAAAAGACCGAAAAAAATTTCGGTCTTGATGTTCGGTGAGAAGTGAAGTTTTAGAAAGGTGCTTCTGCTTCATCTTCTTCAGTCTCATTCACACTTTCAGTTTCAGCGAGAGGATCAACTCCAGCATCAATCTTAGTGTAGAGATCCATGAACGACTCTTTGGTATCGTCATCGAATCGGTTGACGCATAACTCGATAGACTTCATTTTGTCATCGAAGATTGCAAACGCTTTTGCAATGTGGTCTAACCTACGAGTCGAGATAACTTCATCAACTCCACCCTCGAAGAAAGTCTTACGAATGACCTCAGCCCAAGTGACTAGGTTGGTCGCAAACTCTTCATCGACAGAACCATACTTCTTCATTGAACCAAGAACAATTCTTTTCTCAGTCGCAGTAGTCGCATAGGGTTGTTCGATAGTGATTGCAAATCGTTCTAGGAACGCTTCGTTCAGAATGTTAGTTCCGATGAATCGTCCATCCTCAGAACCTTTACCCTTAGTGTTGGCAGTCGCCATCACATTGAAACCTTCTTTTGGAGTCACCCATTTGTTTACTTTCTTTAGGAAAACTCCCTTACCTTCAAGCACTGGTTGGAGTGCGAGTAACTTGTTTGAACCTAAGTCACACTCATCGAGGAGCAACGTGCAACCACGTTCCATCGCCTCGATAACAGGGCCAGGCACAAACTTGGTTTCACCGTTTATCAATCGGAATCCACCGAGCAAGTCATCCTCATCAGTCTCGATAGTGATGTTCACTCGAATCAATTCTTTTTTGAGTTTTGCATGAATCTGTTCGATCATCAAAGTCTTACCGTTACCAGAAAGACCAGTAACAAAAACTGGATAGAACATCTTAGACTCAACAATCTTTTTGATTGTCGCAAAGTGACCCCAAGGCACGAAACCTTCAAAGGGACTAGGAACTAAATTTTGTGTTTCCATATTGGTCGCAACCAAACTCATGACTGCCTCTTGGGCAACTGGTTCAGCAACAACAGGAGCTGGTGTCGGAACTGGTTTAGAAACTTTAATGTCTCTAGAAACCTTTTCAATATCCCTAAGAGCGGGCAACTTATATTGAGCTGCACCTACTCGATACTTAGGTCTTTTAAACCAAGATGGATTTGAAATGCCCGTAGACTGAACAAACTCATTAATTTGTGATCGACTAAGAACAGCACCATCACCAAATTTTTCAGTCGCAGATTCTACGAACTTAAGTCGTTGTGGAGTCAATTTAATCATAATGTAACCTCATCTTTTTTCACACTATACATATATTATCGTTGATTTTGGGGGGCATTGTCAAGCCCCCTGTAAGTCCCTGATTTCTCAGGGATTTTACGCAACCATTCCAATGAACTTATTGAGTAATGGGCGATTTACAGTCTTACTGGTTGCATTTTTCTTGAACGCACTTTTAAGAGCAGACTTACTCGCTCCAACCTCAACCTCGATACCTTTGTTTTCCAAGTCAATATCCATACTAGGTAGAATGTAATACTCATCATAACCAGCCGACTTGCAAACAGCGACATTGTTTTTCTTTAGTTCTTTACGAATCTTTTTGAAATCGCAATCGTAACCAAACTTTTCTTCGAGGACTCTCTTAGGCACTGTTCCATTCCTACCAGAGCCAGCGATAAAGAATCCTACCAGATTCATGTTAGGGACTCTTTGTTTTAGCAGTGATAGATAAAACGCAGTTGTCTTTTGAGCGACAATAGCATAATCAGAACGATGATAAGTATAGCGACGAGCTGTTCTTAGTTTTGCACCAGTTACAGGATCGGTCACTATCATATCATCTCCACGACTTAGGAAACCCTGTTTATATTCACGTTCATCATCATCCTCAGTTGGAATTTCAACAAACCCATCTAATCGTTGACTCTCACCATCAGTCAGAAAAATAGTGTTAACTTTTTGAACACCAGTTTCAGACTTGAACTTTGGTAGAACATCCATAGCTGCGATGATAGCAGTATCTAACGGAGTTCCATACAAGTCAAAATTTCTTGGATTTGGTAAATATGGTCTTTCGCTCCTACAACTATAACTATTTCTATGAGTGATAGATCCCACCAGAGTATGAAGTTTAAGTATTGCTTCGTTAAACTCGTTTGTACTCATGTTACTTGAGAGAAAGTTTAACAAATGTAGCCTGTCTAAACTCAAATCATTTACTTTTGGTTTTTGGTAATAATCAATACCAGCATTTTCTTGACCAGCTCTTCGATAGTAATCAGAAAACGCATAGACCTCGAAAGGTATTTTTACTCTTTGACAGAACCATACTAGGTTATACAACTGTTTAACAGTTCCCTCTATATTACAATACATAGAACCAGACCAATCCAAGAATATCACCATTCCATGACTGGTAGCGCCAGGCAGAGTGGTAACTTTTGCGAATAGGTCATCATTGTACTTGTAAGTGTGAACCTTACTCAAGTCTAACTTACCAGTCTTAGAAGTAGACGCACGAGCATATTGATCTGCAGCTTTCTTCATTTCAAACTCTTTGACTGATACCATGTTTTAGATTTGTCATATGCCTTCAGATTTTGCTCTGACCAGTATTGATCTAGTTCCTTCACAATCTCATCAGAACTAACAATGATGTTTTTAAGATTTGCTTTGGGAACTTGGTAGTATCCTATATCTGGAGAATTTTCATCCAACATTTCTTTAGCAGACTCACTCCATGCGTCATCAGTGGTTGCAGTCATCGGTGTATCTAACTTACCAGCACCACCAGCGTTTACTGTCTCTTGATTTTCTTGTTCCTCACCATCTTCATCTTCATCAGATTCTTCAGTAGAAGATGCTTCAGTTTCTTCACTATCTTCGGACTCACCCTCAGCACCTTCGGTAACTTCGGTTTCCTCATCAGAACTTTCACTCTCATCAGAGGATTCCATATCCTGATCGATTTCCATTCCATACTCATCCCACTCATCAGATTGTGATTGTGGTTGCGCTTGCTCTTGTGACTCTGGATTTTCTTGCATCCACTTGTATAATTCTTCAGCAGTGTTCAAAACATCATCTTCAGTATTACAAGCTGCAACACGATTCACCCAGACTTGTTCCTCTGGAGTGAATTGGATATCGGGAGTTTTTTTGAAGTGTAGATTGATTCGATCAATCAGACTCAACAAGTTTAGGTTTTTACCTTGAGTCTTGAAAAAATCTCTCGCAATCAACTGGGCATAACCAAGTCGAAAAGTTTTTCTTGAGCCCGCATATTTGTTCTGAATCATTTTCTCGATACGAGCATCTTCGATAACATTAACAAAAGACTTCTCAATCTTTCGTTCTCTCATTTTCTCTAACATACCTAAAGAAGTCCACAATGCGTGAGCAGCTTCATGTAATGTCATTAAGTCTTGAATTGTTTTAGGCATTTCCTTCCATTGTGGAAGAATCAGTTCCCTACGCTTAACGTCAAAGGCAGCGGTGGGAACTTTTTTGTGAACCACAGAAATATCTTCCTCTGCGATTAACTTTGCAAGTGTAGAATTGTCTCTCATTCGTAATAACCTCAAATCTCTATTACTTAGTTATTATCGGTCATTTAGGGGGGTATTGTCAACCCCCTATGTAAGTTATTGATTTTTAAGGAGTTTTGACTTTTTCAACATCTTGGATTGTCGTTTTTTTGCACGATCCAGTTTGATTTTCGACACTTTTTTGGTAAAATCAGTTCCTTCCATGTGGTCATATTCATGTAGAAAGATTCTACACTCCAGACCAAACATCGCCTTACTTTGCACCTCACCAGTTTTGTCCTCGTATTCCACCTCGATACCATCTGGACGTTTTACTTTCAACCACAAGCCAGGATAACTTAAACAACCCTCCTCTATGACAACCTCAGTATCAGATTGAGTTATAATCTTTGGATTGAAACAAGATATGATTTCTCCTTTCTTTACATCAGAATACATCACGAATACTCGCTCCATGATACCTACCTGATTTGCAGATAGACCGATACCCTGATAATGTTTCATTGAGTCTATTAGCTGACTCTCTACTTTTTCTCTATCCAAATCTGAACTACATTCTGATAGTTTGATTCGTAACAGTGGATTAGTTGATTCTATTAGTGTGCATATTTCACTCATGTAAAAAACTCCGATAGTGTTGTTGTCTCTTCAATCTCATCTAACCATACTCTTAAAAACTTGCGTGTCTGTTTTCTGAAATACAATGATAGCGCTAGGAAACGGTGCAGAATTTTCATGACCATCAAATTTAAGTCTGCCTTTTAAAAAACGAATTTCAGAAGCTCGCATAACATAATCATGCCACCACTTTGTATCTGTTCTTGATGGTATTAAACAAACCACTGTAGAACCTTGTTGTGATGATTCGTATGCTTTCTGTAACCATACACCAATTCCCCTACCGTATGGTGGATTCATCCAGCATACACCATTCCACTCTTTATCAAGTGCATCATCTTTTTTTGTAAAATAGTTTTTACATTTTGCACTATGTTCCTCAGCACAAACATCCAAAGTAAATCTAAATTCGTTGTTTAGTGTTTCAAAAAAATCTTGGGGTGTTTCCCAATTATCTCTAGCTGAAGAAAAATGAACTGAGTTAGACAACGACATGACTAAAGTTTTTCTCTTTCGCAAACTTGATGGTGTCTTTGAACTTATCTACCAGAACATCCTGTTTGTGACTAATCACAAATACGTTCTCACCAGATAACGTGTTGAGTATTTTTAGAAACTCATCTGTTCCAGTTCCGTCCAGAGAGCTGTCAAAGATTTCATCGAGTATCAACAGGTTTGTGTTGGTGCTGTTCTTCATCTTTGCAATCGCTCTCCAAGTGAAAAGTAACGCAAGGTCAATACGCATCTTCTCACCTTCACTGAATGACGCATAGGTAAAGTCATCACGAAACCTTGACTTGATGGTTTCCTCAAAGTTTTCATTCAGTGTGAAGTTCACATAGAACTCCATCGATGTGAGATACTTGTTTATCAACTTGTTCATAATCGGTAGATACTGTTTGATAATCTTGGTCTTGATACCAGTGTCCTGTAACATTACCTTTGCAGCTTCTACATAGTTTCGTTCTTCTTTTGCAGACTTTCTCTGCACTTCGATTTTGTCATGTTCTTCTTTTAGATTTTTTAGTTTGTCGGTATCAGACTTACTGACACCACCACCACTGAAAGATTTTATTTCATCTTTTAGTTTATGATTAAATTTTTCTAACTCAATGATAGATGTATTCAGAGACATGATTGATAATTGATTGTCACGAAACTTATCTGCAATCTCTTTGATTTCTTTTAGTCGTTCTTTGGTTAACGATAACTCTGACTTCATCTTGTCCATACCAGCTTGGTATTTGTCAACTTCCTGTTTTTGTTTGACCATCATTTCTTCTTTGAATACTTCATCGATATGTTGCTGACACGTTGGACAATCCTCGTTATCATTAAAGAAGTCAAGCATAGACGAATGTGATTTGTGTTTCTCTGCAAGTGTCGCACGAAGATCTTTGAGTTTTCTTTCTTTCTGCTCTGTATCGTTCTGATCTTTTATTTTATTTCGATAAACCTTATTCTCTTCTTCCATCTCTGTGCGTTGTTCTGTTCTTACCTGTATTGCTTTGATATTGTTTTCTATTGATTCTTTTTTAGAGTTAATCAACTTATCTTTGTTCTTTTTCAAATCGTCAATGTAGTTCTCTTGCAGACTAATCTTTTCAACATTTAACTCATAACGATTATCAATGGATGTTAGTTCCTCTTGCAAGTCTTTGAGTTTTTGTTTCAGCAACATATTCATCAAAGAAAAGATTTGTATATCTAATATTTCTTCCACGACTTCTCTACGATGTCGAGCCTTCAACTGCATAAACGGAACGAATGTTGAACTACCAAGTATCACTACCTGTGTGAAAGAGCGATAGTTTAGTTTGAGTATTTGTTGTTCAAGTATCTTTTGATAATCTCTAACACTAGCTTCCTGATTCATCGGTTTACCGTTATTATAAATCTCAAACACATTTGGTTTCACACCTCGAACCACTTTGTAATTACGAGAACCAATTGTAAACAAAACCTCCACTACCAGACCACTTGTGTTGATTGAGTTTACTAGTTGTGCCTTGTTGATGGGACGAAAAGGTTTACCAAACAAACCAAAACACAACGCATCAAGAATGGTTGACTTACCAGAACCATTCTCTCCGATGATAAGTGTTGTTGAATTTTTTGTTAGGTCAATTTTAGTAAAAGTATTGCCAGTGGAAAGAAAGTTCTTCCACCGAACCGATTTAAAATTTATCAAAGTTCTAAGTCCTGTGCTTCAGTATATAATGACCGCATCATATTTTTAAGTCGGTCTTTGTTAAGATTGACATTCAGTTCATCAATATATTTTCCTAACAGTGTCATTGTATCCTCTGTGTTTTCTATGATGTCATCTGATACGGTGTTTGCATCAAGGTCTGAAAAGTCCTCAATGATTTTTACCTCATGGCAATCAGCCTGTAGTAATCTGTCGGTAAACTTGTCGAACCCATACAGGTCTCTCTTATTTACAACAATCAGTTTAACATACTGATCACGATATTGATTTACATCATGTTCCCCATAGTTCTCATTACTATCATCGTAGTAAATCTTACTGAACATCTTGTAGGGATTTAGTATGCGATGCAGTTCCCTTGTCTCTGTATCGAAAACGTGAAACCCTTTCGGATCATTGTAATCACTCCAAGTAATCTCATAAGGACATCCCAGATAATATATCTGACCGTCATCAGACTTGTGATGAAAGTGTCCACTCATTACAGTGTCAAACTTTTGAAAAAGACTTTTTGGTGTTCCACCCTGAGACTCATGACCAGCATACATCTGAAATCCATCAATCTCTAAATGACCCAATAGTGTGTCAGCTCGTGTGTCATCTATCATACCATGTGCGTATATTTCGTTCTGTGCATTAATCCAAGGCATCAACAATATCGGGAAACCATCGAAGTCTACCTCTTGTGCCTCTGCGTAGATATGAACATTGTTAAACTTTTGTGAAAGTAGTTCGGTCAGTGAGTTTACATCGTTGGTATTTTTAAAATAGATATCATGATTCCCTACAATCATGTGCAGCTGCACCTCAAGATGATTGAATGGTGCGATGAATCGTTCACGAAAATCTTTTGCAATACGATACGAAACATACTTACGTCTGTCAAGTACATCACCTAAATGAATACAATGTTTGATATTGTTTTGTTGTAGGTAAGGAAAAAATATTCCTTCGTAAAATTTGTAAAAGTAATCGTTAAAGTTTATGTTATCATTACGAGCACCGAAATGGGTATCGGTTATCAAAGCTATCTTCAAGTATCATTCTCCATAAAATTTTCTAGTCCAGATGTTTTAGATTGTGGTTCTTTTTTCTTTGTCTTGTAAACATCCTCATCGGGTAACATGATTGTTGGATCAAAACCTTGCACAGAATATTTTGTATCATCACCCTCCAGTGTAACAAAGTCTATGTACTCTTGGTTCTCAATCATTTTATTTTTGATGTGAGTTTGTTTCTTTTCTTTTTGTATCCTACGAATAAATGCATAGTATATAATCTGTGTAAAGTAAGCAAAAGGATTCTTAGATTTCTCAGGGTTAAAGTTATGTATATACTGTAAACAGTTTTCTATACCATCTGATATCATCTCTTGTCTATAAGTGTAGTTAATAAAATTAGGTTTATAAGAAAGACCGTTTGCAATTTTTAAAAAACATTCACCGATATAATTTGTTACTTGTGGTGTTGGTTCACCCTGTTCTTCAGCTTCCTTACGTTTATCGTTCCACTTTTTTATTTCCTCTAGGAACTTTGCATTGTCAACGTAGTGAACACCTCTTTTTCTTGGCATTGTTTTTTCCTTATGTTATTAGTTATATAATATACTACAAGACGTATGGTAATGTCAATACTAATATTGACTTGACAATGCCTTATTAAATCTGTATAATTTTATATACCCAGAGGGGGGATAATATATTAATGTAGAGTTCTTTTATTTCTTTTTAAAAACTCAGATGTTTCTTCTATCAATTCTTCGAGTGAAAGATTTTCATCACTATCTCTTTCCCATGACCTAAGTTCTTCTTCTATTTTTTCTAACTTTCTTTCGTTCTCTATTGCTTGAAGTTCTTTCTTTGTTGGCTCTACATCTTTTGATGTTGTTGTAACAAGTTTCATTGTGTCAATACTTTTTAATACATACTCATAATATCTACTCATGCCAGAGGATGCTGGAACCATTGTAACTACAGTTGACTTATTAATCATTATATTTTCTTGTTCAGTAAATGGTTGCACCCATCTAGTTAAAGCCAATGCTTCCATCATACCAGATTTGGTAACACGATTTACGATCTCCATCTTTAACGGTGATTTTACTTGCAGAAGATAATTGTTATCTGATTCTTTTAAATCACAGATTATATCTTCACCGCTTGTAAGTTTTATGACTTGGTAGTTATCTTTCATAGTTTTACTTTATCTATTTTATAATTAAATTGTTCTGTATTGTATATATTTATTCTCTCATAAAAATGGTTGAATGTAAAATTCTTGTGTGACTTGTAAGAAAGGTCATCAGCTATATCGAATAATCTAACGGCACGTTTACTCTCAGTTTTACGCAGTCCTCGTCCAAGCGATTGGAGCACTCTAATTTTAGATTTACTTGGACTTGCGAACACGATATTATGCAAGTTCCGAATATTAACACCAGTGCTAAACGTACCGTATGATGCAACGATAATAGCATTTTTTTCTTTCTCTGTGATCGCACGAATATTTTCCCTTGTCTCTGCGTTTGTGCCTCCGTAGACAAAGAAAACCTGTCTATCAAAGTTTTTCATTTCATCGTATAAAAGTTTGCCGTGTTTTAAAACCAGTTGAAACAAACAAAGTGTGTTTCCTTCCAGATTATCGCTAAGGTTAATAATAAAATTATTACGCCTGTTGTTCCCCACCAAGTAGTTGATTTCTTCAGCATAGCTAGACCCCTTTAAATTTTTACTTTCTTCTTCTGTGTGTTTTAATACAATACAGTTTATATCTAAATCAGCCAGTGTTCCACTATCAATCAATTCTTTTGTTGTGGTGACTTTCTGTACAGAACCAAACAACCCCTCTAGAATAAGACGGTGCGTTTGTGTATCATCTAAAGTTCCTGTTAATCCGAACCTATATTTACACAAATCAAGTTTTGTAAGTATACTGGTGAGAGACTTTGCTTTGAACAAATGAGCTTCATCTCCGATCACACAACCAAACTGTTTAAAGTATGGTTTCTTCATTTTATATAAAGACTGCCATGTAGATATATAGACAGACTTTGAACTATCCCTTTCGTGACCAGCATAGATGCGATGTAAAAAATCATCACTCCAACCATAGTCGATAAAATCAGAATACATTTGCTCAACCAGTGATGTGGTTGGAACAAGTATCAATATTTTTTGTTCTCCCAGTAAGATGTCGTAGTATCTTACCAGTGAGTATATGATTAATGATTTACCAGAAGCGGTAGGGCTAAGAAATAGACCACGATGTTTTCGTATTGCTGAATGTACGGCATCAATCTGATAATCACGAAGTTCCAAAAGTTTTCCGTTGGAAGTGGGCCTGAGAGATTTGATAAAGTTCTCTGTCGTATCTTTCTGTAAGTTGAGCTTCTCATCTTTTAAGTCATCCTCTATTATATATTGTATTTCGTTAGTGTCGCAAAACTGTTGCACATAACTTAACAGTCCAACATAAATTTTTCCTGTCTGTGCAGAGAACAATCGTATCTTACCGTCCCAGACTTTGTTACGATATGCAGGCATGAACCGAGCGCCTGGCACTTCAAACGTAAAATAGTCTGACAGTTCTCTTGCGAGTCCAGAGTCAGTTTCAATTTTTAGGTAGACCTCATTGAGTTTAGATATGTGCATTTTGCAAAGTGTTTGGTTCACCGTAATCACCTCTGATGATTACGTTCCATGATATACTAACCCTTTCATCATCTGTGGGTGGAACCCAATGCATCAACCAAGATGGAAATATAAAACCCATACCCTCGACAGAATCAAATTGAATCATACTAGAGTTATTCCAGTTTGGAGTATTTCTTGGTTTGAACACTGATGCCTGTGGTCTTGGATCAAAAAATTGTATCGGTGCGGTTGCACTAGATGCTCTCAGGTAATAGACACCTGAGAATATATTATTTGAATGTGTATGGGGTGGGTGACTTTCTTTTTGTTGTAATATGTTAGCCCACATATTTGTTATTTCAATATCTTCAAAAAAATATTGATTCAATCGCATTATTTCTTTGGTACACTCTATAATTTTTTTTGCGAAGGGATAAAATGCAAGATGATTGTGTAATTCGTTACTGTTATCTTGATTTTCAAAATCAACAATGTTTAACATTTTTAAATGATTAGCTTTGTCAATACCTTTAAATTCATATACCATTGTTGGAAAACAACTGTATGATTTTACATCAACCATGATACCACACTCCATCTTGTACCGTACTCTATTTTATTTACCTTGTGTGGAAACATAAAATTAGACGGAAAAATAATCGCAGAACCTTTTTCAGTTTGATACTCATTGTCTGCAACCACAAATTCACCACCCTCATAATCCTCATTCAAGAAAAGTAAAACTGACAGATGTGGATATCCATATTGTTGGCCGTGTGAGTGATGAATGTTGTCTATATGCTCTGACATGAATCCTCCACTGTTGTATCGGTTTACTCTGAAGTCTGTAAGTCTGGTACAGTTGACATTGTGAACTTTATTGTATATGTCAAGAACTTTTAATGTGAGTTCTCTCATTTCCTCATAAAATTTATCTTCACCAAACCTAAACCACACATCGTCCATTAATACCCTCTCAGCACTCCTAGAACTCTCTCCACTGTGCGTAGAATATGTAGAGGGTGTCATAGTCTTACTATTTACTGTATAACGTATAATATCATCACAAAGTTGATCAGGTACTACGTTTTCATAGTAACCAATCCACTTACCAAGAAAAACATTCATAACATTCCAGATTCAAACTGTCTCCAACTGATTGCATTTTTAATATCCCAGCCTCGACTGTTGATAGATTTTAAAACACCATCAAGGTATTTTACCACAGTCTCTAGGTATGAAATCTTGTGTTCTATTTTAATTATATCCTCATCAGATTCTATGTAAATACTTAGATCTGTTTTCAGAACTTTTAAATCAAATGGTTTGGTCGCATAAACTTTTGCATCAGCCTTACCACCATAGTATTCCCATTTCTCACGATACAAAACTTTGTAGTCACCTTTTGCACGATACAGTAAAAGTTCAAAGTTTGTTTTGTGATCTAGATACTTTGAATAAAGTTCTTGGTTTTTAAAAGATTCGTTGTCTAGTCGTTCATCATTAAGTATTGCCAAGTCGTTTTTGACTTGTTCCTTCAAATCATCAAGTGTCATAATATCTCCGTTATAGAGTTACAATATCATAAATCTTGTAACTAAAATCTGCTGTTACACTTATATATTCAACATCTGAAACCGCTTGTGTAAAGTCTATAGCCCCAAGTGCAACAGGATATAAATCTTGAAAACGAACCTCCACCACTGGATTATTTTTATTGGTGAGTGTGGTTAGAATCGCATCTCCAAACATTGCTCTTGAAGTTGTTGCTGGTTTAACATCACCAATATCATCACTTATCCCTTGAGTTGCAACTGGTGTGCTGGAAGTTGATGATCTAAAATTAGAGAACTGATTTCTATTTTTAGGAAATCCTATTCCGATTAACCAGTTATGTAACTCAATATAATTTTCTAAGTGTTCATCAACAACAAAAGTTATACTAAGATTATCATAGGTGAGGGTATCACCCATAACTGGTATACTTTTAAATGGTGTTGGAAAGATTGCTTCACCTAAACTTATTGCTGGTACGTTTGCAGCCGTACAATAAAACTCAACCTTTGGTAGTTGATGAATATTAAACTTGAACTGTGTTGGACTCAGATAATCTAACTTATCTGGTTGTCGAGCAAGTGGTGATGTTGATGTGTCAGACCATTTTAGACCACGATAAATACCTTCTCGTTGTCTTTGATTTGACTGTATCTGTGCTTCATTATATTTTAGACCCCTATAGATATACTCACCCTTTGCTCTAAACTTTCGTAAAGAGTTTGAGGTTGGAGTTATAGGAGTATATTCAACGCCACGATAAAAGTTAGCCATAATCATCTCCTTTGCCTTAGCGAGATGCGTTCCTTCAGCGTACTACACTTACTTCCGTTCACAATTAAGTGAATGAACGATGTTGTAGTCTTTTTACCCATGACTTATGGAGCATCGAATGATGCACCATTATTTATACAAAAAAAAGGGGTCAAATGACCCCTTTTTATGGTTGGTTATCCAACTCTTATTATTACATAAGGTTAGTAACTTTCACTCTACGATAGTATTTGTTAGTGTTAGCAGTAATACTAATCGCACCTTCAGCAGTTGCAGCAACCGTTCCAGTGTGGAAAGGATTGGCAGCAATACCGTATCGAGTTTTAAACCCAATCTTAGGTTGGAAAGTTTGCTCACCCACCGCACGAACCATTTGTAACGGAACGTATGGGCAGTAGAACAATCCAGCGTCATAAGGTGAAGTACCTTTGTAACCCACAATGTAGTATTGTGATGCAGCTACGTTAGCGGCATAAGGGTCAACATAGACTCTGTATCGTCCGTTAAGAACACCAGCAAAAGTAGTTGTTGTATCATCAACATTTAAGTTAGATGATAAAGCAGGGGTGTAATCAAGAACACCTGCCATTTGAAGTGCAGAAGCAACATCAGCAGAACAGATTATCAAGTTACCTTTCCCTCTACGAGTTTGTTGACCGATTGCGTTAGCATCTCGTTCAATCGCAAAGAGAAGTCCCTTAAATTTTTCAACAGACCATCGACCGTTTGAGTCAGTGTCTAAGTCAAAGATACCAGAAGTGGTTGTATTGACTTGAGCACCAGCAACTGAAGTAACATAAATGTTACGAACAACTTCTCGGTTGATTTCTGCAAGTATTTCAGCAGACAGAATGTTTGCAAGTTCTGTCTCAGCGTCAAGACCATGAATTGCTTTAAGGTCTTGTGCAAGTTCCATTGAGTATTCAGCTTTAAGAGCTCTTGTTACCGCAGTAACCGTATGCTTCTCAATACTGAACGCCATTTCTGCGAATACGTTAGTGCTTGAGTTATCACCTAATGCTTCACCTTGAGCAGTAGTCATACCTGTTGCACTGGTGTATGTTCCAGCAGAAGGACTATCGTTTAGAACAGCAGGGTTGGTTTCTGTAGAACCGATGTCAGTACCACCAATTGTACTAGCAGCGTTCTGGTTAGAAATATCAGGAAATGCTTCGTCAGCAAGCGCTTCTGCACCAGTTTGAGAACTGAAACGTGAACGCATTGCGAAGATAAGTCCTGTTGGGCCTGTCATAGGTTGAACACCGCAAATATCATATGCGATCAAGTTCGGCATTGAACGTCTGACCAGTGATATTAGAATCGGATCCCAGTTATCAACTGATGCCCCTGTTGAGTTAGTTGGTGCAGCTTCATTAAGAAACGCACGATCTTCTCTGAGAGCCTTTTCTTGGTTCTCAAGAATTACTGTAGTGACTGCCCGCTTATAACTATCCTTGATCTCATCAAGATCAGGATGTTGAAGGACTGGCTGCCACTTTTCTTGTAGATGGTCTGTTTGAAACATTCTGTTTCTCCTTTTAATATTATTTCTACTTATTTATAAATTAACTTTTTTGCACTATTAACCGTTTAAAGTTCTACCGATGGCAGCAGTGTATGCGTCCATAGATGGAGTTAGGTCAACGTCCTGTGCGGTGCCAGTTTCTACATCATCAACTGTTTCAGCCTCAGCAACGGATTGCTTAGGAAAATAGTTTTCTTTCAAAGTATCTAATTTTTCACGAAAAGATTCTTCGTCAGAATAATCTACATCTTCTGTTAAAGACTTAAACTTTTCAACCTCAGTATCAGCCAAATCTTCGGATACCTCAGATATGACTTGTTCCCTAACCAGTTTAGCATTATTGTCCTTTAATGAAACATTCTTCTCGATAGTTTCACTAAGTTTGCCCTCTAGTTCAGAAATTTTTTCAGATTGTGCTTCCAGTATGTCATATTTTTCATCTGGAACATCAATGTAATGATCTTCAAACAACTGTTTCAAACCAGAAATAAAATCTTCTGCAATCTCACCTTTCAGTCCACGTTCAACTGCGATTTCATTTTCCTTCATCCATTCCTCAGTAACATAGTTGAGATAGGTATCAACTTTTTCAACCATCTCTTCTGTTGCTGATTCTACATTTTCATTTAGTTTACTTTCGTACTCTTCTTCTAATCTTTCGATTTCTGTACGAATTTTAGATTTAACCGCAGCTTCAAATACTGTTGCAGCCTTACGTTTAAATTCTTCTGATAAGTCTCCTTCACCATTGACAAGAGCTTCAACGTGTTCTGTAACGTCTACCTCTTTGATTCTTCTTTCAATGGCTTCCATCTTATCTTTATCTTCTTCATC
>LUMI01001458.1_pt1 | contig 15981 bp, 20 predicted proteins | sample 729681 | NCBI WGS metagenome assembly LUMI01 (sample SAMN03860267, study PRJNA289734) | marine metagenome | biome: seawater column; feature: ocean; material: water; isolation source: Red Sea water column Station 34 - depth 10m | place: Saudi Arabia: Red Sea | collected 2011-10-15 | depth 10 m
TGTGTACTTTATGCAGGTTGCTGTCAAACCACTTGAATAGCAGTTCAGTGTCTCTTTCGATATTTGGATTAATTTTGAATTGATTGTGATTCAATCTAACGCCTTCCTTGTCAAAGGTTCCAAAACGTTTTTCTTCCTGGTGTATCTGTGAACTGTAATGGGCGGCACAATAGATACACTTCTGATTACAGGTGTTGCCCCAATAAATCTCTAGTATTCTCGGAGTCACTTGTACTGCTTCAGGTTCATTATCCAATTCTAAAGGTGCAGTAGTTCCTTCCATTTGAAGATGAACTGTTCTGTCAGATTCGCCTCCGACCTCCTCGATGTGTTTACAGTGTTCACATCCATTGCCAGGCCATTCACCACGCAACATTTTCCTTCTGTCTTCTATTTTGTTTGGCGTATTATGAAAATTAATTTCACCATTGTCAGTCAAATATTTGCCAAAACCTGCCTTGTGGCAACTGGCACTTATTCCATCTGTGAGATACACTGTGCTTTGCGTCCATTTCAGTTGGCAGGCCAATCCCTTGCCTGCAAGTGGGAAACGTTTTGGTGGTTGTTTTGATATTCCCATTATCTTACTCCACAGGCGTGGTAACACCCTTGTAATCTTTTTTCTCCACCATTTATTCCGTCACTTATATCTCTGAAGAAATCTCCTTCCAGAATAGTTTTTAGATCTGTGTGGTGCAGATTTATTTTTTTGTAATCTTTTATCAACTGCTTTGGCTCATTTCTTTCTACATCGCCAAGTATACAGCATGGACTCACGTATCCATTGGCACGAAGATATATTTCGTGTTTAGTTGGTTGACACGCCCAACATGATATCTTCCGGGTGAAAAAATCATTTTTATTTTCTGTCTGGAAAACATTTTTACTTAATGTTAAATCATGTCCGGATTTTTTTATATAGTCTTTTTTTTGTTCGACAGGCTTTTCAATCACGTATCCATCAACTTCCAATGATGTAATTTCCCTGTACTCACCGTCGCCGTTGAAGTCCTGCCAACGTTCACTGAAAGCATATTCAAAATTTTTGAAACCCAGTTCTTCTGACAGCCGCTTGGCGTCCTCTATCTGATTTTGATTATGTTTGAAAACTAATAGACTCCATGTTGCATTACCACCACTGTTGATAAAAGCATTTACATTTTCCATTAACCGATCCCACTTTACATTCCTTCTATAAAGGTGATTAGTATCTTCTAGCCCATCTATGCTGAACGTTACATTCACTTTCAGTTCAGCCAATGTTTTCCAAAAATCTACACTCCTTGCACCACCATTTGTGATCATTCCAATGTTTATATCTGGATTTACTTGTTTTAAATATTTGAATATATCTAGTGTTTCAGGATTCATCAATGCGTCGCCATAGGTTCCTTGGCACAGCCAGCCTTTTAATCTGGATATAATTTCTTCGCCGATCCTTTGTTTGACAAACTCCAAAGTTGTATGATGTGAATTGGTACTTCCCTTCACCAAATTAAGTTGCCAATCAAATCTATTACACATTGGACAAGCCGCGTTGCAGTAGTCGGTCATCTCGGCCATGATGTGAGTTAGATTATTAGTTGTAATATATGGCATTATATTGTATAATTATGCTTATGAAAATACCTGAAGATGTAATAAAGCAGAAAGGCATCAGCTACATCCAGAAATACCCATATGGTGAACTAGCTAAAATTACCAAGAATCACAAAAGGCATTACGAGACACCAGACGGGAGGCAGGTTCCTAGTGTGACGACTGTGTTGAGTTCAACCAAGGACATGACACACCTACACGCATGGCGGAAGAGGGTTGGAGCGGAAAAGGCACAACAGATAACAACAGAGTCAGCAAACATAGGCACAGTCATGCACCGTAGTCTAGAGAAGCACGTGAAAGGGGAGGACCGAACACCTGGTTCTAATCTCATACAACAAAAAGGACATCAAATGGCAAACGTCATTATAGATAACGGACTAAACAATGTAAGTGAAGTATGGGGATCGGAAGTGTCACTTTACTATCCAGAACTGTATGCAGGCACAACAGACCTGGTTGGCGTCTACAAGGGTGACCCTGCCATTATGGATTTCAAACAAGCACGTAAATTAAAAAAGAAAGAGTGGGTGGAGGATTACTATCTTCAGCTTGTGGCCTATGCAGAAGCACACAACAAGCAGTATGACACACAGATCAAAAACGGACGTATTTTTATTTGCACACAGGCCAACGAATACCAAACATTCGAAATAGACAACTATGACTATTGGGTGGGTAAGTGGTATGCTAAATTGGAACAATATTACAAGTCTATACTTTAATAAATAAGTGTTATATGCCTACAGTACAGATATCGAGGATACAACACAGACGTGGAAAAGCAACTGATCTACCGCAGTTAGCGGCTGGAGAATTGGGTTGGTCCATTGACGATCAGAAACTGTACATAGGATATGGCACAGTGGACATAGGAAATGGCACAGTGGCAGACGGCGCTCCTGCAGTGGGAAATACAGAGATAATGACCGCCGGCAGTTCTTCTTTCACGACATCACTATCACACACTTACAAAGGATACCTTGGAGATTCAACACCTATAGTAACAGGTGCTACTGGTGACGTATCAAGGACGGTACAAAAAAGGTTAGACGATTATGTGTCAGTAAAAGACTTTGGCGCAGTTGGAGATGATTCGACAGCAGACGTTGTGGCGATACAAAGAGCAATAGATGAACTTTATTCAGACACTGATCAAGATGACGCTAGATCGAGAAGGATATTATTCTTTCCTGCAGGCACATACAGGATAGCGGCGTCACTGACCATTCCACCTTTCGCACACTTGGTTGGAGAAGGACCTGATAAAACTATTATTAAAAATTCAGCATCTGCACCTGCATTGGTGACAGAAGACGACGATGGAAATGTCTATGGAAACATAGGTGATTCTGGTGCAACGACACCAACACAAATACAGATTTCAAACATGACAATAAGAACAACAGTTGCCCATGGTGGCTTATCAATTGACAACGCAACCAAAGTGTTTGTTAACAATGTTAAGTTTCAAGGAACATTTGTGTCTGGTGGTACAGATGCATCTAATTCAAAAGGTGTCACTGTTAGATCAACCACACTTCTACCTTGTTCATACATTGTTTTTGATCAATGTCAGTTTACTGGTTTTGCTAGACTTGTGGACATGAGTTTTGATGTAACCAACGTAAGATTCACAAACTGTGATTTCTCCACTGCCTATTATGGTGCACTGCTTGGTGCAGAGATGGATGGATCAACGAACGGATTAACTAAAGGGCCTAGAGATATACAGTTTTCGGGTTCGAGCTGGAGCACAATAGGACAACAAGCCATTCTTGTTGCACCGGCTACAGGTGCAGATTCAGGAACCGGACCAAGAAATATTATCTCGTATGGTAATTGGTACGCTGAAACTGTTGCAAATAACTTTGACGGAGTCAATTCAATATCAGAAGTTCCGGTCTTACAATTCGACAACGATGAATGTACTTCAACACTAGACTTTTTTGAGAGGACTAGCCAGAGAGATACTGACTTCGGAGATTCTACTGATCCATCAAACACTCCACCTGAAGTGCAAGGTATTGGAATACAAAGGAAAGCAGTCAAACAGATCACTCTAGCAGATAACACATCGTCGGCCACCGATACAGGAATATACCTTCCTGGATTTAATGATAAGGGAGTAAGAATAACTTACAAGATGAACAGAGGTGCCAAGTACAGAACATGAGTATTCACAATCAGTGCGGCAGGGGAACTTTGCACACACAATGATGACTATGAAGAAACAAGTGATGTTGGTGCAACGTTGTCAGCCATCACATCAGACGGTGATTCAACTGCTGGTAATGACACAATCCGTGTCAAGTATGTTACAACATCGGACTCAAGCACAGATGTCACGATGGAATACGAAGTAGAAATACTGGTATAATACCTAAAGTTGTCCAAAAATAAATCTATTATCCACTAGACAAAAATTTTTTTTCATTATAATATTAGTACATTATAAAATTGCAAAACGACGTTGCAGTTTTAGTCAAACGACAATGACAAAAAACAGTAAAAAATTATATAAACACAGAATTAGATAAATATGGATACAACAAAAACAAAAATCAAAAATAAGAATTACAAATATTTAATGCCGAATACCAACTCCAGTACGATCCAAGTTCAAAAAAGAGACGGCAGACTAGAACCACTTGACATTAACAAAATACATTTCGTTGTTGAAGAGGCGTGTGAAGGACTGACAGGTGTGTCCAGTTCACAGATTGAAATGAACGCCAACATACAGTTCTATGATGGCATGACAACAAAGGATATCCAAAACGTTTTGGTGAGATCGGCAAACGATCTTATAAGTTTGGAGACGCCAAACTATCAGTACGCCGCGGCAAGACTTCTATCATATGATGTGAGGAAAGAAGCACACGGACAGTACGAATACATTCCTTTACTAAAGTTAATTTTACGTAACATTAGGCTAGGTGTCTATGACAAAGGAATACTAGACAAATATTCGAAGACAGAAATCAAAAAATTCAACACATGGATTAGAAGAGACAGAGATCTAAGGTTCACGTATGCAGGACTGAGACAGATATGTGACAAGTACTTGGTACAGGACAGAAGTTCAGGACAGATTTACGAAACACCACAGGACATGTACATGATGATCGCGGCAACACTATTTGCAGAATATCCTACAAAGACTAGAATGTCATATGTTAAAAAATACTATGACGCAATATCACAACACAAAATTAATATTCCAACGCCGGTCATGGCAGGAGTTAGAACACCTATAAGACAATTTGCTTCATGCGTTCTTGTTGACACCGATGATACTCTACCTAGTATCTTTTCAAGCGATATGGCGATTGGTTTATATGTTGCCAGAAGGGCAGGCATAGGAATCAACGCAGGACGTATCAGAGGTATCAATTCTAAGATAAGGGGTGGGGAGGTACAACACACAGGAGTCATTCCTTTCCTAAAAAAATTCGAAAGCACTGTGAGATGTTGCACACAGAATGGTGTGCGTGGCGGTAATGCAACCGTACACTTTCCTATATGGCATCCAGAGATAGAAGACATCCTAGTTTTAAAAAATAACAAAGGTACAGAAGATAATAGGGTAAGGCGTATGGACTACTCCATACAAATATCTAAACTTTTCTATGAAAGATTCATGAACGAAGAAGATATTACTTTGATATCTCCTCACATGGCTCCTGGATTATATGAAGCATTTGGTACAGACGAGTTTGATGATCTGTATGTGAAATATGAGAATGATAAAACAATTCCAAAAAAAACAGTGCCAGCACAGGATCTATTCTTTGATTTATTAAAAGAAAGAGCAGAGACAGGACGTATCTATATAATGAATATTGATCACTCAAACTCACACAGTTCTTTCAAAGATAAAGTTTCAATGAGTAACCTATGTCAAGAGATCACATTGCCAACAACTCCCATACAGGACTTGTATGATGACCAAGGCGAGATAGCACTTTGTATTCTATCAGCGATTAATGTTGGGCAGTTGAATGACCTAAGTGAATTAGAAAATTTGTGTGACCTAAGTGTAAGAGCACTGGAACAAATTATAGACTACCAGGACTATCCTGTTAAGGCCGCAGAAGTAAGCACCAAGAGGAGAAGAAGTCTAGGAATAGGTTACATAGGACTTGCACACTACCTCGCAAAGAATGGCGTGAAGTACAACGAAAAAGGTGCATGGGAGTTAGTGGACAGACTTTCAGAAGCATTCCAATATTACTTGTTGAGAGCAAGTTGTGATATTGCAGAGGAGAAAGGCAAGTGTGAATATTTCGACAGAACAAAGTATGCTGATGGCTTACTTCCAATAGATCATTACAAAAAAGAAGTAGACGAAATAGTCCCACACAAACAGAGAATGGCATGGGAAAGTCTAAGAAAAGACATCGCCAAGTATGGACTAAGACACAGCACATTGTCAGCACAGATGCCATCAGAAAGTTCTTCCGTCGTTAGTAACGAGACCAACGGCATAGAACCTCCAAGAGCATTGATGTCGATAAAGAAAAGTAAGAAAGGACCACTGAAACAGATTGCACCTGGTTTTCCAAAATTGAAAAATGACTACACATTGTTATGGGAAATGCCAAGCAACGAAGGTTATATCAATGTAGTGGCAATGATGCAGAAGTATTTTGACCAAGCAATATCAGGAAACTGGAGTTACAATCCATTGCAGTTTGAAAACAATGAGGTTCCGCTATCAGTTATGGCACAAGACATGCTTACAGCTTACAAATTTGGTTGGAAGACTTCATACTATCAAAACACATATGACTTCAAAGGGGAAGAAGAAGATGTGCAACCAGCGGGTATTAAATCACCAGTAGAGGACGAGGGCGAGGACGTAATATTGGAACCGGAAAATCCTACAATGGTAAACGGCGTGAATGGTGCCGAAAAGATAAGTACAACCGCAGACGACGGCGAGTGCGAAGCCTGTACAATCTAAAAAAATAATTATGACAAAAACAGTTTTTAATCAGAGAGACGTTGACTTCACAAAACAGCCTATGTTTTTTGGCGAGGATGGTGGAGTTCAAAGGTATGATGAGTTCAAGTATCCGCAGTTTGATAAATTAAATCAGACAATGATCGGATACTTCTGGAGGCCAGAAGAGGTATCCCTACAGAAGGACAGAGCAGACTTCCAGAACTTCAGACCCGAACAGAAACACATATTCACAAGCAACCTGAAATATCAAACACTGTTAGACAGTGTGCAGGGCAGAGGACCAAGCCTCATGTTTTTACCGTATGTTTCAAATCCAGAACTGGAAGGTTGCATAGTTACCTGGGACTTCTTTGAAACAATACACTCAAGATCATACACACACATCATGAAAAACGTTTATCCAGACCCATCGGAAGTGTTTGACACAATCGTTAACGACAAAGAGATATTAAAGAGAGCCAAGTCAGTCACAGGTGAGTATGACAAGTTTGGTAACATGGCACTTGAATACGCGGTAGGCAAGAAAGTTGATATGCTAGAACTTAAAAAACAATTATATCTTGCAATGAACACTGTGAACCTACTGGAAGGATTAAGATTCTATGTGTCATTTGCTTGTACTTTTGCTTTTGGTGAATTGAAACTTATGGAAGGATCAGCAAAGATATTATCATTGATCGCAAGAGATGAAGCAACACACTTGAACCTATCCACACACGTTCTGAAGGCATGGCACAAGGGTGATGACCCTGAGATGACCAAAGCAATCAAAGGCACACAGAAAACAGTAATACAGATGTTCAAGGACTGCGTAGAAGAAGAAAAAGCATGGGCAAGACATTTATTTAAAGATGGATCCATCATAGGACTGAATGAGAAACTTCTAGGCAAGTACGTTGAGTTTATAGCAAACAAAAGATTAAAGGCATTGGGCTATGATCCATTATATGATGTGTCAGCATCACAGAATCCACTACCATGGACACAACACTGGCTATCAAGCAAGGGTATGCAGGTGGCTCCACAGGAGACAGAAGTAGAAAGTTACATAGTGGGTGGTATCAAACAGGACGTCAAAAAAGGCCAGTTCAGCAAATTCAAACTGTAATTCGATCACATATGGAAGATAAGAATTACAAACCAGTTCACACCAACAAAGTCAAAGAAAATAGGTCACCTTTTACAGGCGTATTAGGTTGGGTGGACAACTTGGAGTTTTGGGGCAATATTAACTTTCTGTTTATTGGGATTAATCATCACAGGCCTTGTGCTTGGTATGCATTACAAACCTAGCATTGACGATGCCTTCAGCAGTGTTGAACACATCATGAGAGATGTCAATTACGGTTGGCTGATAAGGTATGCCCACATGAACCTGGCATCTTTCTTTTTCATAGCTGTGTATCTGCACATGTTCCGCGGACTCTACTTTGGTTCATACAAAGAGCCAAGGCAGTTGATGTGGATACTGGGTATAGTAATTTACTTCCTAATGATGGCTACTGCTTTCCTAGGATATGTACTACCATGGGGACAGATGAGTTACTGGGGAGCAACTGTGATAACCAGTTTGTTCTCCGCCATTCCATTGGTTGGTGACGGAATTGTGACCTTGTTATGGGGAGACTACGCAGTAGGTGACGCATTCCTTAATAGAGCCTTTGTGTTGCATTGGCTGATAGCATTTCTGATTGTGGGCGTTGTCCTGTTCCATGTTATTGCACTTCACATGACCGGTTCCAACAATCCAACTGGTGTTGAACCTAAGGACACCAGAGACACAGTGTCATTCCATCCTTACGTCACTGTCAAAGACATGTATGCTTTCTTGGTATTTGTGCTGTGCTTCATGCTGTTTCTGATGTATGTTCCCAACATACTCGGACACCCAGACAACTACATAGAGGCCAATCCGTTGGTGACACCACCACACATTGTACCTGAATGGTACTTCCTGCCATGGTATGCAATATTAAGAGCCATACCAGACAAACTGGGAGGAGTGATAGCAATGGTATCAGCAATAGGTGTTATGGGCCTATTACCATGGCTTGACACTAGCAAGATAAGATCATCGATATACAGACCAATATGGAAACAGTTCACTTGGTTCCTTGTTGGTGACTTCTTCCTGTTGATGTATGTTGGTGCCATGCCGGCAGAAGGCATATGGATCATGTTGGGCAGGATCGGAACAGGCTATTGGTTCGCATACTTCTTGATACTGGCTCCTGTGGTTGGATGGCTGGAAAAGCCACGTCTGGTTCCCGACGCAATACACCTCCGCAACAAGAAATAAACGCACATTTTACAACCTATAAATAATCGTATGCCAGCAGTAGCACGAAAAGGAGACAGAGAAGCGACCCACTGTTCAGGACCCAAGAGAGCAGGTTCTTTCAGATCAGTGTTCGCCAATGGGATTCCTATGAGCGGTGTTGGCCACAAGAACACACCACACCTTTTACCATGTAGTTGCCCTGTTTGCTGTTGCGTTCATACAGCACCTTTGATGGGCGGATCACCAAACGTGATCGCGGAGGGGAGACCAATCGGTAGGGTTGGAGATCCAACCTGCACTCAGGTAATACAGGGTTCACCTAACGTATTTGCTAACGGCGCAGGCCCTAGCTCAATCGGAAACAGGGGTGGCACCAGTCTTGCACTTGAACGTGCCAAAGCAGGCATAATAGATGCCACACAGACAGAAGGTAGTTCATAATGGCAGTCAATAAAGGACTTAAATCATTAGCAGGAACGACTCCAAACTTCAGCAATCAAGGACTGGAGAATGCTGTTAACGAATTGAAAATAGGGTGGGTGATAAAAGGATCTCAACTGGACACTGCAATACAGGACAACGTGGTATTGACAACGTCACAGAAGAATGATCTTAAGAGCACCATACACAACATACAATATTTGAATCTAGGCAGAGTGTTTGGAGACCTGGTGCGACACACAAATACCATACTGGACGGCACCATAGTGTTCCTTGCCAACCCAGACACAGAAGACACGGCGGATTTCTTAGAAATACTTCAGACCGTTCAAAGCATACAAACACTTATACCAAACTTATACGGGGTGTCAGCAGGAGAGTTTAGCAGAGATGTCAACGATCACCTAGGCACTTTAAACAACAAGTTTCTTGAAACTGAGGACAGTTCAGCACCTGTGTTCACTTCGTTAAGGGGATAATCTAAGAAACTTTATAAACAGTGTGGTCGCGGACTCCACAGACTTTCAACAAACATTAAACACCTTTGCTTCGGCAGTGGCCACAGCACACACAAATTTAAACACCGCATTGGCATCCGAACCTTACCTCACCAAGAGGACACAACTATCGATTGATCAAGACAAAATAGAGGCACAGGTTGCTTTAGAAACATCAAATCTATCCAGGATCAGAGACTACGTGAATGGATTGACCAATCACATCAGCTTCACATCTTTGGCTGAGGATGAGCAGTTGAGGGCACTGATGACAAGAATTTCACAAAACGCGGACTGGGCAAATTATTTCCGTGAATACGAGAAGAACTCCGCCAATATCAATCCGATCTATTCTGTTGGTTCCGACTCAGACAAGACCACTATCATAGACACTATTTTACGAGATAGTGGCCTACCTGATGTACTGGACTTCGTTGATTTAGAAGCCGTGGCCAACAAAGCCAAGAAGGATAGCAGAATAGACACTGCAGGATTTGATAGATTCACGGTGGAACAACAGATCACAGATGCCTGTAGGCAGTTGGATATAAAAACAGCCAACAGATCAATATACAATCAGAGTGAATCATTACTGGATAATCTCAATCAGAGAGACAGGGATCTCGTTGCTAATAGGCTTGATCTTAACCAAAACGCTGAAACTTTAAGTTAATCCTCTATCTTTTCACAACCAACTTCAAAATGTTCTACAGTCAATTCTCCCTCATCTGTAAGCATCTCAAGGGTTTGCTCTGCTTTGATGGCAGAAGCGGCCTCACACTCTTTTATGGTATCGAACGTCCTAGGTGGGTCTTCATACATTGTTCTGCAATCCATAACCGTGACAACACATATAATTGCGAACATCTTAAACATAATTGTATTTACGGATATTTGGTAAAATGAGTGCCCCACTTCTGTTGCAAGGCAGGGGCCGCCCCTGAAATTATTGGTTATTACGCCGCTAATCTCAATGCAGGCATGCCAACTGTTAGGTCAGCAAACCCTAATGCTCTTTTGTTTGCATTTAAAAACTGGCCGTTACCTCGTTCCAACTGGACAAACTCCACATCTCTTTACACGCCCGTCGATAGTAATAAATTGGTGGAGGTGGTCGGTACTGCCCCGACGTCCGTGACGTTTATTCCAAATGTTTCAACGTCTGCAGATATATTTAAACATAAAGTTGACCTTTTGTCAATAGTGTGCTAAATTAGTTTATATGCCAAAAAATAGAATTTTCAAATTTGACGACGGGACGGAGACAAAGGATGTCGAAGCTCTGTCTTACAAGAAGGCCGTGAAGTCATTTCAGGGCAGTTCTAAGGCCAAGATGGTAACTATTGAGTGGACGACCAAGAACGGGGAGGTGTTCGTCAAAGAGCAACAATTACCATTAGGTAGAAAGAAGAAGTTAGGAAGATAATGAGAGTAAACCAAAACCCGTTAGTAAGATTACTTGCTAGATTCAGAATGTGGATAGCAGATGTGCGTGGCCATCATGGCAGACCTTGGGACTACGAACCAGGTGATTACTACATGGGCAGTCACAAAGGCCATCGTAAACACGAAGACAAGCACGGAATCAAGTAGTCCTAATCACATAGCACATAACTTATAGTAGCACTTCATTTGACTATCCTGGTCAGTAAATAATATTGGTCAAGGGGAGGAACTAATGTTCTACTATGCACAGAAGCGGACAAATTACTGGAGTAAGATCCGAAAGAAAGCACCAAAGGTGCCTAACATCACTTGCCCTGCGATTGACGATATTCTTAACCAATTGGACAAACAGGTTGGTAAAGAATTTAAAGAAAGCAAGTTTAAAGCAGTAGAACGTAAAATGGAGAAGTTACGAATTGCTAATGAAAAGTTGAGAGATTCGGGCATATACTGGCATGATGCCTGTAAAGAAGCAGTAAGAGATTTGCTAGGAAAGAAAAAAACGAGGTAAAATAAAATATGTGGAAAGTTATTATAGTGGTATGTACATTGGGCAATCCGTGTTTGGTAATGCAAGAGGATCCAATAAGATACTACAACACCAAAAGCGAATGCATGGCCAATGCATCAGTGAAACACAGCCAAATCGTGGAGGCATACCCAACATATGGTTATGAGGTTAGCAATTCTGATTTCACTTGCGAAAAAGTCGACGGCTTGACAAATTCATAAGATCTGTTATAATAGTGAGGTAATTTAGAGTTTATCCAATTGTAGGAATTTTGCTCTTGATTACACTCATTAACTATAGGAGATTGTATGAGCAAAGTCAAAATGCTTCTCGATGTGGTGGAGGAAGTTGAAAAAGAAGCACCACAAGATGTTCCAAACTGGAACGCAAAATTAGCAGAATCCAAAGTAAATCTACAAAATCAAATAGCAAAAGGAAGACTATTGCCAAAAGGCGTTGAAGACCACCCTTTAGACCACTTTGCTTTCAATTATTCAGTACAACGTGATGTAAGGGCAGGACACGTAATGAACATAATGAAGAAATTTGATCCCAGGGTGTGTACACCGGTGTCAGCAGTGAAACGTTCAGATAGTGAAACACTTTATATATTTGACGGTCAGCACAGAGCAGTTGCCTTGGCATTGCTTGGCTGGAAGAAGATACCTGTAACGATAGTCGAAACAGATGAGCCCGCATTTGATGCCGAAGCATTTGAAATAGTCAATGATTCAGGAATACTTAGAGCAGGCACAGAAGAAATACACAGATGCCTATTACACAGATATAAAATGGGAGAGACAGAGACAGAGAGAGTTGTGACAGCACACCTGGTCCAGGAAGTTTTTGATTCGTGTGGTATAGACCTTGAGCCAAAACGTGTTAGGAAGAGTCCAGGAAAGTGTGGACCTAACAAGCATTACTTCTCACATTTTGATTACGCATACAAGGGAATAAAGATGGCAGGTCCAATTGGATTGACAGACGCCTTAGTTTCAATAAAGAATGTATACGGTGACGAAGAGGGTGGAGAAATCAACCAGGGACTTTTCATAGGTTTAATGAAACAGTTTCAGATGGGCCAAGAAGCAAAACGTCTTAAAAGATTGCCCAATGATTGGATGACTAAGATGTTGGAGACTGCCAAGAAAGTATGCCCAAGTGCCACACTAATACACACCGCAACCAAGAAACAATGGCAACATGCTAACGGTGTTGGTTGGGACGCACCAGTGGCAATGGCTCACATGTTACGAGAAGTTTATTTGATAGAAGACGGAACCTTCGAACCAAGTTATATGCCCAACGTGACCCTTAAAATAGAGGAAGGCGACATCGCATCTGAATCAGAAGCACAGACTGCCTTCAACAAATATGTCAAGTAGCATTTGTTATTACAGATGTTGGGTGACAAAAAACAATAAGACAGTAGAATATGGCTATGGACTGCCCTGGAAGGATGTTCTAAAAGAAGTGAAACAATTCTACAAGGATGGAGCAGACGCAGTTGAGCTAGAAATGATAACAAAAGAGGAGTTCGATGAAACACTTCCAAGACCTTAATAACTTACCGGAAATCAATTTCAAAAGCAAAGAACGGCCTGCGTTGGAAGAATTGGCCAACTACATAGACAGAATGAAGCAGGATTTGTTTGATGAAAGGTGGAGCCAGGCCACTAAGAAACATATCAAGACTTCATTAGTGCTTTACATAAGATCTATGCAGAAACAGTTGGCGCCGATGGGATACCATTATAAGGCCGTTGACATGAAAGGTAAACAACATTTGGAACATGTAATTCCGCAGAACAGAATCATTACTGCATATCTGCACGACAAGATATCTAGTCGTTGGGTGCTACAGATGCCTCTGTGTCTAATCGATGATGAGGACAAACACATACTGGAAGGTGATTGGCAATTAACAGGTAATTGGGAGTATCCATTCAGAAGATATAAACATGCAGGATTCACTAAAACTATTAAAGATGTCAAAGGGAACGTAGTTGATTTAAACAGTCACACCATATGGCAACATTTTCAAATGCTTGGTGTGGTTGACCAAATTACCTAATTAGTATATAATACACATAGCAAATCCACCAGAGCCGGTAAGGTACCAGTTCTCATTTGTCAAATCTTATTAGAGACGCTCTACGTCGATGATGGATTGTATAGCCAAAAGTGGCGAGGCTGGAGTCGACAACGGACTGGTGGAGAGCTTACATTATGCCAAGCGATAAAACAAAAAAATTACTAGAGGGACTGGGCAAGATAACCGACTCTGCTCCCAAGGATCGCAAGGAAGAAGTATTTCATTCTTACACCAACAGATATTACCCAAACACCATACACGTTTTACCTGCTAGATACGACAAGGCCAGACGCAAGAAGGACGAGGATGGAGATGAGTATATCATGATAGACAGGGTATATGGTTCACTTTATGGACAGAGGTTAGTACAAAAAGACGGCACAGAATACAAAGGCAAACTGCTCAACAAAAGAAGATTGATAACATCTAAAAATACCGCAGGTGAAAAGACCAATTTTTATAGCCGTTGCACAGTCACAGCGGATGGCAGATGGTTTGACAATGGGGGACTTCCAATAGAGGCTCCAACAAAACTAGAGCCTGAGAAACAGAAGACTGCCGAAGAGATCCAAGAAGAGAATAGATTGAAGGCAGAAAAAGAAGCAAGAATCCTGGCCAATCTAAAATAACCTAATAAAATTAATGGTTATACCAGGTTGACGTATTTCCAAGATATGTTATAATAGTGGTAACAAAGAAGGAGAATGTTATGTATAAATGTTCAGTTAAAGCAAGTTTGGTACTAGATCAGATGAGAGCTAGATGTCAAGCAGATACACAGACGAACAACAAATGGTATGGTAAGTCAGGCAATTATATGTATATCATGGGCAGAGAGAACGCCGATGGTAAGGCAACAGGTGTTGTGCATAAGATTGCAGAAGACGGATCTCACAAGTTGTGTGGATCTTTCAAGATTTTATCAGATGGTATCATCACAAGATTCACAGGTATGTCTAAGGCAGATTGGAATAATGCGATGAGATCAGCAGAAGCGGAATACAAAGCGAAATATTCTGAGACTGCTCCAACAGAAGACAACGCACAAGAAAAAGTTGCGGTATAAATTGATGCAGAAGACGTGGGTTCGAGTGCCCCTATAGTGCCAACAGAGGCCAATGCAGTATTAAATTCTCGGCCCACACGCATCTAAAAGGATCATATGATAAAAAAGGACAACGAACAAAAAAAGATAAACAGTTTGTTTAAATGGATATTTGCCACGGTGCTGGTTATGACAATCGGAATCGGAGGATCGTTCTTCGGTGGTACATTTTATCCTAAGACAAACTACATAAACAATTTCAAAAACAAGAGCTAGATGAGGCACACTTACTAGGTCTGCAAGAGCCTGAATTCGAATACATCGACAAAGCGACCTTTATTGAATCCACAAGGAGATGTGTGCAATACTTAAATTATACAACTGACAGATTAAGCAGGGTGCCAACAAGCATCATAATGGCAATGGCAGGTGTTGAAAGTGGATACGGTACAAGTAGGTTTGCAACAGAAGGCAATGCTCTATTTGGTGTTAGAACATGGGATCTAAAAAATGTTCCGCACATGAAGGCCAAAGGCAATCCAGATGCATCTTGGGGTGTTAAGAAGTACACAACAAAATGCCAATCAGTACAAGACATGATAGCAATATTAAATAGGCATCCAGCCTATAAAGAATTTAGGATTGAACGAGAGAAACAGATAGATGCTGGTAAATGGGACTACAGGGCATTGATGGTTAGAATGAGTGCCTGGAGTACCAATCCAGAATACGCAGAAATAATCTTGCAGGCCATAGTTGACAACAAACTACCTTAAATATATACTTTAAGGATGGGATATATTCAATTGAAACTACCTAAACGCATAAAGAACAAAATAGAAAATTCAAGAAGAAACAGAGAAGCTCAGGCTAACCACGAAGAGTGGTTGCAGTCAAAAGGGCTGGACAACTACACTTTGAAAAAGAATTTAAAAAATTTTAAGGGATATGACATTCCAGATTACTCGCCAGATCCAAACCAACCAAAGACTGGTGACAAGATTCCTGTTGCTGGCGGCAAGAAAGCAGAGCCACAAGCATACTCCGGTGAAAGGAAATTACTAGGCATAGGCCTGATGCACAAGAGTAACCTT
>LUMI01000391.1_pt1 | contig 15949 bp, 18 predicted proteins | sample 729681 | NCBI WGS metagenome assembly LUMI01 (sample SAMN03860267, study PRJNA289734) | marine metagenome | biome: seawater column; feature: ocean; material: water; isolation source: Red Sea water column Station 34 - depth 10m | place: Saudi Arabia: Red Sea | collected 2011-10-15 | depth 10 m
AACTTTCAAAGTTGTTTTAATATCATTTTCTTTTAAAAGATTTTCAAATTCAACTTGTTCCTCAGGATAAAAACAAACATCTGAATCAACGGAAATAATCAAAACGTTTATGTTCTCTAATTTTTTAATGTCTTTAGTGTCAATATGAAAATTTTGCCACCCTTTAATTATGGAGTTATATGACTCTGGAGTAAATCTTTGAATAAATTTTTCACCTTGGTGCATCATGTAAGACTCTTGAGATGTAGATAAAAAACCCTCAAGAAAGTTTTTATCGTACTTACTTTCGTCTTTTGCTCTACTTGATAATAGTTCAAGTGAAATATAGGTTTTATGAGCAATCATTCTCGCTAGTGATAAGTATTCAGCTTCTCTTCCATTTGAGCTTTTTGCAAGATCTAATATATATGCTTGTTCAAGATTATGTAACAATTGGATTGTAGACAGTCTATACCCACTTGAAATTGATATTAGATTTTTGACGTAGTCCGGATATAAAAGAGAAAATTCAAGAGCCATCAAACCTCCTTTTTGAGAGATTTCTATATCTTTAAATGAAATAAAAGGAAAGTCATCACCATAGACTTCTCCTGTTTTTATGTTTATTGAATTAGGCCCAGTAGACCCATAACAACCACCAAGATAATTAGCACACACCACAAAGAATTTATTTGTATCAATAATTTTATTAGGCCCTACAAACTCATCCCACCAACCAATTTCTAGTTCATCGTTCCATGGAATATCGAAATTGTCTTCTTTTTTATAATTTCCTGCCAGCATATGGCTTCCAGTAAGTGCATGAAAAATTAATACCGCATTATCACCTTTTTCGGACAAAGTTCCATAAGTTGTATAAGCAATCTCTACATTCTCAAGCAGCTCACCAGATTCAAGTTTAAGTTGTGGAATGTAAAACTTGAGTAGTCGACGCTGGATGTATAGCCAAAGATCGAGTATCTCCAACATTTGCAACATGCCTAAACATCTTTAAGTTGTCAATAAACTTTTGCCCTGCATCCTTCCCACCTTTAATTCCAAATACGACCATAGTCCCACCAGTACCTTTTAAGTATTTTTCAGAAAGCTCGTATGCTGGATCATCTTTAAGTCCAGGATATCTTATCCACTCAACAAGCTCATGGTCTGATAAGTACTCAGCTGCCTTTATTGCATTTTCACAATGTCTATCCATTCTTAGGCCAAGAGTCTCGAGACCACTCATTACTTCAAATGCAGTTTCTGGAGACATATTTGCTCCTAGATTTCTTAAAGGTACAGTTCTTAATCTTAGTGAGTACGCAACACTGCTTAAGTCTCCTAAGTCATGTCCCCATCTCATACCGCCATAACTGGTATCTGGTTTGTCATATAAAGGAAAATTACCATTTCCCCAATCAAACCCACCTTTTTCAATGACTGCACCAGCAATTACACGTCCGTGGCCTGACATCCATTTAGTTAATGAATAAACAACTATATCTGCACCAAATTCAAATGATTTTTGAATTGCAGAAGTTGTAAATGTAGCATCAACAATTAATGGAATTCCTTTTGAATGTGCAATTTCAGATAATGCTGTAACATCAGCTACAACTAAACCAGGATTTGTTATAGTTTCACAGTAGATAGCTCTTGTTTTGTCATCAATCGCATCTTCAACAGCTTTGAGATCAGTGATATCAACTTTTTTAGAATCTATCCCATACTCAGGTAAAATATTATCGAACATAGTGTAGGTCCCACCATAAAGTTGGTTTGCAGTAACAAAATTATCACCTTGACTCATTATGTTTATAAGAGAGTACATCACAGCAGATGTACCAGAAGATAAAGCTACACACATAGCACCTTCTTCAAGATCAGTAAGCCTTGCCTCTAGTGCACCTACGGTTGGATTGCCTAATCGAGAATAGATGTTACCAAACTCTTTTAGACCAAATAAGCTTGCTGCATGTTCAGTATTGTTGAACTGATAAGCAGTTGTTTTATAAATAGGTACTGTTATCGATCCTTCTGGGTTAGCATCAGAATCATACCCTGCATGAATAAGTTTTGAATTAAACTTCATAAATTTTCTCCTTTTTTGGAGAAGGAATTTGACTATTTAGTTGCATTTCTGCCACATTTTCTAGCACCTTGGATAGTCATCCAGGTTGCCGAGGTCTTAACCTTCTCTTTATGCTTAGTAAATTATAACAAATTTTTTATATTTAAATAAAATTTTTAGTTTTAATTCTTTTTTATAGAATAATATTTAACAGTGAATCAACATATATCATTTTCAAACTATTCGGACGATAAAGATTTTAAAAATCTATTTACAAGCAATGAAATTTTTGATGAAGAAATTAGTGAAACTAATAAGATTTTATTTAGAATACCCAATGATTTTTCTCAGATTGACAATCTAATTCTTACGTACGATGGACAAAATTTATTTGATTCATCAACAAGTCATTTTGGAACAATATTTGACCTTGAAAATATATTACAAACTATTGAGAATGAATTTGGAAAAAATTTTTTAATAATCGGAATCACTTCGAACGAAAAAAGACACATTCAATACAATCCTTATCCAAAGGAAAATGAAATTAACTATGCGGAAACACATATTAAGAATGTAGTTTCGAATTTTTTGCCATCTGTTTTAAATTATTTGAACGTTAATTTTGATAACACAAATCAAATCGTTGCGGGAGCGTCAATGGGTGGTCTTATGTCAATCAAAACATCCATATTGTTTCCTCAATTTAGAAACATAATTTCTTTATCTCCTGCATTTTGGTTCGGATACCCCAGAATTTTATATGATGTAAAAAATTTATATGATGAATCATCCACATATCTTTATACAGGAAAAAAAGAGGGACATATTTTTGGCGATCACGTAAAAAATATTTTTCCAAATAACTGGGATTTAGACTTTTCAAATAATGATGACTTTTATTATTCAGGAGTCAAGAAGATAAAAGACTCACTTGAATCTCACAACAAAACAGTAATATTTTCATTCCAAGAAAATGGACATCATAACGAAACTTCATGGGCGTCGGCGATACTTGAGATTCTTGGAAAATTGATATGAAACTTATTGGCACTAAATTTCAAATTAAGGTCTGGGAAGAAATAACTAAAATTCCAAAAGGTAAAACAAAAACTTATAAAGAGATTGCTTTAAATATTGGACATCCGAATAGTGCAAGAGCAGTTGCAAATGCTTGTGGAAAAAATCCTTACCCTATAGTTATTCCTTGCCATAGAGTAATTAGATCTGATGGCAAAATAGGTGGATATAGTGGACCTGGCGGAGTATCTCAAAAGAAAAAACTTTTGCAAAAAGAAAAAGAAAGTGGGCCTAGTTAGATTTGAACTAACGACCTCATCCTTATCAGGGATGCGCTCTAACCAGGCTGAGCTATAGGCCCTTTCGCTCTATCTACATTAGTAATGAATATGAAATATTTCTAAAATTTTTCATTTACAAGTAATTTAAGGGCATAATATATGTAACGAGGGGATGTAGCTCAGCTGGAAGAGCACCTGCTTTGCAAGCAGGGGGTCGTGGGTTCAAGTCCCATCATCTCCACAAAAAGGTAACCTTATATTATGGATAAAAAAGACTTTGAAAATTTATCTGAAAGTGAATTAAGACAACTAAAAGATTCTATAGATGATGTTCTTGAAGAGAAAAGATATAAGGAGTCTTACCTAAAAACTAATCCTAAAGGTGTTGCAATTGCATGGATTGTTATTGCTGTACTAATTTCTCTATATAGATATTTTACAATTTAATGGAATATTTAATAGCTTTTTTCATTGGTGTTGTAATATTTCGTTTTTTAAAAAATTCAATTGGATCTTTAGCTAGTGTACCTCCTGAAATTGATCCAACAGACGTTCTTGAAACATCCCAGTCTTTTTTATGTAAGGCATGTGGAACAGAGTTAACTGTAAAATTACAATCTGTTGTTGCTAATGAACCTCCAAAGCATTGTAAAGAAGAAATGACTCCCATAGAAAAATGACGTTTTCAAGAAGTAACCAAATAGATAAGTTAAAAAAAAATGATGAATATGATCTCTTAATCATTGGGGGAGGAATTGTTGGGGCCGCAACTCATACTATTGCCTCGAATGCAGGACTAAATGTCTTACTTGTTGATAAGAATGACTTTGCATCCGGAGCATCAAGCAGAAGTACCAAGCTATTACATGGAGGCATAAGGTATTTACCTCAGCTTCAATTTTCTCTAGTTAAGGAAAGCTTAAATGAGCAGAAAATATTAAAAAAAAGACTAGGCTCTCTTTACAGACCACTTAAACTTTTAGCGCCAATTTACAAAAATGATGGATTTGCAGATTTACCCAAAATTTTTCAAAAAAATTTTATAGCTCCTTTTTCGTTTAAGATAGGTTTACTTTTTTATGATTTTTTAGGAGGAAGGAAGAAATCAGAAAAACATAAGAATATTTCTAAAAATAATACATTTGACCTATTTCCAAAGTTAAAAAAAATTAATTTAAATAAAAGTTTTATCTTTCAGGATGCACAAACTGATGATTCAAAGCTTGTACTTTCTTTATTAAGAACAGCTGTTGAAATTAATAATTCAACGGCCATCAATTATTTAAATGTAAAAAACATATCTAAAAAAAATAAGCTTTATGAAATAGATTTATTTTGTGAATTAACAGGGATTGAATACTCAGTTTCTACAAGAAAAATAATTGCAGCATCAGGAGTTCATAATTTGCCAGGTGATTATAAAAAACTGTCTACAAAACTAAAAATGAGTGGAGGAGCACATTTAGTTCTAAAAGGAGACCCTTTAGAGATTAAAAACAATGGCGTTTTTCTGCCAAAGACTGAGGATGAAAGAGTAATGTTCGTTTTACCTTGGAATGGAAACACTATTGTCGGCACAACAGATATAGAAAAATTTTCCGGTACAAAAGACAACCCTCAAGCTTCAAAGGAAGAAATTGATTATTTGATACGACATGTCAAAAAATATTTTGATATCGAAAACCTTGAATATATATCTAGTTGGTCCGGCATCAGAGCTCTAATAGATGATAAAGACAACTCTACAAAAAAAATTATGAGGGGACACATTATTGAAGAGATTGATAAGAACTTTATACAAATTGCAGGGGGAAAATTAACTGGCTTTAGAATAATTGCAATTGAGGCATTGAGGCAATTGTTTAATAAAAAGTTTGAGCTACAGGATATTGAATTTCAAGATCAGATAATCAATTATCAAAATTACTATAATTTATCTGATCTTGAGCATTCTATTAAGCATTATTGCGTTGCTACACCAGTTGATTATCTTTTAAGAAGAACAAATATCAGCTGGTTCAGTGAAGATAACGGTAAGATTGCAGTTAAAGAGATTAAAAATCATACAAATTTTCAAAATATTAATTTTGATAGTTTTGATTACTTAAAAAAAGAAGGCTTAAAAATTATTTAATTATATTTTGTTGTCATAAGAAAACCTATGCCAATACAACCTAAGCCACTCCATAAATACCATCTCGAGACTGAACCAGGCAGTAGTGTAAGGTAGTTTAACACTATAAGTAAAACTCCAATAATCATTAAAGAAGACATTGTGATTACAAACCATCTTGGTGATGGACCACCAACATCTGACATCTGTGCAGATATCTTTTTAGACCTAGTTGGTCCATTGTTTTTGTTTGTATTTCTTTTCTTTGAGACAGGCATATTTAAAAAATACTATTGCTATGAGCTAATTTCAATCAATTTCTTATTCTTTATATTTACCATTCCCTCATCAGAAAGTTTTTTGATAATTGGCTTAATCTTTGAATCTTCTATCTCTAATTTTTCCATTAATGTAGAAATTTCAACATTTCCATTATTAATTAAATACTTAATAATTTTTCCACGAATCTCTCTATTTGAACCTTTGAAAGCTGGCTGGATATATTTTGTATCTTGAAAAAATTTTTTACAATTTGGTTCGAGTACACAACTTTCACATTGCGGATTTTTAGAAATACAGATTTTAGAACCAAAATCCATAAGGATTTGGTTAAATTTTCGAGAATCTATATTTTTTAATATAAATTTTTCATTTTTCTTTATAAAACTTTCTGGATTTTTAATTCCAAAAAATCTACTAAAAATTCTTACAACATTGGTATCTTGGGCAATTACTTTATCTTTGTAAGCAAAAGACAGAAGGGCATTCTTAGTGTATTTGCCTACTCCTGGAAGCACTTCAAAATTTGGATAGATTGAATTAAATGATTTTTTTGATAAAATTTTTGAAGTTTCATGAAGCCTCAAGGCTCTATTGTTGTAACCTAATCCAGACCACAGACTAAGAATTTCTTTTTTTGTTGCTTTTGACATTTCTTTTGGGGTAGGAAATCTTTTTATAAATTTTTCGTAATAAATATTCGCTCTATCCAGCTGAGTTTGTTGTGCAATGATCTCAAGAAGTAAAATCTTCCATGGATCATTTGAATTCCTCCAGGAATATTTCCTAGTATTTTTTTTGGACCAGTCTAATAATTTATATTTGAATATTTTTGTTTTATTCATCGAAAGTTAGTTCAACTACACCTTCAGGTTCAAGAAACTCACCTTTTCGTGGTAATTGTTTTCTTACAATACCACTTGTGTCACCACTTATGGTTGCAACAAGCCCAACTTCTTCAAGTTTATTTATTGCGTCTTGATAAGTTAGACCCTCTACTTCGGGAACTTCAATTTTGATTCCAAGTGAAACAATAACTGTAACAATATCATCAGGGGTGACGATCTCTCCAGCTTCGGGAATCGTACCTGAAACAAGACCTTCTTCAATATCTTCAGAAAATTCTTCAGTAGTTTCAAACTCCAAGCCTAAAGTCTCTAATATTTGAGTAGCATCTTCAACTGATTTTTTAGATAAGTCTCCAAGTACAATCAAACTGGGGCCGGATGAAACAACAAGGTCTACGGTAGATCCAGGGCCCATTTTTTTACCTGCAATAGGATTCTGAGAAATAACAAATCCAATGGGTACATTATCATCATTAACTTCTATTTTTTGACCTACTGTAAATCCACTTTCCTCAATTACATACACTGCTCTTTCGGTCTCCAAGTCTACAACATAAGGAATCGGATATGCTTCTGGACCCACCGATACAATTATTGTTACCAGAGTATCAGGATTTGTTGATGTATTTGCTGGAGGTTGGGTTCTTATTACAGAACCTTCAGGAACTTCTGGGTGTGCTGAGTTTTCTATGCCAACTTTAAATCCTAAATTTTGAAGATCGTTCAGAGCTTCAGTCTGACTGCTACCAGTCAAATCTGGAACATTTATAACTACTTGGGCTCCTCCATCAACAGGCAATCCATCGAAAATTCTTGATAATGTCCATATTGTTCCTACGACTATTGATAAAGAAATTACCAATGCTGGAAGGGTAAATCTGTATTTTATTTTTGGACTTGTTAAATCAACAAGATTTTCTTGAGTTTGAATAGCTTGAAGTTGTGTTTTTTGTTGAAGCAGGACAGCTCTCAAATCTTCAGCATTTTTAAATCTATCTTTTGGATATTTATGTAATAGTTTTAACACAGCATTTTCAATACCTTTTGGTATATCAGCTCTGTATGTACTCAACTTTTCAGGCTTATCAGTAATGTGTTTTGTAGCAGTAGCAATAGGAGTATCACCATCAAAAGGGGGTCTACCAGTAATTAATTCATATAATACTGTTCCTAAAGAATATAGGTCAGACTCTTTTGATACAGGCTTTCCTTGAGCTTGTTCAGGAGAAATATAACTTGCTGTGCCAAGGATAGATCCTGTTTTTGTGATATCACTTTCTTCATTTTGTAATGAAACAATACCAAAATCCGTAACTTTTACTTTCCCCTGTGGAGTAATCATTATATTTCCAGGTTTTATGTCTCTATGAACAAGACCTTTTGAATGAGCAGCTTGTAGTCCGCTAGACACTTGTGCACCAATAAATAAAATGTCATTCATACTTATTGTTCTTTTATTTGCAATAATCGAGGTTAGTGTGTTTCCTTCTATGTATTCCATAACAAAAAAGGGTTCATCTCCGATTCCCCAGTCAAAAATTTGGACAATATTGGGATGATTTAAATTTGCAGCTGTTTGTGCTTCTCTTTTAAACCTTTCTACAAATTTTTCTTGCTCTACATAGTTTGGCTTAAGTGTTTTGATTGCTACTGTTCTTTGGAGCTGTTTATCAATAGCTTTGTAAACATATGACATACCACCTTCACCCAAAAGTTGAGTAATTTCATATCTCTCTTTAATTATTTGTCCTATTTCCATAATTTAAATAAGGTTAATCATTATTGCAGATACATTATCCTTAGGATCTAGTAACAATACTTCACTAACTAAAGTATCGGCACTTGTACCGTCCTGCATTTTTCTCTTTATATACTCCTCACCGACTTCATTGTAAAGTCCGTCACTACATAGGAGTATTACATCTCCAATTTGAAGTTGAAAGTCTATTTCTTGAATATTTAGTTTCTCATTGGAACCAAGTGCCTGTTTTAATACATTCTGATATCCAGGTACATTTTGATCTTCTGTGACCTTAACTAAATTTCGATCAGAGAGAACATAGCATCTACTATCTCCGACATGTCCAATTTTCATTAAAGCATCCTCGTTTATTGTAACTACAGTCATAGTTGTTCCCATTCCAAGGGATTCTGGATTATCATCCTGAAATTTTAAGATCTGACTGTTAGCTTGATTTATGATTTTATTTAGATCCTCAAATTCTTCATTTAGTGTATCCGCTGCAATTTTGCTAGCAATATCCCCACTTACGTGTCCTCCAAGTCCATCGCAAACAGCTGCCTTGAATGGGGGATGATTATTACCTGAAGTTGATGGATAAATAGAGTCTTCATTTTTCTTTCTATTTGGTCCACATTCGCTTCTAGCTGACCAAACAAGTTTAAAATTTTTCATTCCCTAATAATCTTAGTTGTGAAATGTAATTGTATTTATAGACTATATAAAGAACTAAAATTTAAAAATATTGAAAAGTCTATGAATATAATACGATACATTTTTGTAATTATTTTGAGCATTACCATAGGATTTTTTGCGTTTAGATTTTATGAGAATTTTTCTGAATCTTCCGAAATAAATACATTTTTAGAAGAAGCCTACGTAATATCGAGCCTTCACCAAGACGCATCAAAGAAATATGATAAGTTAATAAATTTTGATGAACTAAATAGGGATGAATTCGAATCAACTTTTATCGAAATAATAAGAGATGCTCAAGAAGCAAACAATATTCTTATTTATTCTGAAAGTAGTTATATGGGAACCGAGAGAGAATTATTAGAAATAGCTACAACATCCTGGTTAAAAGGTTTGGAAACTTTTCAGGTCTCAATATTAAATTTAGTTGATCAGGAATACTCACAACTACTCGAGGAGTCTATTGCAGAAAGCATAACAAGTTTATCTGTTGGAGATAAAGCTTACAGCAATTTCTTGTCAGAAATTAAAATTAAATCAGATGACGAAAATTTATTTTTGCCAGATTTTTTTAATATTGAATATACAGGTATTGAATCAAACGCATATCAATTTGCTGAACTTATCGTAGATAGAGCAATTGAAAATAAAAGTGGTCTTTTTCTTAGAAGAGATATTTCTGTAACAGGTGCCGAATTTGTACCTGAATCAATAGCTACTACCGAAGAAGGTTATAGAGTATTACTTGATCAACCTACGTCACTGCAGTTAGTAATTGCAAATGAAGGAAATGTAGAGGAAACAGAAGTCCTTGTTTTAATCTTGGTAACAGATGAATCAGGAGAAACAGTCTATGAAAAAAGAACAAAACTAAACACCATCGGTCCTTTTGAAAGTAAAAGTTACTACCTAGATCCTTTAGAAATTGAAAAAGGAATTCTATATGAGTGGTTTATACTTGTCGAAGAAGTAGAAAATGAAGAAGATTTCGAAGATAATATATATTCTGTCAAAGCCTTTATACCACCAGAGGATTAAATCATGATAGATCCACAACTTATAAAAACTGATCTTGAAATTATTGAAACAAATCTTAAAAAAAGAGACTTAAAAATTGATTTACAAAATTTAAAAAAACTTGATGAAGAACGAAGAGAGTCAAAATTTGAATCCGAAAAACTCAGGTCTGACCAAAAAAAATTAGGCAAAGAGATTGCCTCATCAGACGGGGATGAAAAGGATAAATTACTTCAAAAGGCTGAAAAACTTAGTCAAAAGGTTAAAAAGCTAACAGAGGAAACACAGAAAAAAGAAGAAGATTTTCTAAACGAGTGGATTAAAATTCCAAATATTGTCAATCCCTCATCTCCTGTTGGCAAAACAGATGCCGACAATAAAGAACTAAAGCAAGTAGGAAAGCCTAAGGATATGAAAAATCCACTATCGCATATAGACATTGGAGAAAAATTAGGTTTAATTGATGTAGAAAAAGCCTCAAGTGTTTCAGGTTCTAGATTTTCATACTTATTTGGAGATTTGGTGAAAATGCAATTCAATCTTGTTTCTTATGCGATGAATAAATTGTCTGAAAAAGGATTCAATCCAACAATTCCACCAGTTTTGGTTAGAGAAAATGCTCTTTTTGGAACTGGGTTTTTTCCTGATGATTCAGATCAAGTATATGAGATTCCAAATGATGACCTATTTCTAGTTGGTACGTCCGAAGTATCACTTGCTGCTTTACACGGTGATGAAATTCTTGATTTTGACAAACTACCTATCAGATATGCAGGATATTCAACTTGCTTTAGGAGAGAAGCTGGAACTTATGGCAAAGACACAACCGGAATATTTAGAGTGCATCAATTTGATAAAGTAGAAATGTTTTCTTTTTGTAGTCCTGAAAAATCAGAAGAAGAACATGAATTTATTCTCTCAGTTGAAGAAGAGATTTTACAAGAGCTAGAAATTCCTTATAGAGTCGTTGATGTTTGCACTGGCGATCTAGGTTCATCTGCTGCTAAAAAATTTGATATCGAAGCATGGATACCAAGTCAGAGTACATATAGAGAAGTAACATCTTGTTCAAACACAACAGATTTTCAGGCCAGAAGGTTAAATATTCGTACAAAAGTAGAAAAAGATACAAATTTACTTCATACATTAAACGGTACTGCTGTAGCAGTGGGAAGAATATTGATAGCTCTACTCGAAAATAATCAAACCGAAGATGGAGGAGTAGAATTTTCTGATAGCTTGGGGAATATTTTAGGGGTTGAAAAGTTAAGCTAAAAGTAAGCTTGCTATCATACTTAGACCTAAGAAAATATAAACAGTTCTCTCAAGAATAGAATTTTTTCTTAGCCAATTTTGTAACTTTTCCCCTAAAAGTAACCAAATTCCAACACAAAATGGTAGAACTGAAAAGTATATTAGTGTCCCTTGTAAGTGGGTTATATTAAAGGCTGTTAATCCAGAAATTGCCATTACAACACCTTTTGGATTTACCCATTGAAACAAGCAAGCCTGTATAAATGTAAATGGTTTTTCTATCTTACTTTTATCAGTTGATGTTTTGGTTGTAGCAATTTTGTATGCGATATAAACAATTACTCCATACCCAATATATTGAAGATAAGTAAATACTTCACTAGGGACAAATGAAAGAATGTAACCCCCTACAAAAAATAAAAATGTAAAGCCAAGCCAAATTCCTAAGAAATGAGGAATCGACGGTCGTCTACCAAATTTTATACCTGATGCCATAAGCATTGAATTGTTGGGGCCTGGTGTTATGGCAGTTACTGAAGCGAAGATAAAAAACTCAAGCACTTTTCAATATTAATACTAGAGTTTTAGAAACTGAAGTTTAAAGCGGAGGGAGTGGGATTCGAACCCACGGAGCCTATAAAGACTCACGACATTTCGAGTGTCGCGCACTAGGCCAGACTATGCGATCCCTCCTAGAATAAGTTTAGGGATATGAAATATAAATCTGATATAGAAAAAATGCAAGTAGCTTTAGCCGAAGCAAGGAAAGCACTAGAGATAGATGAAGTGCCAATTGGAGCTGCACTTTTTGATAATGATGATAAATTAATTACAAAAGCGCACAACAGGCGTGAAATTGATCAAGACCCAACTGCCCATGCTGAGATATTAGTAATAAAAGAAGCATCCCAGATCTTAAAAACTTGGAGATTAGAAAACACCACTCTTGCAATTACATTAGAGCCTGACCCAATGTGTGCAGGAGCGATAGTCAACGCGAGAATCAAAACTCTTTTATAAAATCGGGTGCAGCATATACACTTTACAATATTCCACAGGATAAAAGACTTAATCACTTTGTTGAGATAAGAGATAATATTTTATCCCATGAATCTGAAGTTATATTATCCTCTTTCTTTGAAAGTAAGAGGTAATTAAACTAATACTTTAGGTCTTTTCATGGAGGGATCGCATAGTCTGGCCTAGTGCGCACGCTTGGAAAGCGTGTAAGGGTTTATCCCCTTCGAGGGTTCGAATCCCTCTCCCTCCGCAAAAAGATTTTAGTTTGGAGGGATGGCCGAGCGGACGAAGGCGTTAGTCTTGAAAACTAATGTATGTATTCCATACCGTGGGTTCGAATCCCACTCCCTCCGCAAGCTTGGAGAGGTGGCTGAGTGGTCTAAAGCGCTCGCCTGCTAAGCGAGTGGGGGACGAAAGTCCCCTCGAGGGTTCAAATCCCTCCCTCTCCGCCAAGCGCCCGTAGCTTAACTGGATAGAGCGTCTGACTACGGATCAGAAGGTTGGGGGTTCGACTCCCTCCGGGCGTGCTAAAAAATTACTTATCTAGTAATTCCAAAGGGGTTCATTTAAATTCCAATCAGGTGATTCACCCCATTTATTTAAAAAAGTAACTTCCTCTACAGGCTTTCTTGTTGCAACTCCCCATTTCCCTAAAGGGTATCCTGCAGTAATAGTTGCATTTAAGGTCCACCCTTTATCTGATGGAATATCAAGAATTTTATAAACTTCTTCTGTCTTAAAACTCATTACTGTTGTTAGGCATGTTCCTATTCCATGACCTCTTGCAGCAAGCATCAAACTCCATATTGCAGGATAAATTGATGAACCAGTTGGATCATTTCTTGAAAAAACTAAAACCAATAGGGGTACTTTTTCATAGTTCTCAGCTAACCAGCTTGCAGAATTACTAATTCTTCGAACAGTATCAATTTGTTCTTTGTCTTTTAAATTTGAAGCACCTAAATCAGACGAATTATTATAAAAAGATTTAACGTAATAGTCCCAGGTTTCTTTATAGATATCAGCTAACTGGGTTCTGACTTCTTGGTCTGTTACAGCTACAAATCTCCAGTCTTGTCTGTTTGAACCACTTGGTGCACGAATTGCTGAATCAATCATTGATTTTATAATTTCATCAGGGATAGGATCTTCTTTTACCCTTCGCATCGCCCTCGTTGTATAGAGAGCTTCAAATACATCCATTTTGTTATTTTAGTAAGATAGAAGTTAGGTAAGTATGGATAAAAAAATATTTTCAGAAGTAAAAGACAATATTGGGATTGTTTGGCTAAATCGTCCTGAGAAAAAAAATGCCTTAAACGATGAACTATGGTTTGGACTTCCAGAATTAGTAAAAGAATTAGATGAGAGTGACGAGGTAAGAGTAATTCTTATTGCAGCGAAAGGAGATACGTTTTCTGCAGGTATAGACATAAATTTACTTGTAGAAGCATTTGATCTAAATGAAGATTTAAAAACTAATGCGAAAGAAAGAATTGAAATTATGGAGGTTACAAAAAAATTTCAAGACGCTATCACGGCTGTTGCAAAAACACAAAAACCAACAATAGCGGCAATTCAAGGATTTAGTATTGGAGGTGCCACAAATTTAGTAGCATCTTGTGATATTAGGCTTTCAACAAAAGATGCTAAATTTTCAATTGGTGAATCAAAGCTTGGATTAGTAGCCGATGTTGGGGCTTTACAAAGAATGCCTAAAATCATATCAAAGGGTCTACTAAGAGAACTAGCATACACTGGCAAAACTTTTGATGGTGAATATGCAAAAGAGATTGGATTTGTAAATCATATTTTTGACACCCATGAAGAACTTATTAATGGTGCTATGGAATTAGCAAATGAGATTGCATCAAACTCACCATTAGTTATGAGAGGTGTAAAAATGATCCTTGATAAAGGTGAGGAGTTAACATCTGATCAGTCGTTAGATCTTGTAAGAATGTGGAGTACTTCATTCCTGAGTTCTGAAGACTTGAAAGAAGGAATTTTTGCAAGAATGGAAAAGAGAGATCCTAAGTTTAAGGGACAATAGTTATAACTTGCTAAATTCCTTCAGGGCAAATCTATCCGTCATACCAGCCACGTAGTCTACGGCATTTTCAAGTTCTGATTGAGCAGTCCTGTATTGCTCAGGTAGTAAGTTTGGATTATTCGTAAAATTGGAAACTAGTTTTTCAACAACTTTTTTAGCTTCTGCTCTCTCCTTTTTTGTTTCATCTCTGAGATATACTTTTTCAAACATAAACTCTCTTAAATTGTTCATAATATTCAAAATCTCATCATCCATACGAAGGTTACCTTCAGACGACGCTTTAAAAATCCCTGAAATAAGTGAATTTATCCAAGTTTTACCTGGACTACCAAGTTCAGAAGTAATGCTTTTTGGTATTTCACTTTCATTTAACACACCAGCTCTTATTGCATCTTCAACATCGTGTGAAAGATATGCAATCCTATCGGCGTATCTACAAATTAAGCCTTCATTAGTAAAGGGAGGTTCTTCATATTTCCATGGATGTTTTTCTATTCCATTAATAGTTTCTTTTGTGAGATTTAAAGGTTCAATGATTGAGAGCATTTTTACAGAATTTTCAGAATGGCTCCAACCACCATCAAGCATATCGTTCAAAACTTCCTCACCAGTGTGTCCAAAAGGAGAATGTCCTACGTCATGCCCTAAACAAATAGCTTCAGTTAAATCTGGATTTAGGCCTAAAGTTTTTGCGATAGATCTACCAATTTGAGTTACGTTTAGCGTGTGAGTCATTCTTGTTATAAAATGATCGCCATCCGGATTGATAAATACTTGAGTTTTGTGTTTTAATCTTCTAAATGTTTTTGAGTGTATAATTCTATCCCTATCTCTTTCAAAAACAGTCCTAAAAGGATCTTGATCTTCTTTTTCAAAACGACCTTTTGATTCTTCAGATAACATTGCGTACGAAGATAAAGTAACACGCTCGTTTGTCTCTCTCCATTTTCTATCTCTAAGTATGAAAGAATCATTCACAATTTTAGATTAATTCTTAAATGGAATTTAATAAAGCGATTAAATCATTCCAATCATTTAAATCGTGAACGCCTTCGATAGGATCGTTATATAATCTTACGAATCTAATAATTGTTTTATCTTTCCTGTTTTTTACATAACTATCAAGCTGATATGGAGCATCATCTATGTAAACGTCACAATCTATCTTCCACTTTTCCTCAATAAAATGTATTTCTTTTGTTGGTATCTTATTTTCCCCAAGCCACATCAAAGTATCATGTATTGACCACCATGGCTTAGAGGAAATAATTACTACCTCATGACCATTTTTTGAAAGCTCATATAAAACATCCACAGCATTTTCATACAGTTCAAGATTTCTAAAAATGGATGAGCCGTCGATATCTTTAGCCCATTTCCAGAAATCTATTTCCTCCTGAAAGTGTGTTAAAGGTTTAGAAAGGCCCCATTCAGTTATCTCTTCCTCTAATATTTTTTTACCAAATTCTTTTTCATACAATTCAGTCCAGCCTTTTGTGAAGTTTGCAACAACACCGTCTAAATCAACTCCGATTCTCATTTGACTAAGTTTAATTCTTCAGTGCACTATAGAAGGG
>LUMI01000291.1_pt1 | contig 15944 bp, 13 predicted proteins | sample 729681 | NCBI WGS metagenome assembly LUMI01 (sample SAMN03860267, study PRJNA289734) | marine metagenome | biome: seawater column; feature: ocean; material: water; isolation source: Red Sea water column Station 34 - depth 10m | place: Saudi Arabia: Red Sea | collected 2011-10-15 | depth 10 m
GACAAACATAGTTTTTTTTCCAAGAAAATCTTCTGACTTGAAAGACTCTTTGTCATAATTTACTAATGAAAAATCTGGAATTTTATCACCTATGTTTAAACTCATTTATTTTCTCCTTTTGCTTTTTACTTTAACAGTAATGATTATATAGGAGGTAAAGATGTACGGGCTGCCCATGAAATAGGATCATACAATTCATCTAAAGTTGGAATCAATTCTGTCGAACCAAGAATATCGTCCAATGTAAATGTAGCTTGTGAGTCATTTAGATAATTTAAGAAATCATCAGAATAAAAATCTAATTCAGAAATTTTTGTTTCGATGTCTTTTGTTGGACTTTCGTAATTTGAAAATGACAAATCCATTATTAGATCAAAAATACTGTTGTCCTGTAAAAGATTTAGCTCTTTTGATTTTTGTTTTATAACTGATCTGTAAAAACTAAGAGGAGCCGCAATACTCTCGAATATTTGATTTGGATCTAATCCCTCAACTCCTGAAATATTTGAAATCATTTCTTGAGGATTGTTTATAGTTTCTGGACCCATATCTAAATTTAAATCTTTAAGTTTGTTCATCATGTCCTCAGAACTTTTGGAAATAGTATTCATTATATTCTCAAAGGGCTGAGAATATTTTCCTAGGCATAATGCGACATATTCAACAGTGAAGTATGCAAGGCTTAGATCGTTTTCGTTTGCTTCAAAATTATTAATTTTAGAAATAAAAGTTTTGTGGTTTATTGCAAGTGTATTTGATTTTGGAAGAATGATTCCAAATTGGCTTAATCCCCATGAAAATTTACCTAACAGTCCAGCTAGATTGCCAAATTGCATTCCCAAAAGAGATGATTTCATGTTATTTCCACCGATTCCGCCAAGCATTGATAATTCAGGAGATTCTATATTTTCAAAATCAAAGTGTTTTATAGAATCAATGAACCATAGTCCATAATCTTTCGGTGTCATCAATCTTATTTCTTTCGGAGCAGTTTCGTAGCTTAAAAAATCATCAGATTTAAGCTCAATTACTCTGAAAATTTGCTCAAAATTCAAATCTTTATTTGACAGTTCCAATGTCAAAATCTCCTCATCTTTTGTTATATGATTATTGATTTGTTTTGCTAGCTCCCAATTGACACCGGATTCTTCATTGTTGAAAAGATTAAAAAATTGGGAGAAAATATCTTCAGACATTAAACATCAGATGGTCTTAAATCGAGGGTGAAATCCAAAATTATTGTATTTGCACCTCTTAGTATTTCAACAGTTATACGATCACCTGCTCTTTTACTTCTTAAAATAGTTATCAATTGGTCAAGTGTTGTGATATTTATATCATTAATTTTCTTGATAACATCGTCTGGTAATGCACCAGCTTTTCCTATTGCATAGATATCATTTGCAGGTCCGTAAAGCTCTTCGATTACAACACCTGCAAATATTCTTGCTCCGTCATCGGCAACTTCAAAATATTGTGCTCCAAGAATTCCTAAAAATGCGTGTAAAACTTTTCCATCATCAAGAATGTCTTCGACAATTCCCAAAGCGAGATTTATTGGGACAGCAAATCCCAAACCCTCTGCTCCAACATCTGCTGTTGCAATTGCAGTAGTAATTCCAATCAGTTCTCCTTTTTGATTTAGTAGTGCCCCTCCACTAGACCCTCTTGTGATTGGTGCGTCTGTTTGAATAAGACCAAATAAAGTAACTGCATCATTCATACTCTCACTCCCAACATCGAGTCGCCTATCAAGTGCCGATATAACCCCTGTAGTTACTGTAGGAGCTGCTCCAAGTGTTAAGGGATGACCTATTGCTACAGCTAAATCACCAACAAGGATTTCTTCGCTATTACCAAAATTTATTGTTGAGAGATTTTCGTTCTCAATTTTAACAACACCAATATCAGTCAACCTGTCAGAACCAATAATTGTTGCTTCATACATTCGTCCATCTTCAAAAATAACTCTTACATCAGTTGTTCCTTCTATCACATGATGGTTTGTGATTATTAATCCTTTTTCATCTATAACTACTCCTGAACCACCACCAACAGATATAAATTCACCATCTTGATTTAGCTCACCAACTTGAAGCTGGACGATTGTTTTTGTTGCAATTTCTGCAACGGAGACAACTTCAGTAGAATCAACACGAGGCATAATCAGCTCTTTTTCTTTTACTGTTTCAGTGATCGTAATTGGTTCCGGCAAAACAACTTCTTCATCTTCAAATACACCAAAAAAGAATAAAAATGATAAAACTATGACACTGGTAAAAAATGAAGATAAAAATATCACATTAAAGGATGAAGATTTTCTTTTTGTTTTTTCTTCTACTAAATCTGAAATATACTTTTCGGTCTCGAAAAGTTCTTGTTGTCTAAATTCATTTTCTTCCATATAACAATATTAAGTATGTCTCAGTTGTACTTGTTTTTGAAAACCTATCTCTTATTTTTTTAGTAAAATTAATTTGATTAAGTTAAAGTTAATACATAGTGTTATCAGTTCAAAATTTAGAAGTTGTTTATCAAGACGTTATTTTAGTTTTGAGAGGTGTGTCTTTTGAAGTACCGAAAGGTCAAATTGTCTCGCTACTTGGTAGCAATGGATCTGGAAAAACAACCGCTCTTCGTGCAATAACAGGTTTACTAGATACCCAAAACGGAGATATTACAAAAGGAAAAATTTTCATTGAGGATGAAGAAATCACAAATGCACAGCCATCAAAAATTGTTCAATTAGGTATTGCACAAGTATTAGAAGGAAGGCGTATATTTTCAGAATTAACTGTGAGAGAAAATTTAAGACTTGGTGGGTTTACTGCAAATGAATCCATTGATGAGAATATAGAGAGGGTTTTTAATTTATTTCCTGTTTTAAAAGATAGAGATAAAAATATTGCAGGATACATGTCTGGTGGAGAACAACAAATGCTAGCTATTGGTAGGGCTTTAATGTCAAATCCAAAGTATCTCTTGCTGGATGAACCGAGCCTTGGTTTGGCTCCTAAGTTAGTTCAACAAATATCTGAGCTAATTATGGAAATAAACAGTCAAGGTGTAACTGTTTTGTTAGTAGAACAAAATGCAAATATGGCCTTAAAGATATCCTCTCACGGGTACATCATGGAAACAGGAAATATTGTGATGGACAATCCAAGTTCAAAATTGTTACAAGATCAAGACGTTCAAGAATTTTATCTCGGCTTGAATGCTGAAGGAACGGATAGAAAATCTTTTAAGGATGTAAAACACTACAAACGTAAGAAACGTTGGTTGTCATGAAAAATGTAATTGAATTTGAAGATGTAGGGTTGAACTTTGGAGGGGTAAAAGCTCTTGATGGGATATCTTTTGAAGTAAAAGAAGGTTCATTATTTTCAATTATTGGTCCCAATGGTGCAGGGAAAACTTCCGTCTTTAACTGTATCAATGGAATATACAGGCCTACTTCAGGAGAAATAAAAATATTTGATAAATCAATTAAAGACATGAAACCAGATGATATTGCAAATATGGGTGTATCACGAACTTTTCAAAATATTGAACTATTTGAAAACATGACAGCGCTGGACAATATTTTAATTGGTGCCCACAAGCACATTAACTATGGGCCAGTTTCCAGTTTATTTAGGACAAAAAAAGTTAGAAACCAAGAAGATGAAGCAAGAAATATTGCAGAGGACGTGATTGACTTTTTAGAAATTGAAGAATATAGATTCTCATATATTTTATCGCTGCCTTATGGAATCCAAAAAAGAATAGAGCTGGGAAGAGCCTTAGCTATGAAACCGGATGTACTATTACTAGATGAACCAGCAGCAGGAATGAACAACGAGGAAACAGAAGATATTGCCAGATTTATACTAGATATACATGAAGAATTAGGAGTAACAATTATATTGGTGGATCATGATATGAATATGGTCATGGATATAGCGACTGATGTCATTGTGATGGACTTTGGAAAAAAATTATTTTCAGGTTCACCATCAGATGCTGCAAAAGACCAGTCTGTCATTGAAGCGTATTTAGGAGTAAGTGATTAAACATGTTAACAATGGAAAACATATTTAGTGAAATTATAGAAAATGGAGGAAGCACTCCCTGTAGGAAAGTAAACGAGATTGCTTCACGATTCCCTGAAAGAGTTGCATTCAGGGACAAAAGATTTGGAATTTGGAGTGAAATATCATATCAAAGCTTCTGGGACCAAGCACAGTGGGTTGGATGTGCATTAAACTATTTTGGTGTAGATAGATTCGATAAAGCAGCAGTGCATTCTGAAAATAGACCCGAGTGGATCATCGCAGATATTGGTATTCAATCCATAAGAGCAATAACTGTTGGATTATATCCAACAAATCCCCCATCAGAAGTTAAATACCTGCTTGGGCATTCAGAAACAAAAATACTTTTTGCAGAGGATCAAGAACAAGTCGATAAAGCTCTAGAAGTTATGGATGAATTACCTAATTTACAAAAAATTATATATTTTGAAGACAGGGGAGTTGTGAGTTACAAAGAAGACATACTTATGTCATGGGATGACTTCTTAGCTATTGGAAAAGAAGAGTATGAAAAAAACAATGATTTTGTTACATCAAGAATGGAAGAAATTGAATCAGGCGATGTAGCCTGTTTGATATATACATCAGGTACTACTGGAGCTCCAAAGGGTTCTATGATATCTCATGGCAATTTAGAGTGGTGCGGATCAATTATTCCGAAATTATCTTTTACACCAGGAATAAGTAATCCTGAATTTCTTTCATATTTACCAATTTGTCATATTTTTGGGAGATTAATAGATATCATTGTGGCTATTCATGTCATGGGAACGATTAACTTTGCAGAATCAATCGATACTGTACAGAGAGATCTAGCTGAAGTACAACCATCAATGTTTCCTGCAGTCCCAAGAATTCTTGAACGCATGCATGCCGGAACACTTGTAAGGATGAAAGATGCATCAAGATTAAAAAAATTACTATTTGCGACAGCATCGAAGTTAGGAAATTTTTCGGCAAATAGAAGACTTGAAAACGGTGAGGATGATTTTATAGCTAAAGTCACAAATTTTATTGCTCAGGTAATCTGCTTCAGAGCTTTAAAAAAGAAACTTGGTCTTTTAAATGTTGATAATGCTGTATCCGGTGCAGCACCCATAGCTCCTGAAATTTTAAAATTCTTTATGAATATGGGAGTACCTATCTATGAAGGATATGGAATGACAGAAAACAGTGCTGTAGCAACCGGAAATAAACCTGGTGCTGTAAAGCTAGGTACGGTTGGAGTTCCTCAACCTGATGTTGAAATAAAACTAGCTGATGATGGAGAGATACTTGTAAGACACCCTGGAGTATTTCTTGGCTATTACAAAAATGAAGAAGCTACAAAAGAAACAATTGATAAAGATGGATGGTTGTACACAGGTGATGTAGGAGAGTATGATGGCGAGTTCTTAAAAATTATTGATCGAAAAAAAGATATCATTATTACAAGTGGTGGAAAAAATGTTTCACCATCTGAAATAGAAAATAATTTAAAAACTTCACCATACATAAAGGAGGCAATAGTAATTGGTGATGATAGAAAATTTCTATCCTGTTTAATTGGTATTGAGTATGACATTGTTTCTAATTGGGCACTCAGGAAGAATATACCCCATACAACTTACAGGAATTTGTCTGAAAATGAAGAAGTACAAAAACTCATCTGGAATGAGATACTAAAGGCAAATGAATTAACATCATCTCTTGAATTAAGAAAATTCAGAATGATAACTAAAGAGTTAGATCATGAAGATGGTGATCTTACAGCTACTCAAAAAGCAAAAAGAAATGTGATTATGGAAAAATTTTCTGATCTAATTGATGACATGTACAAATGAATATTTTTCTCCAAGCAACATTTGAAGGTTTGTCATTAGGAGCAGTTTATTCATTAGTTGCTATAGGATTTGTTTTAATCTTTAGAGCTACAGATGTTTTAAGTTTTGCTCAACCTGCGATGGTGGTTGTTGGAGCTGGATTTATAAGTTATTTTGCAACACAGTTAGGTATACCGTTCATATTTGCATTTATCATAGGTATCATTTTGACTGGCCTACTTGGTTTTATTTTAGAGAGAACTTTTTTAAGGCCAATGGTAGGAGAGCCTGTTTTTTCAGTTGCGGTACTTACAATAGGAATAGATATATTGCTTCGAGTTGTATTAGACAATTGGATAGGGATTAATCCTAAATACATGGGTGATCCGTTTCCAAGTTATGGGAATTTTGGCTCGCTAAATATCGGGGGTCTTACTGTAAAGTATTTAGAAGTTACAGCATTAATAACATCTTTAGTTCTAATTTCTATCCTTTCTGTCTTTTTCAAAAGATCAAAATATGGTGTTGCAATGAGAGCAACTTCTCTTGACCAAGAAGCAGCATTAGCACAGGGAATTAATGTCGGAAGAGTCTTTGGATTAGTTTGGTTTATCGCTGGATTATTAGCAGCATTTGCAGGTTTTTTCATAACCGGTGGATTCAACACATTAACTAATACAAGTTTTATTTCTGCTCTTCGAGCACTTCCTGCAGTTGTAATTGGAGGTCTTGATTCCATAACAGGAGCAATTATTGGTTCATTAATTATTGGATTAACTCAAGCATATGTTGGTTATTATCAATTTGATATTGAAAGTGCTTATAACATCAAGTTAGGAAATGGATTTTCAATTGTTGCACCATATCTAATTATGTTTGTAATTCTTCTCGTAAAACCTCATGGACTATTTGGGACTGAAGAAGTAGAGAGAGTATGAGTAAGCGTCCAGATTTATTTACTTCATATCAAAAAGAAATATCTATTTTTCCAAACAACACTCAGAAATTCTGGTTCATTACTTTATTAATAGCTTCGATTTATGTTTGTTTTATAGCTTCTGACTATTGGCTTATCCTACTAACTAATGCTTTACTCGTTTCTATTGCAGCTTGGGGCTTGAATATTGTGTCTGGACTTGCGGGACAGATCAATTTAGCGCATGGTGTATTTGTTGGAATAGGAACCTACACTTCGGCTGTGTTAGGTGGTGTAGCAACAAGAAGTGTAATTGGATTTGAACTTGATCTACTTATATGGCTTCCGCTTTCAGGAATTGCTGCTGCTCTAATAGGTCTAATTATTTCACCTATTGCTGTGAGATTAAAAGGACTTAATTTAGGACTTGTTACTTTAGCTTTTGTATTTATTGGAGCTCACTTTTTTAATAATATGACATTCATTACTGGAGGTTCAGGACTTGGAAGAAAAGCTGCACAATTAAATATTTTTGGAATCGACTTCAATTCTGGATATCAAATAGGAGATTTCTTAATTCAAAAAAATCAAATTTTATATTTAATTTCTCTACTGGTTACAGTCTTGTTAGGCTTGGGCGTAAAAAATTTAGTTAGATCAAAGACTGGAAGAGCTTTTGCAGCAATTAGGGATAGAGATATTGCGGCTGAGGCATTGGGTATTAATTTATTTAAATTTAAGGCAACTGCTCTTGCAATATCGTGTTTTTATGGTGGTGTTGCTGGTGCATTATTAACAACTACATTTGGTGGAGTCGAGCCAGGTACGTTTAATCTACTTTATTCAATACTTTTCATCGCAATAGTGATTATTGGTGGAGCAGGTACAGTTCTTGGTCCACTATTTGGAGCCTTTTTCTATGTCCTTTTCCCAGCAATAATACAATATGTTGTGTTGTCATCAAATTTAAGTGAGCAAGATCTTTTAATTACACCTCAACAAATTGAACGAATCATTTTTGGTCTTTTTATCATATTATTTTTAATTTTTGAACCTAGGGGTTTATGGGGAATATGGTTTAGGTTACGAAATTATTTTAAAGCCTGGCCTTTTTCCTACTAAATTCGAAAACATATAGTAATCTACTTGTATTAGTACTAATAATAAGGGGGAAAAATGAAACCATTGCGTAAGCAAGGAATCATAATTTTTTCAATTCTAGCCCTAATTCTTGTTGCTTGTGGTGGAACTACCGAAGAAACTTCTGAAGAAGTAGAAGAGGTAGTTGCAGAAGAAGTAACTGAAACACTTGACTCACCAGCTGTAACAACAGCCGGTACAGTAAAAACAGGTGTTGGAATTACAGAAGAGGCTTGTCCCGAAGTTATATCTAACATTCCGACTGGAGCAGATCCAACCAAAGGTTGTATTTATCTAGGAATGTTAAATGACTATTCAGGACCTTTCGGAGCTGCTGGGCCAGCTCTCGATATTGGACAAAGAGCGTTTTGGCTCTGGGCTAATTCAACAGGTGGAATTGGAGATTATAGTGTGGCAATTCGAGAAGGATTTGATGCGTCATACAATCCACAAAAACATTTAGAAGGTTATAACTCACTTAAAGATTCAGTTGCAGCTTTCTCTATGTCACTTGGAACACCGCAGACATTATTTATTTTAGATAACTTAAATGAAGATGACATGGTAGCAGTACCAATGAGCTGGTGGTCAGGTTGGGCCTATAAAGGCGTAGATGCTTCTACAGTAATTGAATTCGGAACACAATATTGTGCAGACGGAATGAATGCTATGGACTGGGCATCTGCAAATGCTGGTCCTCTAACAGGTGGTTTAGTTGATATAAACACTGTTGGAATCATCGGTTACGAAAGTGACTATGGTAAGGATTTCGCATTTGGAATTAAAGAAGCAGCTGCGAATGCAGGCGTAGAAGTTGCATGGGAATATTTAGCACCTCCAACAGAGTTTGATGTTACTCAAGCCGTTGGTTTACTGGTTACAAAACCAGTTGACGCTTATTTCTTAGCAACTGGATTAGCCGTAGCACCTCAAGTTGCTGGTGGAGCAGCACAACAAGGAGTTACTCCTTTTGCTATGTTCCTAGGAACATCTTACAACGATGCTTTTGTGGCTGAAGGTTCAGCTGTAAAAGGTTTATTTGAATCAGGACTCATATATGCAATGTCTTTTGGTATCGCACCTTATGAAGCAGATACTGTTGGTCACGCAACAATGAGACAAACACTGGGTCAAATAACCGATAGTGCAAGCACATTCTTCGTTGGAGGATGGGGTTCACAATATCACCTAAAGGGTGTACTTGAAGCAGCTGTAAAAGGTGGAGATCTTACTAGAGCAGGTATTAGAAGAGCAGCAACTAACGTTACAGTTAGTTCTGATGGTATGATGCCTGAGAAGAAATTAGGATCAGGATTACCTGATGTTGCAAGTACCATTACAAAACCAGACGGAAGTGTTGGTAGTGGAGCTGTAGTAGTTAAAAAAGACTATGTAGGTCCATCTGCAAATGCTTATGATTGGTCTGTAGGACCTTGTTCATAATATAATTTGAATAACTAAAAAGAGCCGGTTTAACCGGCTCTTTTTTTATATATCATTGTTTAAATTAACATTTACATATGAAGAAATTCTTTCAAAAGAATAAAGTATTAAAACTTATACTTGTTACATACTTAATCGTTATTTTTCCTTTTGGATTTGCAAAATCAGACTATTATTTCATGTCTCCTGGCCCTCCTTATCAGTGGAATATTGAAGTCAGTGACACAGAAACATTTGATTCTGAGGGTAACTTATTTCAATTGACTGTAAGAAGAGATGAAGCTAATTATTTTGTTTATGCTTGGGCAAATTTAAATAATGAAATTGATCTTTATCCTAGAGAGGTTATTTTACCTGATGGTGTAACACCTCAGGAATTATCAGAAATTAGCATGCAAAATATGATGACTTCTGAAAATGTCGCAATCGCAGTAGCTCTTGATTCACTTGGCTATGATGTAACATCTGAGGGTGATGGTGTTTTAGTTGTAGGTTTGCTTGATGATTCACCTGTAAAAGACAAACTCTTTAAAAATGACTTAATTGTTTCAATCAATAATGAAAATATTAAATCCACTTCAGAATTCATATCATTACTAAGAACTTACAAGATTGGTGACACAGTGGAAATTGGTCTAATTAGAGGTGATAAACCTACTCAGTTCAAAACAACCTTGATAGAACACGTTGAATATGAAAATGAACCGATGGTAGGATTTTTAGCCTCAACACCAAATCAAAAATTTATATTCCCTATTGATATTGATATCAAAACTGGAAATGTTGGAGGCCCCTCTGCTGGAATGATGATGGCTCTTAATGTTTATAATTTGTTAACTGAAAGTGACATTACACGTGGAGAGAAAATTGCTGGAACAGGAACAATTGAGATTGATGGATCAGTAGGGCCTGTAGGAGGTGTAAAACAAAAAGTAATTGCTGCAAAACGAGCTGATGCATCTTTGATTTTGGTTCCGACAGCTAACTTTTCAGAAGCAGATGCTTATTCCGATGAAAATACTTTGATTGTCGCTGTTGATTCATTTCAAGAAGCTTTGGATGTAATTTCTGAGTTTAGTTCACGTTAAAGACGAAACATAAATACAATTAATTTACATGGTTAATATCGGAAATTTAAATACAAACTCTGAGAGAAGAGGATTTTCTTTCATTGTTTTTATTGCAATTATTGGGTTCTCTTTAGCCAGAGGTATTGCTAATTTTTATACAAATTACCTGTGGTTTGACTCTGTTGCATTAGAAAGTGTTTGGATAAAAATCTTAATAACTAGGACTGCACTTGTCGGTGCTACATCATTGATTGCATTTATATTTATATTTACAAACCTAAGATTGGCAACAAGAGCAACTCCAGTGATGGACATCTTTGAAGCTTTTGACTCTGATGATCCTCTAGCTAGGTTCAGAAACTTTGTAAGTGAACGATTTGCTAGATTTAGATTAACTGGTGCTGTTGCTCTTTCTTTATTTTTAGGTGCAGGCGCTTCAACACTATGGGAACAGGTTTTATTATTTCTTAACCAACAAGAGTTTGGTGTAAGTGATCCAGTATTCAATTATGATGTTGCAAGTTACGTTTATGGATTGCCACTTTATAGACTGTTTGTTTCTTGGGGTTTCCAACTTGTTACGCTCACTTCACTCGTTATAATTTTATATTTTATTGCAACCGGAGCTCTTCAATTAAGACCTGGACGTTTACCAGTGGTAAGCAGTGGGGCAAAAGCACATTTATCCGTTTTACTTGCATTCATAGCCTTACTTAAAGCAGTTGCTTATAGGCTTGATGCTTTGGAACTACTTTATTCACCACGTGGAAAAGTTTTTGGAGCTAGTTATACAGATGTCGTAGCTCACCTTCCTGCTTTAAATCTCTTGATTCTAATTTCACTATTTGGAGCAATTCTTTTACTAGTAAATATTAGGAGAAGAGGTTGGCTACTTCCTACAACAGCAATAGGCCTATGGCTAGCTGTATCTATCATCGTTGGGGGAATTGTTCCAGCTGCTATCCAAAGATTTAGAGTTGTTCCTGATGAGTTGAATAAAGAATTACCGTATGTTGAAGATCACGTTAACTATACAAGATTGGCCTATGGACTGGACTCCATAGAAGAACGACAGTTCGAAGCTTCACCAAATCTCTCTCAAAATGATATAAATGACAACTCTCAAACAGTGGACAATATTAGATTATGGGATCCGACTGTGTTAGCAGAGACTTATAGCCAGCTACAAGAAATCAGAGCATATTATGCTCTTGACGAAGTTGATGTAGACAGATATATGATTGATGGTCAATTGACTCAGGTAATGGTATCTGCGAGGGAATTAGACCAAACAAACTTACCTGCTGAAGGTTGGGTCAATCAAAAATTACAGTACACCCATGGTTTTGGAGTTGTGTTCAGTCCGGCAAATAATGTGGCTAGCCAAGGACAACCAGACTTCTATGTTAAGGGTGTTCCAGCAAATACAAGTGTTGCTGAACTTGAAGTAGACCAACCAAGAATATATTTCGGTGAGTCAGCTGACTCTGATGAATATGTTGTTGTAAATTCTCTTCAAGACGAAGTAGATTATCCATTATCAACTGAGGGGCAATCTGTTGCATACACAAATTATTCAGGTGATGGCGGAGTGAGTATAGGTTCTTTCTTTAAAAGACTTGGGTTCGCACTACGTTACAGTGAATTAAACCTACTTATATCAAATCAGTTGAGTGATGGTTCAAAACTAATTATGGAAAGGAACATAATCAGTAGGGTTAAAAAAGCTGCTCCTTTCTTATACACTGACAATGATCCTTATTTGGCATTAATTGATGGCAACCTATTTTGGATTATTGATCTTTATACCTTAAGTGATAGATATCCTTATGCTCAACCAGCTGACACAACAAGAATTAATGACAGATCTGGACTGCCTATAAACTTTAATTACATTCGAAATTCTGTAAAAGCAGTCGTTAACGCCTATGACGGAACGATGAATTTCTATGTCTTTGATGAGAATGACCCATTGATTAAGTCATATGCTGAAATTTTCCCATCTCTTTTTGATAATAAATCAAATATGTCTGAAGATTTATTGAATCACATAAGATACCCAGAAGATCTCTTTACGATTCAATCTGACATGTACAGAGATTATCACATGACTGATCCAAGAGTGTTTTATGCTGACGAGGATCCATGGGTAATTCCTACAGATTCATCCACTACACCAAGACTTGCAACTTTGAGAGGTGAGTTTAGCGAGATTGGTTTCAAACCAATGCTTCCATACTATCTTTTGATGTCATTACCAGGAGAGAGTGATTTAAGTTATCTTATCTTCCAGCCATTTAACCCGGAAAATAGACCGAATATGCAGTCTTTCCTTGTTGCGGATGCAGATCCAGAAAATTATGGACAAATAATCGACTTTAAATTACCTAAAGGTGAATTCGTAGATGGACCAACTCAGGTTGCTACTAGGATTAACCAGGATCCTGATATATCTCAAATATTTACATTGTTAGACCAACAAGGATCAAGTGTTATTAAAGGTAATCTTTTTGTTGTTCCAATCAATCAGTCTGTACTTTATTATCAACCAATATATCTACAAGGTGAGCAAAACCCATTGCCTGAATTTAAATTTGTTGTTGTAGTTTTCCAAGACAGAATAATAATGGCCGAATCACTTAGCCTTGCTCTTGAGGGTGTATTTGGTGACCTAGAAATTGATCTCGATTTAGATGTTGATGATACCGAAGACATAAGTGCGATCGATTTATTAAATAAAGCTAGCGATTTATTTGATCAAGCTCAAAATGCGTTAACAGATGGAAATCTTGGAAAATATCAAGATCTAATTATTCAAGTTGAGGAACTTGTAAACAAAGCTTTAGAAATTCTTAATCAACAATAAAAAAGCTTGAGTTAAATAAATTCTTAATTACTATTGGTATTCAGCGCGGGGTGGAGCAGTCTGGTAGCTCGCTGGGCTCATAACCCAGAGGTCGTAGGTTCAAATCCTACCCCCGCTACCAAATCATCTAATAAATAGATCTATAAGTCGTTTTCTTCCAGTAGATGCAGCAATAAGTTTTAAAGTGAATATACCCATTGCACCCAAAAATCCGAGTGTCCCAAGAACGAGGACAATTCGCCAAATGATAATTGCATCCATAATTTAATTATAAGCAGAAACTGTATTTGTTCTAATTGACATAATCAATAATCATTTCATCCGTTATAGGACCGTTAAATGTATTGATTACAACAAAGTCTTTGTTTAATAATAGAGTTGTTGGAAGTCCACTCCAGAAAAATTGAGTGATGAATAAATTCATCCAGTTCATTTAATTTTTGAAGGTATCCCACTTCCTCGATACATGGTGTGCACCAAGTCGCCCAGAGGTTTACAACAATATATTCCTCGCTTGTAAGGGCAATATTCGTTTCTAGATTTTTAAAAACAATAGATAAGTCTAAATTTTCGTTGTTTGGTAGCACTTCGACATCAGTATTTTCCTCTTCAAATGTTGTTGAGATTACAAGAACTAGTCCGACTAAGGACAATAGGATAAAATTTCTTTTCAACATAAGTTTAATTTAATAAAGTATTGAACATACAATACATAAGTATGGAATTTGAAAAACTTATTTATCCTGGATTCAATAAGACATTCGGAGAGCTTGAGTGCTTTACAGTAAACAAAAGTAATCAATTAGAGGTTATTGATTACTTCAATATAGATTGGGTTCGTTCAGCCGTTGAAGAGCTTGTAAAAACTGTTGATGAAAAGATAAATATTGAGTTTATTGAGCCAACCACAGTAGATATTGAATCTGCATCAAAATTAGTGAAAGCAGATCTATCTGTAGAGGATGCAAAAAAAGACTTTAGCAAAGGTAAGAGAATTATTGGTATCTCTTCTGGAAAAGGTGGCGTTGGAAAATCAACAATTTCATCTCTTCTTGGAATGGCTTTTGCAAAACAAGGAAAAAAAGTTGGAATTCTTGATGCTGATATCTGGGGATATTCAATACCAAAAATGTTAGGAGCAAAATTTCCTCCAATCCCATTCAATAACAGAATTTTCCCATCAAAAATAAATGATCTCAGCGTTATCTCAATGGAGTACTTCGTAAAACAAGATGAGGCAGTAATTTGGAGAGGGCCAATGCTTCATAAGGCTATTGAACAATTCCTGTATGAAGTTTTATGGCAGGATATAGATATCTTACTTATCGATATGCCACCTGGAACAGGTGATGTCTCGATATCCCTTTCTCAATTTCTTAACTTCTATGAAACGATTATTGTTACAACACCTCAAAGTAATGCGACAACTGTTGCAGAGAGAGCAGGAATTATGTCGAAGAAAGTGAACTCAAGCATCATTGGTGTTATTGAAAATATGTCTTATTTAGAGAATGGGAGTGAGAAACTATATCCGTTTGGTAAAGGCGGGGGAGAAGAACTCTCAAAGAATCTAGGTGTCGAATTTATTGGCAGCCTTCCGTTATATGATTCTGTATCAAAATATTCAGAGGATGGAAAACTTCTCGAATTTGGTGCAGATAATGATTTCAAAGTTGTTGAGGAAATGGTCAATACAATTAATGCCATTGCTCCTAAGAAAAAACCAATTGATCTAAAAATTAATTAGCTGTAAAACAGAACACGGAAAGTAATAGACAGTAATAACCAAAATATTGCAGTTTTGAACTGGTTGTAAAATTAATTAAAACTCTTATCGCAAGTAGTCCGGTAAACATAGCAACAATTGTTGGGAGAACAATATTTGTGTTTACTTGAAAGGAATCATTGATAAAGGTTAGGCTCCATGCTCCAAATATTGTTGGGATACCTAGCAAGAGTGAATAATAAATTGCATCAGCTTTTTTTACCCCGAGATAAATAGCTGTCAATAAAGTTACACCAGATCGTGAAACTCCAGGTAGTAATGCAATAGATTGAGCGATCCCAATAACAAATGCTTGGCTAACGGTTATATCTCTGATGCTTAATGCCTCACTATTATTTATTTTTCCTGAAAAAATTAGGAGTAATGAAAAAATTAAGTATGAAGCTCCTGTGATAAGAATAAGGTTGGGACTCTCATCGATGATATTTTGTATAGGCGTCAGTAAACCAATGAGAACCGCTGGAATAATACCAGCAAGAATTATTTTGAAATAAAAGATAAAAGTCTCTAAATCTTCAAATATCTCGAAAATTCTCTTTCGGTAGAAAAATACTATTGAGAATAAAGTGCCAATATGCAAGAAGGCAATGTCATTGGTGTTTAGGTCGAGTTCAGAACTTAATGATGAAATAATGACGAGGTGACCACTTGATGATATCGGTAAAAATTCTGTCAGTCCCTGTAAAACACCAGTTAAAATTTCAAGCATCTATTTTATACTAGCTAAATGCCAGTCGTTGCAATCACCACATCTATAAATATTGAATTTCTGATTGTACTCTGACTCAGCCCAGCCTCTTTCTTTTCTTGCCTCGTTTTCAGATTTAAATCTTCTTTTTGAACAA